>ERZ795061.4448-NODE-4448-length-11805-cov-4.976000_pt1 | contig 11805 bp, 10 predicted proteins | sample MGYA00375145_ERZ795061 | MGnify/ENA primary metagenome ERZ795061 (study PRJEB30190, sample SAMN05720144) | anaerobic digester metagenome | isolation source: active sludge of municipal wastewater-treating anaerobic digesters | place: USA | collected 2014-12-22 ... | reverse complement strand
CGGGCTGATCATCGTGCTGTTCGCGCTGTCAGGCGCGGCCTTCCTGAAGGTGATGGGTATCAGCATCGATGCGTTCCGCATCTTTGGCGGTCTGCTGCTGTTCCTGGTGGCGCTCGAAATGGTGTTCGCGCGCGAATCCGGCACGCGCACGAGCTCAGATGAAAAAGAGGAAACGCGCAAGCGTGCGGACATCTCGGTGTTCCCGCTGGCGTTTCCGTTCCTCGCCGGGCCGGGTGCACTGACGACGATCCTGCTGTGGTTCGGCCCAGTCTCGCCGACGGCAGAATCCGTGCAGTTCGTCGGCCTGCTGGCCGGTGCTGCGCTGGTGCTGCTGATCGCGCTGCTGATGATGCTGGGCGCCAGTCGCTTGATGCGCGTCGTCGGGGTGACGGGCGCGAACGTCGCCAATCGCCTGCTCGGTGTGGTGCTCGGCGCGCTGGCCGTGCAGTTCGTCATCGACGGCCTGCGGGCCGCGTTCTTCTAGCGCCCGTTTCGCTGGTACGCGAGGTCCCAGACGCCATGGCCGAGGCGTTCGCCGCGTCGCTCGAAGCGCGTCAGCGTGCGCCAGTGCGGCCGGGGAACATAGCCGCCGTCGGGTGACATGTTCGTGAACCACGGGCTCGCATTCAGCACTTCGAGCATCTGCTGCGCATAGGGTTCCCAATCGGTGGCGAGCTTCAGCAGCCCATCCGGACGCAGACGGCTCGCGAGCAGATCGACGAAGGGTGTCTGGATCAGGCGCCGCTTGTGATGCCGCTTCTTGTGCCAGGGATCGGAAAAAAGGATCAGGACTTCATCGAGCATGGCGGGCGCGATGTGCTGCTGCAGCACGTCCACGGCGTCGTGGCAGATCGCACGTACGTTGCCGAGGCCCTGCTTTTCCGCCAGCAGCAGGAGATGACCGACGCCCGGACGATGCACTTCGATGCCGAGATAGTCACGCTGCGGGTTCGCGCCGGCGAGATGCGCGAGGCTCTCGCCATCTCCGAAGCCGATCTCGAGCGAGCGCGGCGCCTGGCGGCCGAAGATCCCGTCCAGATCGAGCCAGGCCACCCCGTCCGTGCCAGGCGTCGGCAGATCCACGCCCCATCGCGGCCAGAGTTCATCGAGCGCGCGGCGCTGCGCATCGGTCATGCGTCCCATGCGCATGACAAAGCTGCGAATCGAGCGCTGGCGGAGGGATTCGGGGGAGTCGGTCATCGGGGCGTCGTCGTCTTTCCGGGGGGTCGCAAGATAGCAGAGCACCGGCATCGCGCGGGCAGGGTGCGGATTGCACCAAGCCTGTACGTCCACGGGTCGCGACACGACGGCCGGCGGTCTGCCTGCAGCGGCATGGAACTTGCTTTGTCGAAGCCTGCAACTTCGAAGCTTCAAACGGTACCGCGATGCGCCTGGCCCGCTCTTCCCTGCTGCGCCATCTGCGTATGTTCTGTGTCTGCGCGCGGAGTCTGAGCTTCAAGTCAGCCGCGCAGATCCTGCACCTGACGCCGTCGGCGATCAGTCACCAGATCCGCGAACTCGAGGATCAACTCGGCGTGCAGCTGTTCGTGCGCCGCACGCGCGCGCTCGAACTGACGCCCGTGGGGCGCAGCCTGCTGGCTGAAGTCGAGCCGCTGTTGCTGGCCGTCGAGGAGGCCGTGGCAAGAATTTCCGCAGACCCCGAGCGCAAGTCGGTGAACGTGGCCATGCCGCCATTCTTCGCGAGCGAGCTGGTGATCCCGCGCCTCTCCAGCTTGTACGCAGCCAACCCCGGCATAGCCGTACAACTGGATACCCATGATGCGATGCCGAGGGATCACTCTTCGGGTGCCGACATCTCCGTGATCATCGCCGAGTCACCGGCGCGCGGCCTCGAATCGCACGAATTGTTTCCGCTGCGACTGGTCGGTGCCTGCTCCCTCGAGATCCGCGCGCGCCTCGATCAACTCGGCAGTGTGGCGCTGTCGCAGGTGCCGGTGGTGGTGCATCGCATGCTGCCAGGCGTGTGGGACCAGTGGGCCGCAGAGTCCGGCTTCGCGCCGCCGCCGCCGCGCAACGTCATCGAACTCGACAACATGTTCGCGGTGACGCGCGCGGCGGAACGCGGCGTCGGCGTGGCACTCGTGCCGTCGATCGTCAGCCAGTCGTGGTTCCAGTCAGGCGCGCTCGCTCGCGCATCGGATGTCGAAATCACCACCGGCGAGAAATACTTCGTCGTGTGGCGGGCCGAAGACATCGGGCGGCCAGCCCTGTCAGCGATACGCGACTGGGCGATTGCGGAATTTATTCATGCGTGACGCGAGAATTGCGCGTTTGTCGGAATGGCTGCATCGCCGTAGCTTGACTCCTGCAGGGGGCCATCATCAGGAGAGAGTCATGACGAAGTTCAATCGCGCGCTGATCACCCTTGCTGCCGTCGGCATCGCATCGATCGCCCAGGTTCAGGCCGCCTCACCGATGGTGGTGAAGTTCGCACCGAGTCTCGACGCGGTCCCCAACGCGGTGCGTTTCAACAATCACTGCGCCACTGCGGTGCGCAAGTCGCACAGCCGCACGTCACAGGGCTTCTGCACGGCGGCGTTGCGCGGACTTCGCAACCTGCAGCGCACCGAAAGTGTAGAACTCGCGCCCCAGGCCCAGGCCGCGATTCTCTCCAATGCGGCAGTCATGTATCTGTTGTCCGGCGACGTGGCATCGGCGCGGAGTCTGATCGCTGAGGCGGCAATGCTGGCTCCGGACGCGGACTTCGTCGTGCGCAATCAGTCGCTGATCGCCGCCGGCGTGTGAGTGGCCAGAAGGTTTGATCCGGCGCGGCGTCCGGTGTCAGAGGCGAGAACCCGTCCCCCCTCATTTCGGGTTTGAGTTGAAGATGCCGGGCGCCGCAATGGAACATGCGGCTGACCGCCGCATTGGAAGCTGCGGCTCAGCGCGCTGCGCTGAGCCAGTCCGGTTCAGGCAGTGCGGCGAATGCATGTCGCAGGGCTTCGCCCCACATGCCGCGAATGCTCTGGAAATAAGCGTTCTCGCCATCGATGCTGATGTGTCGCGCGACGCTGTACTGGTCGCGGCGCAGAATCACCAGATCGAGCGGCAATCCCACCGATAGATTCGAGCGGATCGTCGAATCCATTGAAATCAACGCGCACTTGGCCGCTTCGTTCAGGCTGCTGCTGCGGCGGATCACACGATCGATGATCGGCTTGCCGTACTTCGATTCACCGATCTGGAAATAGGTGGTCTCGGCCGTCGCTTCGATGAAGTTGCCGGCAGCGTAGACCGAAAACAACCGGGGCGCCTCGCCGCGGATCTGGCCACCGAGCGTGAACCCCGCGTTGAATTCGATCGCGAAGTTCTTCAGTGCCTCGGCGTCGCGACGGTGCACTTCGCGCAGTGCATCGCCGACACAGCGCGCCGCGTCGAACATCGTCGGTACGTTCATGAGGTTGGGCTCGTGACCGCCGGCATCGATCCGCTCGCGCAGCAGGCTCGCGACGGACTGCGAGATCGCGAGGTTGCCGGAAGTCTGCAGCACCATGACGCGCTCGCCCGGCTTCTCGAACACGGCGAGTTTGCGGAACGTGCTGATCTGATCCACGCCCGCGTTGGTACGTGAATCGGAAAGGAAGACGAGCCCGGTATCGAGCAGCATGCCGACGCAGTAAGTCATCCTTCGATGTTAGGCAGCGCCATCGGTGCCGTCAAAGCTCGGCGCACGCGAGTGTCCGTTCTGTGCGCTACTGCTCGGTCGTGACGGTGACCATGACTTCCAGCGTCTCGCCACCGCCACCGCGGCGCACTCCACGGACCGGCGCGGCGTCCAGGTAATCCCTGCCTACGGCAAGGCGGCAGTAGCGATCGTCGACGGCACGCCGATGGGTGACATCCAGGCCGAGCCAGCCGACGTCGTCGCCGAGCCAGGCGTCGATCCAGGCGTGGCTCGCGATCTCGCGGCCGTCGCCTGTGTGCAGGTAACCGCTGACGTAGCGCGCGGGCACAGATGCGGCACGACAGCAGGCGAGGAACACGTGCGCCTGATCCTGGCAAACGCCCTCGCCGCGGGCGAGGGCGCTCGCCGCGGTGTCGGTCACCGTCGTGGCGCCCGGCACATAACTGATCGCGGAGCACACGCCGCCGGCGAGAGATTCGAGGCGTTCACGCAGGCCGGGAGTGCTCGCGGGCACGGACAGGTAGTCGAGCCCGAGCGACATCAGCGCCGGATCAGCGCTGGTCAGCGAGGTGGGAGCGAGATAGACGAGCGGCGACAGCATGCCGCGCTCGCGCGTGATGGCGCCGGAACTGACATCTACGACGCCGCTGACGACGATGCTGATCTCTTCGTGCGGCTCGTCGATCGACAGCAGGTGAACGATGTTGCCGTGTGCGTCGATCTGTTCACTGCGACGACCGGGCGCGCTCATCTCCCAGCGCAGCGTGCGCTGACGCATTTCCGCACGCGGAGTGAGCTTCAGATTCTGCACGCTCTGCCGCGCGGGCTCGGCATAGCGATACACCGTCTCGTGGCGAATCTTCAGTGCCACGGCGTCACGCTCCCGGCACGAGGAAGTCGCGCGCGATGCCGGCGGCGAGTTCGTTCAGGCGTTTCTGGCAGCGATCGAGGAAGATCGGCACGCCATCGGCGCAGAGTTCTTCCAGGCGACCGAAGCGCAGCTGGGCATGCATCTCGCCGGCGAGGCGTTCGGTCTCACGTGACTGGGTGTTGCGCACTTCGCGCAGGTTACCGTAAAGATCGCTGAGGCAGCGGTGCACCGAGCCCGGCATGCTGTCGTTCAGCAGCAGCAGTTCGGTGACCTGCATCGGCGTCACGCTGTCGCGATACACCTTGCGGTAGACCTCGAACGCCGACAGCGCGCGCAGCAGCACGGCCCATTCGGAGGCCTCCGATGCGGGGCGCTCGCCACCGTCACCCGGATCGCGCCAGCGCGATTCGAGCAGGCGGGTCGTGGCGTCGGCACGTTCGAGGAAGGTACCGATCCGCGAGAAGAAATACGCTTCGTCGCGCAACATCGTGCCAACGATCACGCCGCGAGTCAGGTGCGCGCGGTACTTGACCCACTCCAGGAATTCGCCAAGCGGCGGTTCGCCGCCGGCGCGACCGAAACTTCTCGCTTCGAGCCACGTCGAGTTCAGCGTCTCCCAGACTTCCGATGGCACCGTGCCGCGCACCGCTCGGGCATTTTCCCGCGCCGTGCGCAGGCAGGACAGAATGCTGCCGGGATGCTCCCGCTCGAAGGCGAGAAAGCGGACGGCCGCTTCCGGCGATGCTTCGCGGTGCTTGGCGCGGAACGCATCGATCATTCCGAGCGAGGTCAGCGTGGCGGCCCAACCCTGACGGACGGCCTCGGGCGTGCGTGGCAGCAGCGAGAGGCGATAGTGCGCATCGAGCATGCGCGCGAGATTCTCGGCGCGCTCGTTGTAGCGCGACATCCAGTACAGGTGATCGGCGGTACGGCTCAGCACCCCAGTACCCAGGTGTCTTTCGTGCCCCCGCCTTGCGATGAGTTCACGACCAGCGACCCCTTGCGCAGCGCGACGCGCGTCAGGCCGCCGGGAACGATGGTGATGTCCTTGCCGGAGAGCACGAAGGGGCGAAGGTCGATGTGGCGCGGCGCAAAGCCCTGTTCGACGAAGGTTGGCGATGTGGACAGCGCGAGCGTCGGCTGGGCGATGTAACGCTCGGGATTCGCTTTGATGCGCGCCCGGAAATCCTCGATCTCGGCCTTGCTGGCGGCCGGTCCGATCAGCATGCCGTAGCCGCCGGCGCCATGCACTTCCTTGACGACGAGATCCTTCAGGTTTGCGAGTACATGCGAGCACTCGTCAGGGCGTCGCAGGATCCAGGTGGGCACATTGGCGAGCTTCGGCTCTTCGCCGAGATAGAAGCGGATCATCTCGGGCACGTAGGGATAGATCGATTTGTCGTCGGCAATGCCGGTGCCGATCGCATTCGCGATGGTGACCCGGCCAGCGCGATAGGCCGTGAGCAGGCCCGGCACGCCCAGCATCGAATCCGAGCGGAACGCGAGCGGGTCGAGGAAGTCGTCATCGATGCGCCGGTAGATCACGTCGACGCGTTGTGGGCCGCGCGTCGTGCGCATGTAGACCACATCATCACGCACGAAGAGGTCCTGACCCTCGACGAGTTCGATACCCATCTGCTGGGCGAGGAAGGCGTGTTCGAAATACGCGCTGTTGTAGGCGCCGGGCGTCAGCAGCACGACGGCAGGGTCCGTGATGCCTGCCTGCGCGACGCTCTTCAGGTTGTGCAGCAGTACATCCGGGTAATGTTCCACCGGCTCCACCGCATGGCGCGAGAACAGCTCCGGGAACAGCCGCATCATCATCTTGCGGTTCTCGAGCATGTACGAGACGCCCGAGGGAACCCGCAGGTTGTCTTCGAGGACGTAGAAACGACCGTCGTCGGCACGGACGATGTCGACGCCCGCGATGTGCGAATAGATGCCGCCGGGGACGTCGATGCCCTGCATTTCGGGCCGATACTGTGCATTGCACAGCACCGGTTCGGACGGGATGCGACCTGCCTTGAGTATTTCCTGGTCGTGATACACGTCGGCGAGGAATGCATTCAGCGCGCGCACGCGCTGCTTCAGCCCCGCCTCGAGTACGGTCCATTCATCGGCCGGCAGGATGCGCGGCACGAAATCGAAGGGGATCAGGCGTTCCGTGCCCTCGTTCTCGCCATACACGGCAAAGGTGATTCCGAGGCGATGGAACAGCGCATCCGCCTCCGCACGCTTCTGCGCGAGGCGTTCTGCGGGTTGCGCTTCGAGCCAGTCGCGGTATCCGGTGCAGTGGGCACGCGGACTGCCGGCGTCGTCGTACATTTCGTCATAGGCTCGGGCCATGGGCGGATCCTAGCCTGCTTTTCGATGCACTGGCGCATCTGCGCCATGGCGGTGCGCGATCGCGCCCCCTTGGTGCAATATCGGTAAAGGTATGGATCAGTCAGACAGAATCACGCTGCGCGACGGCGAGCTCGGCTGGCACGCCGCGGCATTTGCGCCGCTCGAGGCGGCCCGGCTGTTCGCGGAACTGCGCGAGACCCTTCCCTGGCACCAGGAGCAGCTCGTGATCTTCGGTCGTGAGCGCGCGGTGCCTCGGCTCGTGTCCTGGCATGGCGATCCCGCCGCGCGCTATGCGTACTCTGGTGTCCTGCACGAACCCGCTCCATGGACGCCGGCGCTCGAGTGTGTCCGCACGCGCGCGCAGCAGCTGGCGAAGAGAACGTTCAACAGCGTGCTGGCCAATCTGTATCGTGACGGCCGTGACGGCATGGGCTGGCATTCGGACGACGAGCCCGAGCTCGGTCAGAACCCGGTGATTGCGTCGGTGTCTTTTGGCGCGACGCGCCGCTTCCGCCTGCGGCACCGGCGCGAGCGTTCCTTGACCCATGCGCTGGAGTTGACGGACGGCAGCGTGCTCGTGATGGCCGGAGCGACCCAGCATCACTGGCAGCATTCGATCACCAAGACCGCGCGACCCGTCGGGCCACGCATCAACCTCACGTTTCGCCAGATTGCGGAGACGCGCACATGACCAGGAATAAGAACACGGTATCGCGCTGGCTCGTCGCCACGCTCGCGGCGCTCCTCACGAGCCCTGTTGCGTTGGCGCAGGAGAAGACGCAGAAGCCACCGCTGCATGCGCAGAACTGGCTCGCGATCACCGGCAAACCGCTGGCCGCGACGGCGGGCGCGATGACCTTCCAGCGCGGCGGCAACGCTGTGGACGCCGCCTGCGCAATGATCGCGGCGACCTCGACGATGTGGGACGTGCTGTCCTGGGGCGGCGAGACCCAGGCGCTGATCTGGCATCCCGGACTGAAGCGCGTGATTGCGATCAACGGGCTGGGTGTCGCGCCGAGCGGTGCCACCGTCGAGTTCTTTCGCAAGCAGGGCATGAAGTATCCGCCGGAGTTCGGGCCGCTCGCCGCGGTGACGCCCGGGACGCCGGGGGCGCTGCTCGTGATGCTGGCCGAATACGGCAAGCTGTCGCTTGCCGAAGTTCTCCAGCCTGCGATCACGCTGGCCGATGGCTACCCGATCGAAGCGGAAACTGCCAACGCGATCGAGCGCGACAAGGCCTTGCTCAAGCAGTGGCCGGATTCGCAGCGCGTGATGCTGCCGCACCTGGGAGAAGCGCGCGAAGCGCCGCGCGCCGGCGAAATCTTCCGCCAACCTGAACTCGCGGCGACGTTGCGCAGGCTCGTCGAAGCCGAGAAGCGCGCGCTCGCACGGGGTGCGACGCGTAAGGCCGCGATCATGGCGGCCTATGAGCGCTTCTATCGTGGCGACATCGGCGCCGACTTCGTGGCGGGCGTGCAGGCGAACGGCGGATTGATCACGCGTGACGATCTCGCCAACTGGCAGGTGAAGATCGAGGCACCGCGGAGCACGACCTATCGCGGTATCGAGGTGTACAAGCTCGATACCTGGGTACAGGGTCCGGCGCTGCTGCAGTCGCTGAACATTCTCGAGAACTTCGATCTGAAAGCGATGGGGTACAACTCGGGCCGCTACCTGCACACGCTCTATCAGGCAATGAACCTGGCGTTCGCAGATCGCGATTTCTATTACGGCGACCCGGCGTTCCCACCCGCAGAGCCGATCCGCGGCCTGCTGTCGAAGGACTATGCGAAGTCACGGGCGGCCACGATCGACCCTCTGCGCAACGACGCGCTGGCGGGGCCGGGTGATCCGTACCCATTCCAGGGCGAGGTCAATCCCTACACCGACCTGCTGCGTCAGCGCGCCGCCGATCTGGCGACGCCGAGCGGCCGGCCCGCATTGCGTGATACGCGCACGAGCCTCGATCCTGCGATGTCGCCGGACGAAGAGCGTTTCTTCCGCGGCACGACGACCGTGGTGGCCGCTGACCGCGAGGGCTGGCTCGTGTCGGTGACGCCGAGCGGCGGCTGGGTGCCGGCCGTCATCGCCGGGCGGACGGGCATCGGCCTGTCGCAGCGTCTGCAGTCCTTCGTGCTCGATCCGGCCGAGAATCCGTTCAACGTGCTCGAGCCCGGCAAGCGGCCGCGCGCCACACTGACGCCCAGTCTCGCGTTGAAGGATGGCAAGCCCTGGCTCGCCTTCGCGGTGCAGGGCGGCGATGGCCAGGACCAGAACCTGCTGCAGTTCTTCCTGAACGTCGCCGAGTTCGACATGACGCCGCAGGAGGCGGCGGAAGCCGCCAACATGAACAGCTTCCAGATGTACGACTCCTTCGGCGATCACCGGCGCGAACCCGGGCGCATGCAGCTCGATGACGAGACGCCGCAGTGGGTGCGCCGCGACCTCGTGCGCCGGGGGTATCGCCTCGATTTCCGCTCGCGCACCTCGGGTCCGATCAACGCAATCCTGATCGACCCGGCCAGCGGCAGCCTCTGGGGGGCTTCCAGCAATCACGGTGAGGATTATGGAATCGGCTGGTAATGCCGTGCCCCGGATGGCCCGGGACGCTATGCTAGGCGGCCCGTTCACGGACGACTCCAGGGGCTACGACCCTTGAAACAGACCCCATTCAGTACCGCCCGGATCGACGGACCGATCCCCGGGCCCATCAACGGCGACCCCGCCACGCTGGCGGTCGACCGCGCGCTGGGCGAGATGCGCCGTGGCCGTATCGTGCGTGTCGAGGCGCCCGCCCAGGCAGGCGTGCTGCGCCAGGTCGTGGCGGCCGTCGAGACGCTGCGCGATTCAACGCTGCAGACGCTGCGTGGCCTGGCGAGCGGCGAACTGGTCCTCGCCGTGACGGCGGAGCGCGCCGCGGCCCTGGGCCTCCCGGCCGTCCCGTCCGTAGCGCAATGCCTGATCCTGCCGGCGTCTCTCGGTGCGCCGCAGGTCGCGCTGCTCGCCGGCGCGCCGGCGGCAGACGGCGCGGCGGCGCTCGCTGCAACGCTGCCGCGACGTGACGCCGATGCCGCCCATGCCGCGGCGATCGCACTCGCGCGGCACGCGGGCCTGCTGCCGGCTGCGGTCTGCGCGGTCCCGGCTGCATCGGTTGCACTCGACACCGTGCTCGCCGTGACCGCGGCCGATGTCACCCGCTTCGAACTGCCGCTCGCCGCCGATCTCGAACGCGTCAGCGATGCGCACGTGCCGCTGGAAGGTATCGAGGACAGCGAGCTCGTCGTGTTTCGCGATTCGCGCAACGCCACGGAACATCTGGCCGTGATTCTCGGCCGGCCGGATCGCAGCCAGCCCGTGCGCGTGCGCATGCACTCGTCCTGCCTGACCGGCGATCTGCTCGGCAGCCTGCGCTGCGATTGTGGTGATCAACTGCAGCGCGCGGTGCAACAGCTCTCGGGCGCGGGCGGTGGCGTGCTGCTGTACCTGTCGCAGGAGGGGCGCGGCATCGGGCTCGCCAGCAAGCTGCGCGCGTACCGGCTGCAGGATGCGGGTTTCGATACGCTCGATGCCAATCATCACCTTGGCTTCCAGTCCGATGAACGCAGCTTCGATATGGCGGCACACATGCTGCGCGCGCTCGGCGTGCCGCGCATACGCCTGCTGACCAGCAACCCGCACAAGGTCTCGGCGCTGCGCGAGGCGGGCATCGACGTGGTCGAGCAGGAACCGCTGCATGGCCGGGTGAATCCGCACAACGCGCGGTACCTGCGCGTGAAAGAAGAACGTGCCGGTCACGTCCCACGCGATCCGGCGAAACGTTCCTAGGGCCTGCTCAGGCCCCGGCAAGTCCGGTCAGGCCGCGACGCAGAGATTGCGGCCGCCATTCTTGGCGCGATAGAGCGCGCTGTCGGCGCGATCGAATACCGCGTCGGCGTCATCGCCTGCGCGCAGTTCGGTGATGCCGCAGGAAATCGTCACCTTCACCGGTGAGCCGCGGAAATGCAGTTTCAGCGAGGCAACGGAATTTCTCAGTTCTTCGGCCACGCGGTTGGCTTCCGCGAGCGGCGTACCAATCAACATCATCACGAATTCTTCGCCACCGAAGCGCGCGACGAAGTCGGTCGTACGAAGCCGCCCGGCCAGGCACTTGGCGACTTCGCGCAGCACGCGGTCGCCGGCGCGATGACCGAAAGTGTCGTTGACCGACTTGAAATGGTCGATGTCCCAGATCAGCACGCTGACCGGGCTGCCGAAACGCGCGAAGCGCACGATCTCTTCCTGCAGGCGCTCATCGAACGAGATGCGGTTCGCGACGCCCGTCAGCGGATCGAGCCGCGCGCGACTGCGCTCGAGATGCAGGTTGCGGTGCAGGTCCCGGGTCTGGTTCTCGAGTTCGGCTACGCGCGCCGTCATCTTCTGCGTCCGTTCGCTGTGCTCGAGGAAGCGGCTCTCCTCGCGCGCGCGGAAGTCCTTGACGTGATTCGCGAGCACTTCGAGGCGCGCACCGACCATGCGCTGCAGCGGCGCCAGATCGCGCGCCACCTGCACCTCGCGCGTCAGCTCCTGCACTTCCGTCATGACATGGGAGTTCAGTGATTCGGCATCGCCGAGCGTGGTGCGCCGGTCGTCGCTGCTGCTGGAGAGATACGTTGCGACTTCTTCGAGCCGCGTCGTCACCTGTGCGAGCAGCGCGGTCGCTTCATCGCGCTGCTTTGCGAGATGCTCGGCGCGCTCGCGCAGCACGTCCGCGGCATGCGTCAGGATCTTCGCCAGCGCGGCATCCGTCGTCACCGACGGCAGCTGCTCGATCAGCGAAGATGCGACGGGATCTGGCGTGTCGTCCATGGAAAGGCGCTGCAGCAGCAACCCGACCGCATCGCAGGTCGCTGACCAGCGCAGCGGCGGCGCATCCGGATCGAGGGCGAAATCGGGCAGGCGCACC
>ERZ795061.4443-NODE-4443-length-11811-cov-6.957809_pt1 | contig 11811 bp, 10 predicted proteins | sample MGYA00375145_ERZ795061 | MGnify/ENA primary metagenome ERZ795061 (study PRJEB30190, sample SAMN05720144) | anaerobic digester metagenome | isolation source: active sludge of municipal wastewater-treating anaerobic digesters | place: USA | collected 2014-12-22 ... | reverse complement strand
GGGCGGGGGTGGGGATGTCGGCGCGGGGGGGGGCGTCGGGGCGGGAGCAGGGGCGGGGGCAGGGGGCGGGGCAGGGGCGGTGGCGAGCGTCATCACCGTGGCCGGGCCCGGGACCGCCGGGTGGGGCCCGACGCCGAACAGCGCCATGGCCGTGACGAGCCCGGCCGCCCAGGGCCGGGTCCGCACGGGCGGGCGAGGCGCCGGCCGGCGCGGCGCCGGCGGCGTGCGCGGCCGGCCGGCCGGCGAGGCCGGTGCGCCCGCCAGCGCGAGCCGCCACGCCGCGATGCTCTGCGGGCGCGCGTGCGGCATCACCTCGAGGCCCCAGTCCAGCGCGCGCAACCAGTCGCGGTCGTGGCCCGACGCGCCGGCGGCGGTCGCCGACGACGCCCGGTCCTGCAGGCGCGGCTGCACGTCGCGCACCGCGCGCGCGGCGGCGGTGCAGGGCACCACGCCGGTCAGCGCGAAGGCGAGCGTGGCGGCCACGCCATAGATGTCGGTCCACGGGCCCTGGGCCACCTCCGCATCGGCGGCGTACTGCTCGATCGGCGCGAACGAGGGCTTGAGGATCGCAGTCAGCGCCCGCGCCTCGCCCCGCTGAACGTGTCGCGCGGCACCGAAGTCGAGCAGCAGCGGCACCCCGCCGCTCGTCATCAGGATGTTGTCCGGCGCCACGTCGCGGTGCAGCACCGACGCGTCGTGCAGCACCTCGAGCGCGCCGAGCAGGCCGTCGAGCAGGCGGCGCAGCCAGGCCTCGGTGGGCGGGTCGCTCATCGAGGCGCGCAGCTGGCGCAGCGAGACGCCGGCGCAGTAGGGCATCACCATGTAGGCGCTGCCGTGGGCCTCCCAGAAGCGGTGGACCTTGACCAGCGAGGGGTGGTCGAAGCGCGCGAGCAGCTGCGCCTCGTCGACGAAGGACCGCAGGCCGGCGGCGTAGGCCGCGGCCAGCGACGGGCAGCGCACCGTCACCCGGCCGCCGGGGTCGCGGCCGGCCCAGGTCGCGGGCATGAACTCCTTGATCGCCACGAACCGGTCGAGCGATTCGTCGTGGGCGAGGTAGACGATCCCGAAGCCGCCTCGCCCGAGGACGCGCAGCAGCCGGAACTCCGCCAGCCGCGTGCCGGCCGGCAGCGCGTCGTGCACGTTCGAGGCGGCCGGCCGCGGCGGGGCCACGCCGCTCGGCAGCGGCCGCGGCAGGGGCATCGTGGGGGCCGAGTCGGATGACATGGGGGCGTTCGGGCGGCCGGAGAGGATCGGGCCCGAGTGTCGCGCCGGCGCCCCGGGCGCTCTGTTCGCCAGCGCACACGGGCCGGCGCGCAGGCCCGCGCGCCACGGCGGCGTCAGGCGGCCGCGGCGGCCGGCAGCAAACCGGCCCGGCGGGCGGCGCCCAGCAGCTCGTCGGCAACGCGCTGCGGCCGTTCCTCGTGCGCGAGGTGGCCCAGGCCGGGCAAGGCCACGAAGGTGGCGCCCGGGACCATCGCCTGCGCGCGGCGCGACTCCTCGGGGGCGAGCGTGCGGTCGTTGCTGCCGACCACGAGGTGCAGCGGCACGCGCAGCCGCGGCAGGTCGCGTGCGAGCGCCCGCAGGTCCCACGAGGCCATCATGGCCAGCGCGCCGGCGGCGTGCGCGGGGTCGGCGACGAGGCGGCGGTACATCTCCAGGCCGTCGGCGTCGAGCAGCGAGCCGGTGGAATCGATCAGTCGCTGCACCACCGCCGGGTGGCTGGCGCGCCAGGCGAACAGCGCGGGCACGACGCGGCTGCGGGCCATCACCCGGGCCATCGGCGAGAACAGGCGCCCGGCCAGTCCGCCCAGGGGCAGCAGCGCGCTGTTCAGGCCGACCACGGCGCGCACCGAAGGCAGGCCGTCGAGCGCCAGGCGCACGGCGATCGCCGCGCCGGCCGAATGGCCGACGAGCAGTGCCGGCGCGATGCCCATCGCCTCGACCAGCCCGCGCAGCGCCCGGGCCATGCCGGGCAGCGACATGCCCTCGCCGTCGGCGCGCGGGGTCAGCGCGTGGCCGGGCAGGTCGGGCGCGACCAGGTCGAAGTGCGGCGCGAGCGCCGGCACCAGGCCGCGCCAGGTGTGCGTCGACGCGCCGGTGCCGTGAACCAGCAGCAGCACCGGCCGGCCCGGCGTGCCCAGGCGCTGCACGTGCCAGCGCTGCGCACCGGCCTGCACGAAGCGGCTCGCCTCGCGCATCGGCCAGTCGGCCGGGACGGCGTCAGCCACCGGAGGCCACCCGCACCGCCTGTGACACGGCGGCCGCACCGGCATGCGGCAGCGGCAGGTAGCGCGCCCCCATGGCCAGCGCGATCTCGCGCGCCACGGCCTGCGGCTGCGCCGCGGTGTCGATCAGCACGGCCTGGACGCCCGCGCTGCCGAAGCGGCGCGCGGCGGCGAGCGCATCGGCGTGGGCGCGCTCGCGGCCCGGCGAGCCGTCGAGCGCGATGTTCGCGCGGCCGTCGGTCAGCAGCACGACCACCGGCGTGTCGCCGTGGCGGCGCACCGCGCCGGCGAGTTCGAGCGCGCCGACCAGGCCGCTGGCGAGCGGCGTGCCCCCGCCGCCCGGCAGGCCGGCCAGCGACCGCTTGGCGCGCACCAGCGAGCGCGTCGGCGGCAGCAGCAGCTCGGCGCCGCGGCCCCGAAACCCCAGCACCGCGACGCTGTCGCGGCGCACGTAGCACTCGGCCAGCAGCAGCTCGACCGCGCCCTTGGCCTCGGCCAGCCGGTGCAGCGCGGCAGAGCCCGAGGCGTCGACGACGAACAGCGTGCAGGTCGGGCTGCGCTGCGCGTAGCGCTTGACGTGGAAGTCCTCGCGGCGCACCGCGATGCGCGGACCGGCCGGGCCACCGTCGCGGTGGCGGGCCGGCCGCAGCGCCTGCCACGGCGCGGCGGCCCGCAGCGTCTGCAGCAGGTCCAGGCGGGCGCCGCCGCGCGGGTCGCCGCGGCGCGCGCCGAGCGGACGCCCGCGCGACAGCGTCTTGCGCAGCGCGCCGGCGCGGCCGGCGCCGCTGCCGCGCAGCGGCGTGCCGCCCAGCAGCGCCGCCAGCAGGCCGGCGGGGATGGACGCGCGCGCGGCCTCGAGCACCACGTCGTCGAGCGTGCCCTGCTCGGCCGGGTCGCGCCCGGCGTCGGGCGGGCCGGGGTCGTCGGGCGGCTCGGCCGGCGGCGGGGCCTCGGGTTCGGGCGCTTCCTCCGCGTCGGCCGGCGGCAGGCGCGTGGCGCGGGGCGCGAGCACCAGGCGCGCGGCGAGGGCGGCGTCGTCGGCGCTCACCCGGTCCCGGCCGTCGAGCGCCGCCGCCGCGCGCGCGGCGCGCAGCGCGAACAGCGGCGCGCGCAGCGAGGCCACGCCCAGGGTCAGCGCCGCCGCGCACAGCGCCTGCAGCGTCGACGCGTCGGCCGCGACCTGCGCCACGCGCTGGCGCGCGGCGTCGATCTCGTCGCGGGTCCACAGCGACAGCGGCGTGTCGATCGCCTCGGGGCGCAGTCCGGGGTCCAGCAAGGGCGCGAGGCCGAGGCGGTCGAGCAGCGCGGCCGGCGGCAGCTCGTCGCCCTGGCCTTCATCGAGCGCCACGACGCCCAGGCGCGCCGGCCGGGTCGCTTCGAGGCCGTCGCGCTGCAGGCGCAGCTCGCCGGCGTCGAGCACCGCGGCCAGCCGCGCGGCCACGCCGGCGTCCAGGCGCTCGGCCATCGCCAGCAGCACCACGCCGCCGTGCGCCTCGGCCAGCATCCCGGGCTGCGCCACCGGCCGGCCGCTGCGCAGCGTCGCGCCGAGGTCCAGGCCGCCGAGCAGCCGGTCGTCGTCGATGCGCAGCGGCAGGCGCCGCCAGGGCACGGCCTCGGGCAGCAGGCGCCGCAGGCCGGCGAGCCAGGCGTCGCGCGTCGGCCCGCCGCCGGCGCGCAGCCACACCCCGCCCAGGCCCGGCGGATCGATCGCGAACAGCGCCGCGGCCAGGGCGGCGAGCGTGGTCTCGTCGGGGCCGGCGACTGAGGGCCCGGCGGCGTCGTCCGTGGCCACGCTCAGCGTCCGAAGACCTCGGCCAGCACGCGCTCGACGCGCGTCGTCGAGCCGGCGTCGTCGAGCGGGTCGCGGCGCAGGCGGTGGCGCAGCGCCGGCGGGGCGACGCGGCGCAGGTGGGCGTCGCCGACGGCCGGGTCGCCCTGCAGTGCGGCGTAGGCACGCGCCGCGCGGACCAGCGTGAGCTCGCCGCGCAGGCCGTCGGTGCGCAGCGCCATGCACAGCTGCGCGGCGCGCTCGAGCGCGGCGTCGGGCACGGCCACCTCGGCGCGGCGGCGGCGCGCGGCGACGATGCGGCGGCGCACGCGCGCGTCCTCCTTGTCCCAGTCGCGCACGAAGGCCTCGGGCTCGCGGTCGTAGCGGTCGCGCCGGCGCACGACCTCGACGCGCGTGGCCAGGTCCTCGGGCGTGCGCACCTCGACCGACAGGCCGAAGCGGTCGAGCAGCTGCGGGCGCAGCTCGCCCTCCTCGGGGTTGCCGCTGCCGACCAGCACGAAGCGCGCCGGGTGGCGCACGCTCAGGCCCTCGCGCTCGACCACGTTCTCGCCCGACGCGGCGACGTCGATCAGCAGGTCGACGAGGTGGTCCTCGAGCAGGTTGACCTCGTCGATGTACAGGAAGCCGCGGTTCGCGCGCGCCAGCAGCCCGGGCTCGAAGGCCTTGACGCCGTCGGCCAGCGCACGCTCGAGGTCGAGCGCGCCGACGACGCGGTCTTCGGTGGCGCCCAGCGGCAGGTCGACCACCGGCACCGGCATCGTGAGCACCTTGGGCTTGCCGTGGCCCTTGACCGTGTCGCAGTCGCTGCAGCCGCGCGCATTCGTGTCGGGGTCGCAGTGGTAGGGGCAGCCGGCGACCGCGCGCATCGGCGGCAGCAGGGCGGCCAGCGCACGCACCGCGGTCGACTTGCCGGTGCCGCGGTCCCCGAAGACGAGCACCCCGCCGATGCCGGGGTCGACCGCCGCGATCAGGATCGCGAGCTTCATCTCGTCCTGGCCGACGATGGCGGAAAAGGGGAAGACAGTGGACATCGACGACTGTTCCGTGAGCGTGACATCGGGCATCGTGCCCGATGCGCCGGGTTTGCGCCAGTGCGGCCCGCCCGGGGCGCCGCGCGCCTCGGCGGACTTCGTTGTAAGACCGCCCCGCGCCGGCCGACCCAGCCGGGTCGTCGCAAGCCGCCGCGGCACCGGCGACACCCCCCACCCCCCTTCGACTGGAGAACCCCATGAACCCACAGCTGATCGTCTCGTCCGCCCTGGCTTCCGTGCTCGCGCTCGGCCTCATCGGCAGCGCCGGCGCCGCCGACGATGCCGGCAAGGAGAAGTGCTTCGGCATCGCCAAGGCCGGCCAGAACGACTGCGCCAACCTGTCGGGCTCGCACTCCTGCGCCGGCCAGTCCAAGGCCGACATGGGCGCCGACGAATGGAAGTACGTCGCCAAGGGCACCTGCCGGCAGATGGGCGGCAAGTCGGCCGACGAGGCCAAGATGGCGATGAAGAAGTGAGCCCGGCCGCGGCCCGGACCGACGCCCGCGCCGCGGCGCTGGCCGGCATCGGCCTGCGGCACGCGCACTGGGCCCGCGTCCTCGACGAAGCGCCGCCGCTGGGCTTCGTCGAGGTGCACTCCGAGAACCATTTCGCCGACGGCGGCGCCGCGCTCGGCATGCTGGAGCGCGCGCGCGAACGCTACCCGCTGAGCCTGCACGGCGTCGGCCTGGCGCTGGGCTCGGCCGCCGGCCTCGACCCCTGGCACCTCGACCGCCTGGCGCGGCTGGTGGAGCGCACCGACCCGGTCCGCGTGTCCGACCACGCCTGCTTCGCGCGGGCGCCGCGCGCGCCCGGCCAGCCGGTGGTGCACGCCAACGACCTGCTGCCGGTGGCCCGCACCGAGGCCTCGCTCGACATCCTGGTGGCCAACGTCTCGCGGGTGCAGGACCGCCTGCGCCGCCCGATCCTGGTCGAGAACCTCTCGGCCTACGTCTCGTACGCCGACGACACGCTCGCCGAGCCGGACTTCTACGCCGCGCTGGGCGCGCGCAGCGGCTGCGGCCTGCTGCTCGATCTGAACAACCTGATGGTCAATGCGCTGAACGCCGCGGCCGCCGATCCGCTGGCCCGTTGCCGCGATGTCGTCGACGCCTTGCCCGCGGGCCTCGTCGGCGAGATCCACCTCGCCGGCTACCACGAGGCCGCCGACCTCGTGATCGACGACCACGGCAGCCGCGTGCGGCCGGCCGTCTGGGCCCTGTACGAGCATGCGCTGGCGCGCTTCGGCGTGGTGCCGACGCTGATCGAGTGGGACACCGACCTGCCGCCGCTGGAGGTGCTGCTCGACGAGGCGGCGCAGGCCACGCGGCGCCTGGCCGCGCCCGGTCGCGCCGGGGGGCTCGCATGAACGGCTTCGACGCGGAGTTGCGGCGCCAGCAGGCGCTGCTGGCCGCGATCGCCGACCCGGCGGCCGCCGCGCCGCTGCGCGAGACCGGCGCCCGGGCCGCCCGCGGCCTGGCCGCCTACCGTGCGAACGCACACGCGCTCGCCGCACGCGCGCTCGCCGCGGCGCTGCCCACGGTGCAGGCGATGCTCGGCGACGAGGATTTCGCGCAGCTCGCGCGCGAGTTCTGGCACGCGCACCCGCCCCGGCGCGGCGACATCGGCGAGTGGGGCGAGGCGCTGCCCGACTGGCTCGACGCCCATGCCGGCCTGCGCGACTGGCCCTGGCTGGCCGACGCCGCCCGGCTCGATCTCGCGCTGCACCGTGCGGAGCGCGCCGCCGACGCAATCTTCGACGCCGCCTCGCTGGCGCGGCTGCAGGACACCGACCCCGAGCGGCTGCGGCTCGAGCCGATGCCGGGCAGCGCCTGCCTGCGGTCTGCCTGGCCGGTGGCGACGATCCACGCCGCGCACCGGGGCGACACGGGCTTCGAGGCGGTGCGCGTGGCGCTGGCCGAAGGCCGCGCCGAGGCCGTGCTCGTGCGGCGCCGCGGCTGGCGCGTGCTCGTACAGGCGCTGGGCGAGGCCGAGGCGGCGTGGTGGACCGCGCTGTGCGAAGGCGCCCCGCTGGCCGACGCGCTGCGCCGCGCCGGCGCGGGCTTCGACTTCGGCCGCTGGCTCGCGCAGGCGATCCGCGACGGGGCGCTGAAAGGTGTCGCGCGCTGCGGCGACCGAGACGCCGACGATCCCCCCCGTTTCCTGCCAGGAGCCCGCCGATGACCCCTCCGCCTTCCACCCCGTCCACCCCCTGGCCCGCGCGGCTCGTGCTGCGCGCCGACCGCGCGGTGCAGGCGCTGCAGCCGCTGCAGTCGCTGGCGCTGTTCGCGGCGCGCGCCTACGTCGCGTCGGTGTTCTTCCGCAGCGGCCTGACCAAGCTGCGCGACTGGGACACGACGCTCGCGCTGTTCCAGGACGAGTACCACGTGCCGCTGCTCGACCCGGCGGTGGCCGCCGTCGCCGGCACCGCCGGCGAACTGCTGCTGCCGGTGCTGCTGGTGCTGGGGCTGGGCGCGCGCTTCGCCGCGGCCGGGCTGTCGGTGGTCAACGTCGTCGCGGTGCTGAGCCTGGCCGAGATCGCCGAGGCGGCGCTGCAGGGCCACGTCTTCTGGGGCAGCCTGCTCGTCGGCGTGCTGCTGTGGGGGCCGGGGCGGCTGTCGCTGGACGCCGCGCTCGCACCGCGCCTGCGGGCGATGGCCCGGGGCGGCCGCGGGGCACAGGGCCCTCGCTACACTGCCCCGGCGGCGATGGACGCCGCGTCCCGCCGCTGAACCCGAAGCCGATGCCCCACGTTCGCCCCTCGTTCACCCGCCGTCGCCTGCTCGCCACCGGCGCGCTGCTGTCCTGGGCCGGCGCGACCCGCGCCGCCGACCCGGCGGCCTGGGCGCGCACGCTGCAGGCGGCGCGCGGCCAGAAGGTCTGGTTCAACGCCTGGGCGGGCAGCGAACGCATCAACGCCTACCTCCAATGGGCCGGCGTCGAGCTCGAGCGGCGCTTCGGCGTGCGGCTCGAGCACGTCAAGATCGCCGATGCGGCCGAGGTCGTGCGGCGCGTGCGCACCGAGCAGCAGGCCGGCCGCCGCACCGACGGCTCGGTCGATGCGGTCTGGATCAACGGCGAGAACTTCTACGCGATGAAGCGCGATGGCCTGCTTCACGGCCCGTTCGCCGAGTCGCTGCCGGCCTACGCCGCCGTCGACACCGTGGGCAAGCCGACGACGCGCATCGACTTCTCGGAGCCGGTCGACGGCATGGAAGCGCCCTGGGGCATGGCGCAGCTCACCTTCTACGCCGACGGCGCGCGCGTGCCCCGGCCGCCGCTCAGCCTGGCCGAGCTGACCGCGTTCGCGAAGGCGAACCCGGGCCGCGTGAGCTACCCGCGCCCTCCCGACTTCCACGGCAGCACCTTCCTGAAGCAGGTGCTGCTCGAGGCCGCGCCCGAGCGCGCGCCGTTCCAGGCGCCGGTGGTGGCTGCGCGCTTCGCGGCGCTGACCGCGCCGCTGTGGCAGGCGCTCGACGCGCTGCACCCGCACCTGTGGCGCCAGGGCCGCCAGTTCCCGGCGAGCAACGCGGCGATGCGCCAGATGCTGGTCGACGGCGAACTGCTGATCAACCTGACGTTCAACCCCAACGAGGCCGCCAGCGAGATCGCGGCGAAGCGCCTGCCGGCCAGCGTGGTGAGCTGGCAGCACCGCGGCGGCACGATCGCCAACACGCACTTCATCGCGATCCCGTTCAACGCCCGGGCGAAGGAGGGCGCGATGGTCCTGATCGACTTCCTGATGTCGCCGCTGGCGCAGGCGCGCAAGGCCGACATCGCCCACTGGGGCGACCCGACCGTGCTCGCGCTCGACCGGCTGTCGGCGGCCGACCGCGCGCTGTTCGTCCAGCCCGGCGTGGCCGGCGTCGTGGCGCAGCCGGCGCCGGCGCTGCCCGAACCCCACGCCAGCTGGGTCGGCGCGATCGAGCAGGAATGGGCGCGGCGCCACGGCCTGTGAACCCTTCGATCCCGGCCGCGTGGCTGCTGCCGGCGGCGCTGTTCGCGCTGCCGCTGCTGGCGGCGCTGGCCTGCGGCCTGGGCGAGGCGCTGGACGCCGCGGCCTGGCATGCGCTGCTCGCCGAGCCGGCCTGGGCGCCGGCCACCGCGCTGAGCCTGTGGGTCGGCGGCGCCAGCACCGCGCTGTCGCTCGCGCTGACGCTGTGGCTCGTGCCCCGGCTGCACGGCACGCGCGCCTGGTCGGCGCTGCAGCGGGCGCTGGGGGCGATGCTCGCGGTGCCGCACGCCGCGTTCGCCGTCGGCCTCGCGCTGCTGGTCATGCCCAGCGGGCTGCTGGCCCGGCTGGTGGCCGCGCCGCTGGGCTGGGCGGCGCCGCCCGACGTCGCCACCGTGCACGACCCGGCGGGCCTGGCGCTGATCGCCGCGCTGGTGCTGAAGGAAGTGCCGTTCCTGCTCTGGACCGTGGTCGCCTCGTGGCGCCGCGCCGGCCAGCAGGCCGTGGCCGAGCGCCAGCTGCAGATCGCCGCGACGATGGGCTACGGCGCCGTGCGCGCCTGGTGGCGCGTGCTCTGGCCGCAGTGGCTGCCGCGCCTGGCGCTGCCGGTGGCGGCGGTCTGGGCCTACGGCCTGACGGTCGTCGACATGGCGCTGGTGCTGGGCCCGACCACGCCGCCGACGCTGGCGGTGCTGGCCTGGCAGTGGCTGCTCGACGCCGAGCCCGCGCGCAACGCGATGGGCGCGGCCGCGGCCCTGCTGCTGGCCGGGCTGACGGCGGCCGGGGCAGCCGCGGCGGTGGCGCTGTGGCGCGCCGCCGCGCCGTGGCGGCGCGCCCGCCAGGTGCGCGGCGACCGCGGTGCGGCGCGCGCGGGCCACGGCGCCATGCCGCTGGCGGGCGCCGTGGCCGGCGTCTACGCCGGGGTGCTGGCGATGCTGGCCGGGGCGTCGGTGGCGACGATCTGGACCTTCCCGTCGCTGTGGCCGCAGCAGGCCAGCGCCGAGGCCTGGGCCACGGTCGCGCAGCGCCTCGACACGCTCGGCCTGACCGCCGCACTGGCGCTGGCCTCGGCCGCCAGCGGCGTGGCGCTCGCAGTCGCCTGGCTCGAGACCACGCCCCCGGGCTGGGACGCGCGCGCCGCGGTGCTGGTCTTCCTGCCGCTGCTCGTGCCCGGCGTGCTGCTCGTCGCGGGCCTGTACCGCGTGACGCTGGCGCTGGGCACCGACGGCCGCTTCGCCGGCCTGTGGCTCGCGCACACGCTGTACACCGCGCCCTATGCGCTGATCGCGCTGGCGCCGGCGTGGCGCAGCCTGGACCCGCGCTACGCGCAGACCGCGCACGCGCTCGGCCGCTCGCACGCGGCCTTCCTGCTGCGCGTGAAGTGGCCGATGCTGCTGGCGCCGCTGGCCTCGGCGGCGGCGGTGGGGTTCGCGGTGAGCGTCACGCAGTACCTGAGCACGCAGTTCGTCGGCGCCGGCCGCTACGCGACGCTGACCACCGAGGCGCTGACGCTGGCCGCCGGCGGCCAGCGGCCGCTGCTCGCGGCCTTCGCGCTGCTGCAGGCGGCACTGCCTGCGGCGGTGTTCGCGCTCGCGCTCGCGCTGGCGCGGCGGCAGGCGCGCCGCACCGGCGGCGAGGCGGCGTGATGCTCGAACTCGTCGACGTGAGCCTGGCCACGCCCTCGCGCACGCTGGTGCGCGGCCTGTCGGCGCGGGTCGGCGCGGGCGAGGTGCTGGCGGTGATGGGCGAGAGCGGTTCGGGCAAGTCCTCGCTTCTGGCCTTCGTCTGCGGCACGCTCGCGCCGGGCCTGCGCGCCGGCGGCTCGGTGCGGCTCGACGGCGCCGACCTCGGCGCGCTGCCCACGGTCCGGCGGCGCGTGGGCATCCTGTTCCAGGACGACCTGCTCTTCCCGCACCTGAGCGTGCGCGGCAACCTGCTGTTCGCGCTGCCCGCCGGGCCGAAGGCAAGGCGCGTGGCCGAGGCCGACGCGGCGCTGGCGCACGCCGGCCTGGCGACGCTGGCCGAGGCGATGCCGCACACGCTGTCGGGCGGCCAGCGGGCGCGGGTGTCGGTGCTGCGTGCGCTGCTCGCGCAGCCGCGCGCGCTGCTGCTCGACGAACCCTTCTCGAAGCTCGATGCCGCGCTGCGCGCGCGCTTCCGCGGTTTCGTGTTCGAGCAGCTGCGCGCGCAGGGCATCCCGGCGCTGCTCGTCACGCACGACCCGCAGGACGTGCCCGAGGGCGCGCGCGTGCTGCAGCTCGACCCGCCGGCCGACGATGCTTGACCGCCACGCCATCGCCGCGCTGCGCCCGGTGCTGGACGCGATCGCCGGCCTGCTGGTGCGCGCCGGCGTGGGCGCCGACACGGTCACGTTCGTGGGCTTCGGGCTGGGCATCGCGGGGGCCGCGGCGATCGCCTTCGGTGCCTTCGGACCGGGGCTGGCGCTGCTGCTCGCCAGCCGCCTGCTCGACGGGCTCGACGGCGCCGTGGCGCGCCGCACCACGCCCACCGACCGCGGCGCCTTCCTCGACATCGCGCTCGACTTCCTCTTCTACGCCAGCGTGCCGCTGGCCTTCGCGCTGGTCGACCCGGCGGCCAATGCGCTCGCGGCCGCGGTGCTGCTCGCGGCCTTCGTCGGCACGGGCTCGACCTTCCTCGCGTTCGCCGCGCTCGCCGCCCGGCGCGGCCTGCGCAGCGTCGCCTACCCCGACAAGGGCCTGTACTACCTCGGCGGCCTGACCGAGGCCACCGAGACGCTGGCCTGCTTCGTCGCGATGTGCCTGTGGCCCGCGTGGTTCGCGGCCCTGGCCTACGGCT
>ERZ795061.4442-NODE-4442-length-11811-cov-23.294913_pt1 | contig 11811 bp, 10 predicted proteins | sample MGYA00375145_ERZ795061 | MGnify/ENA primary metagenome ERZ795061 (study PRJEB30190, sample SAMN05720144) | anaerobic digester metagenome | isolation source: active sludge of municipal wastewater-treating anaerobic digesters | place: USA | collected 2014-12-22 ... | reverse complement strand
TTAGTTCATCGTCTGTTCCAACTGATCGACCATTCCTGAAATCGCATCGAATCCGGATTGCCAGAAGGCGGGGGAGTTCATGTCGACTCCCACCTCCGCAAGGATCGCTTGCGGCGCCTTCGACCCGCCTGCTGCGAGTAGCTCCAGATATTTCGGCACGAACCCGCTGCCTTGTTCCTGATACATGCGATAGAGCGCCAGGACGAGCAGGTTCCCGAAACTATACGCATAACAATAAAACGGGCTGGCGTAGAGGTGCGGGATTGTGAGCCATTCCCATTGGAATTCCTGCGGCACCCGCAGGGACTTTCCGAATTGCTGCCGGAGCAGGGTCATGTAGGTGTGTGCCAGGTCAGTCGTCGTGGCGCCTTGGGCCACCATGTCATGGGCGGTTCGTTCGAAGGCGACAAAATAGGCTTGCCGCATGACCGTGGCATAGATGTCGTCCAGTTGGTTGACGAGCAAGCTCTGCTTTACGGATCGATTGGTTTCGGTGGCCATCAGGGCATCGGAGAGAATCCGTTCGCCGAAGACCGAGGCCGTTTCCGCCAGCGGCAACGTGGAGTGGAAGGTGAAGACATTGTGCTGCTCGGCCATCATTGCGTGGACGGCATGACCTAACTCATGCGCCATGGTGGCGATGTCCCGCGCTTCACCGGTGAAATTCAACATGACGTAGGGTGTCAGGTTGGGGGTCACACTGTAACAATAGGCGCCGCCCATTTTCCCCGGCTTCGTGCGGGCATCGATGTGGCGATCGGCGAAGACGCGTTGCGCCAATTCGGCGAGGCGCGGCGAAAAGCCGTAGTAGGCGTCCAGCACCATCCGGACCGCATCCGCGTAGCGGTAGGTCTTTTGTTCGGCCCGGTGTGGCGCATAGATGTGGTAGCGGTTCATGGTTTTGATCTTGCAAAGTCGCGCCTTCAATTTGAAATACCGTTGGAAGATCGGCGCATTCTTCATGCAGACGGAGAGGAGCGCATCCACGGCGCGATCCGGAATGTCGTTGCTGAGATTGCGCGACTCCAGCGGCGTCTTGAAGTGCCGCAGCTGAAGATTTTCCGCTTTCCAGTCGTTCACCAGGGTTTTATAGATTTCCCCCAGGAGATCCTGCTGAGACTCATAAACGCGATACATCTCCCGATAGGCGGCTTCCCGGACGGCGGCTTTCGGGCTACGGAGGTAGGCCGTCAGGGCTTCGCGATTCATCGTTTTCTTTTTCCCGCCGATGCGCATCGTGAAGGTGAAGCCGTTCGTGACGACATCGTAGAGCTGGTGGACGGCGCTTTGTCCGGTGATGTTCTTGATGTTGATGATCTTCTCTTCCGGTTCCGAGAGCGTATGCGGCTTGAAACGGCGGATGGTCTCCAGGTGGTACCGGAAGTCGCCGCTGTTCGCCATGAGGCGCTCTGCATTCCGCTGATCCACACTCTGCCACCACAAATCGAAGAACAGCAGATGGTTTTGGAGGGCGGTGAGATGTTCTTCCACTTTGGTTTTGAAGGACCGGGCCTGGAGCTGTTTTGTATCTTCGGAGAACCACAAGTACGCGTAGGCTCCGAGCCGGCCCGAATCCCTTGCAAGCTGTTCCGAGAGGGTGAGGAGATTGAGGAACGCCTGTTCGGACATAGTGGCAGACAGCTCTGCGCGCGCCGATTCGAAGCGGGAGACTTTCGCGCTCAGGTCTTTCAGATAACGGTCGAATTGTTTCACCGGGTCGGTGACAAGGTCGGAGAGTTCCCAATGATCGGCAAACTCACGGGAGGCGGACGAACGACGTGATGACGTAGCAGCGGCAATCTTGCGCGAAACGGCCATGGTCGAGGCTCCTAGAAAGTAAATGATAGAAGGAATCATACCATCGTCGGAGGTCAAGGGCGTGGAGATTCTTCGAAGACACGCGTCTCCGGAGGCAGAGGCCCCGTTGACAGGTGCGGCTCGAATGTTACAATCCGCCGCAAGGTGAAGACATGACCGAACAGGAAATCAACCGCGCGATTCAATATGTGACAGCCGCCACATCGTACGGACGGGACACGGTGGCGGAGGTACTCCGGACCGGTTTGTCGGAACTAGCGCAATTGTCCACGCAGTCAACCTGCCGTTTTGAGCGGGAAGACCTCATGGGCTATCTCTGTCTCTGGACGATGAAACGCACCGGTCATCCGGAGCCGCTGGTGCGTGAAGTGCTCGATGGCGCGGGCCGCTGGCTGGATGAAGTGGCCACGACGGTGGCCCAGCGGCGCGAGGCGCAGGCGGATGGCGGGGATGACGATGAGCCAGGCGCAGCAACGGCGTAAGTGGCGTGTGGATGACGCCTGTCGTTCGTGACAGGTCCCTCGGTGGATCTGTCATCTCTTACGAAATACGTGTCACGAGAGACGCTTCACGGACTCCGCCAACTCCAAGCGACTGAGTGAGATTGGGGAGTGGTCGGTCAGGCGGGGAGTGCGCTCTTCAGCGCTTCCAGATTTTTCGTCACCATTGCATCGCCGTTCTTGGTAGACACCTCGATGCCCTGATCCGACACCTGCCGGCATTCTTCAACCCGATTCAGCTTCTGGAGCGATTGCGCCAGCGCATAATAAGCGGCGGAGTAGGTGGGCTTGACCGTGATGCACTGTCTCAAGGCCTTGGCGGCCTCTTCGAAATTGGCATCTTCCATATAGGCTTTCCCCAGTCCGAACCAGGCGACATCATCATCGGGTTCGAGGGCCAGCACTCGTTTCAGCGGTTCGATTCTCGGATTCGGCATTGGCTTCTCCAGGGTCGATCGGCACGGTGAAGCGAAACCGTAGCACGCGTTTCCGCTCATTGTCTACGCTCTTTCCTGCATGATAGGGTGAGGGAACTGTTTGTGTCGAAATACGAGATACGAACGACGCTTCACGGAAATTGACATGGGAACAACCGGGCTCATTTACGATCCACGTTACCTGGAACACGACATGGGCGCCGGACATCCGGAGTCGCCCAACCGGCTGCGCGCGATTATGCAGCGGCTCGAACAGAGCGGTACGCTGGCCACACTCACCAGGATTGACCCGCGCACAGCCGAAGACGAGTGGGTCACGCTGGTGCATCGGTCGGAGTATGTCGCGATGCTCAATCGACAGGCGCCGACGCATGGCCGGATCTCGCTCGACGCCGATACCTCCATGTCACCCGGATCGCTCGGCGCCGCCTATCTCGCGGCCGGTGGAGCCTTGGCGGGAGTGGATGCGATTATGGCCGGCCGGGTCCAGCATGCTTTCTGTGCGGTCCGTCCGCCGGGGCACCATGCGGAAGCCGATCGGGCGATGGGTTTCTGCCTGTTCAACAATGTGGCGATCGCGGCGCGGTATGCGCAGAAACGGTATGGCGTGCAACGGGTCCTGATCGTCGATTGGGACGTTCACCACGGGAACGGGACGCAGCACAGCTTCGAGTCAGATGCGTCGGTGCTGTTTTTCAGTACACACCAATATCCGCACTATCCCGGGACCGGGCGCGCCAGCGAGTGCGGCCGCGGAGCCGGGGAAGGGCTCACGATCAATGTGCCGATGGAGGCGGGGGAAGGCGACGACGAATACCGGGCGGTGTTTCAGAAGGTTCTGGTGCCGGCTGCCGATGCCTTCAAGCCGGAGTTTGTCATCATCTCCGCCGGTTTTGACGCCCACCGGGACGATCCGCTCGCGAGCATGGGGTTGACTGAAGAAGGGTATGCCGATCTGACGAATATTGTAGCCGGAATTGCCAGGCAACATTGCCAAGGACGCCTGCTGTCGGCACTCGAAGGCGGGTACAACCTCACGGCGTTGGCCGCGTCGGTCGAGCGACATATTCAGGCGCTGGTGGCGGCATGAACCTGTGGGTGAAAATCCTGCTGGGTGTCGCAGTCCTCGCCGGGGCGATTTACCTCTATTACACCGAGGTGAAACCGGTCGTCATTTTCGGACTCCGGTCGGATTATGCCCATGCCATTCCGTTTCAAAAGGTGCCGGAGGGCCTGACCAGCCTGAAGGCCGAGTCCTGCGGTCAATGCCACCGGGAAATTTATGAGGAGTGGAAAACCAGCATCCACGCTCATGCCTATGAAGATCCGTTCTTTCAAGCCTACTGGAAAAAAGACAAAAACATCTGGGTCTGTTTGAATTGCCACACGCCGTTGGAGAACCAACAGCCGACGCTGGTGAAAGACATTCCCCGGGGGCGGGTCGAGAAAGCGACGCAGGAACCGAATCCTCATTTTGATGCCGACCTGCGGAAGGAATCGATCACCTGTGCCGCCTGCCATGTGCGCGACGGAGTGATCCTCGGACCCTTCGACGATTCCGCTGCGCCGCATCCCACAAAATTCGACCCCAGTTTCCGCAACGCGCAGTTCTGTTCGCGTTGCCATAACGTGGTCTCCGGTCCGGCGCAGTTTTACAACGTCGGCCCCTGCGGGACCTACGCCGAATATGAAGGTAAGTATTTCATGCAGGAGCGGGGCTTCATTTGCCAAAGTTGCCATATGCCGGAGGTCGACCGGCCGGTGGCCGAAAACGGGCCGATCAGGCGCGGGCGGCGACATCTCTGGCGCGGGGGGCACGATCCCGACATGGTGAAGCGGGCCGTGGCGATTCAGGTGAAGGCCGATCCTCCGGCTCCCAAACCGGGTGAGCAGGTCACTGTGACCCTCTCCCTGATGAATGCCGGGGCGGGGCACAAAATTCCGACCGGCGATCCGGACCGGCACTTTACGGTGGAATTCACGGTTCAAGACTCAAACCGGCAGGTGCTGGCCGAGAAATCGCACACGATGGGCCGCTGGATTATGTGGCAACCGGCCATCGTAGAGTTGTACGATAACCGCTTGCTCCCCTTGGCCAGCCGGGACTATCAATTTGCCTACCGGATGCCGGAGGCGTCCAAGGGGTTGACGTTGAAGACCCGGGTTCGGTACCACATCCTGACCGACGGGCAGCATGAGATGTTGAAGACCAAGTACGGCCTGATGGCGGACGATCCCTACGCCTTCACGGTCTATGAGCGGGAAGTGCCGCTGAATGAAACGCTGGCGGCCGCGTTGGTCGATCCCTTGCCGGAGCCGCCGCCGATGGCCTGTGCGAGTCCGACCGCGTCCAAGGGGTAAGTCATCACCCACCGAGATCGAGGAACCCATGCAACATCCATTACTCATCGATTGTGAAACGCTTCAGAAACGCTTGGGGCAACCGGGCCTTGTCGTGCTCGATGTGCGAGGAAGAGCCGCCTATGAGTTCGGAGGCCATATCCCCGGTGCCGTGCATTCCACCTGGCATGAATACAGCGATCCCGATGCCATCGCCAAGGGGTTGCTGGATCCCGACCTGAAACGCATCGAGAAACGTGTGCAGGCGCTCGGCATCAATCAGGAGAGCGAAGTGGTGATCTATTCGAACCCCTTCGATAATTGGGGCGACGAAGGACGCATGTTCTGGATGCTGGAATACTTAGGCCACAAAAACCTCAGAGTGCTGGACGGCGGGTGGGTGAAATGGATCCATGAACGCCGGCCGTTCGAGCATGGCGCGGTTCGCTGCGCGCCCGGCAACTTCGTCGTGTCCCCTGTAGAGTCGGCGATCATCATGAAGAACGAGTTGAAGGGGATTGCGCGGAAGCCGAACCCGACGACCACGATCGTGGATGCGCGGAGCCTGGAAGAGTATCTGGGGAAAGAAATCTCCGGCATTCCGAGGCCCGGCCATATTCCCGGTGCCGTCCATGTGGCGTGGAGCGGATTTTTGAATGCCGATGCGACGGTCAAGGATCTGGCCGCCATCAACGCGCAGTTGGATCTCAAGGGGCTGAACCCGGCGCACGAAACGATCTGCTACTGCACCGGCGGCGTGCGCTCGGCGTGGCTCTATTTTATATTGCGACTGGCCGGTTATCAGCGGTTGCGTAATTATCCGGGCTCCTGGTGGGAGTGGAGCCGCGATTTCGCCTGCCCGGTGGAAAAGGATTTGCTCGCGTTGCAGAAACTTCTCGGCCTGTCGGAGTCGCAGGTTCCGACCGGCATGCGTCCGTCTTGACAGGATGCAGGCCCCTCTTTATGCTGAAATACAGTATCGTTGGAATCATGCGGTGCACATACTTACAGAGGAGGCTGTTCATGCAGACTGCGAAATGGCGGGGAGTCGTGGTAGCCGGTGTGATGATGGCGCTCGTCGGGGCGCCGATGGTTGCCGGTGTGGCTTTCGCGGCAGGAAATAAGCATCAGGCCGAAGCGGTGGAGCATGCCAAAGAAGCCGTGGCGCATGGGAAGCAGGGCCATGCGGACGCCTTGGTGAAGCATGCCGAAGCGGCGCTCAAGCATGCCGAGGGTGCGGTGGCCGAAACCAAGAATCCGCATGTCACTGAAGCCATCAAGGGGCTCAAGGACGGGATCGAGCACGGCAAGGCCGGCCACGCCGATGTGGCGACCAAAGCCGTTGAGAACGCCCTTCCCCATCTGTCGGAAGGTATGTAATCGGTTCTTGCGCGTCGACGGCGTGTAAGATGAAACGGGCAGGGCCGTCCCTGCCCGTTTTTCTTTGAGTAGAAAGGCGACATCATGCGGGTCGGGTATCTCCAATTTGATCCGGTCTTCGGCGAGGTCGCGCACAATCTCGACCTCATCACGGCTCGACTTGAAGAGGCGGAGGCCGACCTTCTTGTGTTGCCTGAATTGTGCGCGTCGGGTTATCAGTTTGTGTCGCAGGAAGAGGTGTTCCGGCTGGCGGAGCCGGTGCCGGACGGGGCGACCACGAAACGGCTTGTGGAAATTGCCGCACGCCGTGGGATGACCATCGTAGCCGGGTTGCCGGAGCGGGACGGACGGCACTGCTTTAATTCGGCGGTCGTGGTCGGACCCAAGGGATTCATCGGCTGCTATCGGAAAACGCATCTCTTTTTCGAGGAGACGCTCTGGTTTACTCCGGGCGACAGCGGGTTTCACGTGTGGGATATCGGCATGGCCAAAGTCGGCGTGATGATCTGCTTCGACTGGTATTATCCGGAATCCGCCCGCACGCTGGCGTTGCAGGGCGCGGATATCATCGCGCATCCGTCGAACCTGGTGCTGCCACATTGTCCTGATTCCATGGTGACCCGCTGTTTGGAAAATCGAGTCTTCAGCGTGACGGCGAATCGGATCGGTAGCGAAGCGCGCGGAGGAAAGGACCGGCTGACGTTTATCGGCATGAGCGAAGTCGTCAGTCCGCGCGGCCGGATCCTGCATCGCGCACCGCGTGAAACCGAGGACCTGACGATCGTCGAGATCGACCCCGCCGAGGCCAGGATCAAAGCACTCAATGACTACAACGATCTCCTGCGCGACCGGCGCCCAGCCTTGTATGGCGACTAATCCCGCGTCGTATACGTTTCATGACTCAACTTGCGTCACTTACGAGCACCAGGTAGGATGAACCATGTCAATTCCACTCGGTAAAGGCATTCTCCTCGTGGCCGCGCCGGCGTTGAACGATCCCAACTTCCGGCAGACGGTGGTGCTCCTGTGTGAGCATGGGCCGGAAGGGGCGCTGGGTGTGATCGTCAACCGTCCGACCGCCATGTCCATCTCTGAGGCGCTTCCGCAGGTGCCGATCCTGGAAGGTCAACCGCATGTGTTGTATTCCGGCGGCCCCGTTCAAACCAATCAGGTGATGATGCTCTATCGCATCAATCAGACGCCCGAAAATTCGCACCAGGTGTTTGACGGTGTCTGTCTGGGCGGCGACTTAGAGATTATGGAACGGATCCTCATGGAGCAGCCCGGGCAGGAGTCGTTTCGAGCGTACCTGGGGTATTCGGGCTGGGGGCCCGGCCAGCTGGAGTCGGAAATGCAGGTTGGTTCCTGGATCACGTTGCCTGCCGATCCCTCGATTGTGTTCGAAAAAGAACCGACCCGCATTTGGTCGGATATCTTCCTCTCACTGGACGACACCTCCCGCCATTATGCGGATATGCCGTTCGATCCCTCCTCCAACTAGGCAGCCCCCATTATCATGGCGGGTTCTACTGCAACCGCAGCTACGCCGCTGCGACAAGCCTGGTCGCCAATTGTTCGCGACCAGGCGGGCGGGCTCGCCGTGCGGTCAGTCAACATCCAGTTCAGGATGCCTCCTTCCCTTACGGCTCCACGCGCCCGTCTCGCTTGGCGTTTCTGCGATTTCGTAACGAACCGCCACGAATAACGGGGACTACCTAGTTGAAGATAGTCTCAATCGTTAAGCGTCGTTGTGTCTCGTACGACCTTGACGATCGAGCTATTGCACCATGGCATCGGACGAGATACGCTTCACGTTTCACGAGGTGCGGGGGGCTCCGCCCAACACCTTCGCGAGAAATTTCCCCGTATGAGACTGTGTGACTTTCGCGACCTGTTCGGGGCGTCCTTCGGCCACGATCTGTCCGCCTGCTTCGCCTCCTTCCGGTCCGAGGTCGATGACCCAATCGGCGGTCTTGATGACATCCAGATTGTGTTCGACGACGATGAGGGTATTCCCGGCGTCTACTAGCTTGTGCAGAACGGTCAGCAGCTTCTTGATGTCGTCCAGGTGCAGGCCGGTGGTCGGCTCATCGAGGATGTAGAGCAGGTTGTGGGCGGACGGATCTTTCAGTTCGGCGGCGATCTTCAGCCGTTGGGCTTCTCCGCCTGACAGCGTGGTGGCCGCTTGGCCCAGCCGCAGATAGCCCAATCCAATCGAGGACAGCAGGTAGAGTTTTTCGGTCAGTTTCGGCGATCCCGAGAAGAAGGCCTGCGCATCTGTCACGGTGAGGTTCAGCACATCGTGGATCGTTTTACCCCGGTACCGGATGCTCAGCACCTCTGGCTTGAAGCGCTTGCCATCGCACTGTTCGCAGGTGGCGTAGATGTCTTCGAAGAAATACATCTCCAGCTTTTCGTACCCGTTTCCTTCGCAGCGCTCGCAGCGTCCATCGGCGGAATTGAAGGAGAAATGCCCGGGAGTCAGGCCTCGGCGCAGCGCCTCCCGCTCGGAGGCGAACAGAGTGCGGACCTCGTCGAATGCCTTCAGGTAGGTGATGGGGTTGGAGCGCGGCGTCCGGCCGATCGGTTGTTGGTCGATGAGCCGCACGCCTTTCACATGTTCGAGTCCCTTGATGGCCTGAAACTTTCCCATCGGGAGCGACTCGATGCGAAAGGCGCGGGCGGCGGCACGGTACAGCGTCTTTTCGATGAGGGTGCTTTTGCCCGATCCCGAGACGCCGGTGACGCAGACCAGCATGTGGAGCGGAATGCGGACCACGAGATTCTTGAGGTTGTGCTCGGCCGCGCCGGCGATGCTCAGGACCTTGCCGTTGCCCGAGCGTCGGATCTTCGGCAGGGGAATGCGGTTCTCCCCGCGGAGGTAACGGGCGGTGAGTGAGGCCTGATCGGCGAGGAATTGTTCGCGTGGCGCCGCGCAGACGATGTGCCCACCCTGCTCGCCTGAACCGGGTCCCATTTCGACGATGTGGTCGGCGGCCTGAATCATCGACGGATCGTGTTCCACCACGACGACGGTGTTGCCATGATTGGCGAGATCGCGAAGGATCCCGGCCAGGGTATCCGTGTCACGGGCATGCAGGCCGATCGTCGGCTCATCCAATACGTAGAGTGTGCCCACAAGGCGAGAGCCGAGCTGGTTGGCCAACGCGATCCGTTGCGCTTCTCCGCCGGAGAGGGTTTTTGTCTGCCGCGACAGGGTGAGGTAGCTCAATCCTACGCGCAGCAGAAAGTTCAGCTTCGCGTGCAGTTGGCGCAGAATATCCTTGGCGACCTCCGCGTCGAAGGCGGGCAGGGCTAAGCGCTCAAACCAGGCGGCTGCCGCTTCAATGGTGAGCTCACCGATTTCCACGATGTCCTGTCCTGCCAGTTTGACGAACCGGGCGGCCGGCTTCAGGCGGCTGCCGTGACAGGTCGGGCAGGTGGCGGGACTGCGGTAGCGGCTGAGCAGCACCCGCACATGCAGCTTGTAGCGTTTGGTTTCCAGATAGTCGAAGTATTGCCGGACTCCTTCAACTTGATCGCTCCCTTCCCAGATCAGCTGTTGCACCTCTTCGGGAAGCTCTTGAAACGGGGTCGTCAAATCCACGCCCTGTTTCTTCATCGCCAGCAATATTTGCTTCTGCCACCAGTCCGAGCCCGGCTTGCTCCAGGGCTCGATGACGCCGTTGGCGAGCGATTTGCTGCGGTCGGGGATGACCAGATCCTTGTCGTATTGCAGGATATTGCCGAACCCTTTGCACTCCGGGCAGGCTCCGAGTGGGTGGTTGAAGGAGAACAGCAGCGGGCGTAGTGGTTCGAAGGTCCGCCCGCACCCCTGGCAGCGAAAGTGGGTGCTGTAGGTCCTGAGCCCCTGCCCGATGACCAATACCTGACAGGTGCCTTCTGCTTCCTGGAACGCCACTTCGATGGCCTCGATCAACCGGTGCCGGTTGTCCGGTCTGAGGACGAGTCGATCCAGCACGACCTGGATGCCCGATTCGCGGGTCACCGGGAGCACGGCCTGCTCGTGAAGATCCAGGAGTTCCTCACCGCATCGCAGCCGGGTGAATCCCCGTTTCAAAAGTGAGTCGAGCAGCGAGCGGTCGTGGCCAGGGCCGAGATCCTTGAGGGGAAAAAGAACCATGGCGCGCGCGTCGGGGAATCGTGCCAGCAGTTCCTCGGCGACCGACCCCGGATGGTAACCACGCGCCTCCTGTTTGCAATCCGGGCAGACGGGCTTGCCGATTTTGGCGAAGAGCAGCCGCAGCAGGTCGGCGAGCTCGGTGGCGGTGCCGACGGTCGAACGGGCGGTGCGGATCGGATTTTTCTGCTCTATCGCGATCGCGGGGCGGATGTTGGTGATCCGATCGACGTCGGGCCGGTTCACCTTGTCGAGAAACATCCGTGCGTAGGTCGAGAGCGATTCCACATAGCGCCATTGTCCTTCCGCGAACAGTGTGTCGAAGGCCAGGGACGATTTGCCGGATCCGGACAGCCCGGTGATGGCGGTGACCCGGTTGTGAGGGATCCGCAGGGAGATGTTCTTGAGATTGTTCTGGCGCGCGCCTTCGACGATCAAGTCGTTCGTGGTGCGATCTGGCGGACTACGGTGTGCCACGGCAGCGGTTCCTTCCGGAGAAAGACCGACCATCGTAGCAAGTGCCGCAGTCGTCTGCAATGTCACCTGTCGGCGTCGGCGCTGAGATCCGTGTGATCCGCCCGGGCAGATTCGTATAATGGCTCTCTCATCGGGAGGACTCTATGGTTGATCGATCGGCCTATCTCGCGCGCATCGGATATCAAGGCTCGCTGGTTCCGTCGATGGAGACGTTGCGCGGTTTGCATCTGGCCCATGTCCTGACCGTGCCGTTCGAAAATCTGGACATCCACCTCGGTCGCCCGATTTCGTTGGATCCCTCCGATCTGTTTCGGAAGATCGTGATCAGTCGGCGGGGCGGGTATTGCTTCGAGTTGAACGGATTGTTTGCGCTCCTGTTGGAGGAGCTTGGTTTTGTCGTTACGCGACTAGCTGCCCGGGTGTTGTATGGGACGGAAGGCGTCAGGCCGCGGAGTCACCAGGTGCTACTGGTTCATCTGGACGGAGAGCGCTGGATTGTGGATGTGGGATTCGGAGGGCAGGGATTGCGTGAGCCGTTGCCCTTTGTGGTTGGTCTGGAACATCGGCAGGGGCCGGATCAATTTAGGCTCGCGACCGACGAGCGGGGAGAGCATGTGCTGCAATGTCGCATCGAGGAGGCCTGGACGAATCTCTATTCCTTCGCACTCGACCCCTGGCTGCCGGTGGACTACCAGTTTGCCAACTATTACCACTCGCA
>ERZ795061.4438-NODE-4438-length-11817-cov-4.176926_pt1 | contig 11817 bp, 9 predicted proteins | sample MGYA00375145_ERZ795061 | MGnify/ENA primary metagenome ERZ795061 (study PRJEB30190, sample SAMN05720144) | anaerobic digester metagenome | isolation source: active sludge of municipal wastewater-treating anaerobic digesters | place: USA | collected 2014-12-22 ... | reverse complement strand
TCTGCGTTACCTGCCCGGCAGCAATGATAAAACCAGCAGCAATGAGCATCGTATTTACCGGCAGTTCATCACCCGACAGCATTACGGAAGGGTATTCATTCAGCACCGGTACCGGGCCGAGGAACGTTTTTTACCCGGCGACTTCCAGTTCAGACTGCGCTATTTTCTTTCCGCCAACATTCCGCTCAATCATAAAACCATGAGCAAAAACACGGTTTATCTTTCTGCGTATAATGAAGTATTTTTAAATGCCCAATCGCCGGTATTTGACCGTAACCGGTTGTATGGCGCTGTTGGTTATGTGATCAATAAGCATTTCAGAACAGAACTTGGATTTATGGCGCAAACATTGGAGAATACAAACCGGAATCAATTTCAGCTTGTATTTTTCAATAACCTTCCACTCACAAAAAACAAATAGCTATGGCACAAGCGAAGGCAAAAACAACAGAAACAAAGGCCAGCGTGACCGCCTTTATAAAAAAAGCGGATAAAGCTAAGCAGGAAGACAGTCTTGAACTGCTGAAGATATTTGAAAAAGCATCGGGCTTTGAGCCCAGGATGTGGGGACCCAGCATCATTGGCTTTGGCAGCTATCATTTTAAATACGAAAGCGGCCGGGAAGGCGATGCACCCCTTTGCGGGTTTTCGCCCCGTAAGCAGGAGTTCTCCCTGTATCTTTCTTCCGGATTTGCAGAGCGGGAAGCGTTGCTGAAAAAATTCGGCAAACATAAATCGGCCAAGTCATGCATCTACATAAAAAAACTGGAAGATATTGATGTTGCTGTTTTAAAGAAGATGATCAGCCTTTCGGTAAAGCATACAAAAAGTAAATACGGGTAATATTTTACCGAATACTCACCTTGCTTCTTTCCTTACAAATACCCACCGGTGGGTAGTCGCCGCCTCCTGAATTTTTATACCTTAGTATCATGAAAAATCTCCGCATCATCGCCACCCTGCTGGCGCTGTTTTCCTGTTCAGTAATTTCAGTTGCGCAAACCACTGCCAGTGCACAGTCTTACTACGACCAGGGTATAAAACTTAAAGAGGAAAAAAAGGCAGCAGAAGCACTGGAAAAATTCAAAAAAGCCATTGCCATCAATCCCAAACATACCGATGCCCTGTACCAGGCCGGCTGGTGCCAGAACGATCTGAAGAATTACAGCAGTGCGCTCAGCTATCTTCGCCAGGCAAGGCAAACAGGCGTGGCTACTGCCAAACTGTATTTTGAAATGGGCTATGCATTTGAAAAATTACCGAACACCGATTCGGCCAACTGGTATTATTATAAATGCCTGGAGCTGAGCCCCACCTATTCGCTGGCATTTAAACAACTTGGTACCATCGCTTATAATAAGGAAGATTACAGCACCACCCTGGCTAATTTTAAAAAGTATGAGGAAAATGCAAAGAGTGAGATCAAGGATTACCTGTATTGGTACCGCAAGGGATTTGTTCATAATGCCATTAAAGAATACAGCAACGCCAAAGAAGCCTTGCTGAAATCGGTGGCTGTAAAACAGGATTATCCCAACACCTATCTTGAACTTGGCTTTGCCTGCAGCAGGTTAAAGCAGGATGATGAAGCCATTGGCTACTATAAATCAGCCATTGCCCTCGACCCCAAAAGCCATGTGGCTTACAACGGTATTGGTGAAGTGTACCGGGATAATAAAAAGAACCTGGATGAAGCCATGACCTGGTACCGGAAGGCGCTTGAACAGAATCCAACGGAACGAAAAGCCTGCTTTGGTATGGGCTATTGCCTCAACTCCAAAGAAAGATTCAGCGAAGCGATCAATTACCTGAAAACGGCCATTGAAAAAGAACCCACTTATACAGCTGCTTATGTGGAACTGGGGTATGCCTATTACAAAACCGGTAAAGACCAGGATGCAGAAACAAGTTTTAGTAAGGCCCTTGAACTTAATCCAAAAAATGAGAATGCCCGTTATTATGCCTGCCTGATGTACATCAAACAAAAGAACAAAGCAAAGGCACAGAAGATGGTGGATGAATTAAAAGCGCTTTCTTCCAGGCACGTAGCTACCCTGCAGCCAAAAGTGGATTCGCTGTAACCGGCACAACGGTATTAAATTTTCATCAATGCCTGTTTAATTTTATAAACGGTTCTCATGGCTATATTAATTTCTGTACTTTAGGCAAAATCTCCATTTATAATTAATAAAACAGAAAGTATGGCTACTGCAAATGTCTATCTTACCTTCAATGGTAATTGCGAAGATGCATTTAATTTTTACCGCTCCGTGCTTGGTGGCGAATTTATTTACATGGGCAGATTTAAAGACATGCCCCCGTCGGAGGGGTCCAAACCAATGCCCGCCGAAGACCTGGAAAAGATCATGCATGTTTCATTACCGCTGAGTAAAGAAACCATGCTGATGGGCAGCGATACGGGTGGCGAATGGGCTGCCAGTTTCATCCAGGGAAATAATTTTTCCATCTCTTTAAAGGTAGACAGTATTGAAGAGGCAGACCGCCTGTTCAATGGTCTCTCCAATGGCGGCGCTGTTATCATGCCCATGAACAAAACCTTCTGGGGTGATTATTTTGGGATGTTCGCCGATAAATTTGGCGTGAGCTGGATGATCAGTTTCAACGAAGCACAAAATCAATAGGCTAAACCGGTTTTTGAAAGGCATCATACCCTGCCGCTGCAGGCATGATGCCTTTATATTTTTTGTACTTTCATAAAAAAAGAAACAATATGGGGAAACTGATCTATTTCATGCACACATCGCTGGATGGTTTTGTGGCCGATACAAACGGGGGAATGCACTGGATACATATTGACGATGAATTGTTCGACTACGTTGGCAGCCGGGTGGCAACAACCGATACCGCCCTTTATGGCCGGGTTACTTTTGAAATGATGGAAGCCTACTGGCCTACCGCCGCCGAAAAGCCCGCCGCTACCAAACACGATATCGATCATTCACGCTGGTATGCAAAAGCAAAGAAGGTTGTATTGTCCAGATCGTGGCAAGGCAAAGAACTTCCCAATACGCAGATCATCGGCAATAACCTGGCAGACGAGATCAGCAAACTGAAAGCAAGTACACAAAACGATATCCTGCTTTTCGGCAGCCCTTCAGCCGGTCATTCTTTACTGGCCGAAGGTTTGATAGACGGCTACTGGCTTTTTGTAAATCCCATCCTGCTGGGCAGGGGCATTCCGCTGTTTAAAAATATCAGTGACATAACAAAACTCAAACTCATTTCAACCAGGGTATTTACATCGGGAGTTGTCAGTCTTAGTTATGAAAAAGAATAAGAACCCCTGCCCGGAATATTTTAACAAGGCTGTGGAAATAATAAGCCGGTTGCGCCGTTCATTCTTCATGAAAAAAACGCTTACGATCTTCCTGCTGTTCCTTACCAGTTTTTTATTTGCACAAAATTCAGTCACACCCAATCAATTCGACAGATTCATCAATGCCCCTTCTATTGAATGGGCTGCTTACATAAATTATAAAGCCAGATTTGAGAAAGATATTTTCAATAAGAGAATTATTTACAGGCTTATAAAAAAAGAGATAGCGGCCGCATTTCCCATTTATTTTGGCAGTGACGATCCGGATCAGCTAAAATATCTGTCTAAAGAAGAAATCGACAGCATGGTATTGTACCTGGTTCCTATTATTGATTCTGCCGGGAATGCTTCGGAATACAATAGGGAAGATTCCAGGCAACATGTCTATATCGATTCACTGATCTATACAGACATCATCCAGATCCTGTATATCGAAGATGGCAAATTGCAAAGCTATATACCTTGGATAGCTCCTATGAAGCCTGTTATAACGTCAATGGGAACCTACCTGGGAGATGGAGACTATTTCAGTACTTGCTTTAATTTTAAGCACAATTACCGGCCAAAAAAGAAAAATAAGCCTGTCTATCTTTCTGAAACAAAACAAACCATCGACCTTGATTCTGCAGGCGTAATTACCCATGTCAAACAATTCTACAGTCGCACATTCGTTGAAGCGCTTTGGCCTTATATCCTGGAAGGGCGGTACACTGTTTTTACAGCCGGGGATAACAGAAAACTAAAAAAAGATGAGGTGGAATCTTATTTATTACTCGAATCGCAGTTTGAAACGGCTTCATGCAATGATTCTATAAAACCGCTCATTTCTCTTGTCCAGGCGCCTGTTAGTATAAAAGCATTTTCAGAAGTTCAGCTTATCCAGGATTGGTATTACGATCAAAAAAAGAACATCGTATTTTCCAGGATTAAAGAACTCTGCCTGCACAGAAAGAAATTGACCGCTGAAGGCGGGACCAAAGAGATTAAGCCCGTTTTAAAAATAGTTTTTAATTAAAATTCTTTCTACATTTACAGCCTCAATTGCTCCCCGGAATTGTTTTATTCTAACGCAGAGCCAACTCCACTCAGCATCATCCGTTAATCTAAAACAATTGTGCTATGTCAGTCAACAAGGAAATTAAAAAGGTTACCACCAATACATTACAGAAGATGAAGGCCTCCGGCGAAAAGATCTCCATGATCACGGCCTATGATTTTTCTTTTGCCCGGATCTTTGATGCGGCCGGTATCGACATCATATTGGTGGGCGACAGTGCCAGTAATGTAATGGCCGGTCATGAGACCACCCTCCCCATCACGCTCGACCAGATGATCTACCATGCCCAAAGCGTGGTCCGTGGCATCAACCGCTGCCTCGTAGTGGTGGATATGCCTTTTGGCTATTATCAATCCAACTCCGACATTGCCCTGGCTTCCGCCATTAAAATAATGAAGGAAACCGGTGGCCATTCGGTAAAATTGGAAGGCGGTGAAGAAGTGCTTGACTCGGTTAAAAAAATTGTAAGTGCCGGCATTCCCGTGATGGGCCACCTGGGATTAACGCCGCAGAGCATTTATAAATTCGGCACCTACAATGTACGGGCAAAGGAAACAGATGAAGCAGCCAAATTAAAACGAGACGCTTTGTTATTGCAGGAAGCGGGGGCCTTTGCCATTGTGCTGGAAAAAATTCCGGCGGCGCTTGCCAAAGAAGTGAGCGAAAGCATTCACATACCCACCATCGGCATTGGCGCCGGCGGGCATTGCGACGGCCAGGTGCTGGTAATGCACGATATGCTGGGCATCAATATCGAATTCAAACCAAGGTTCTTGCGGCAATACCTCAATATGTACGAACAGATAGACGGAGCCGTAAAGCAATACATCACCGATGTAAAGAGCCGGGATTTTCCCAATGAGAGTGAGCAGTATTGATACTGGGTACAAGACTCTTGATACTGGATACTGGTCACTGGATTAAGGGTTACATTATAAAAAACCCAGTATCTAGCATCCAGCATCCGTTTCCCATTTCCCCCCAATTCGGTAACTTGCGGCTCAATTTTTAACGACAAATCAATCCGCTGATATGAATTTTCTGAAGGCTTTAAAAGTAAAAGCAACCAATGAAGGTGTTTCCACCGGTTCTGTTTCTATTAAATCAAAAGGCGAAAGGCTGGATTCTTATTCGCCGGTTGACGGAAAACCGATCGCTTCTGTGAGCGGCGCCGATGCAAAAAGTTATGAAGCCGTTATTAAAAAAGCACAAACGGCTTTTGCAGAATGGCGTGGCTGGCCGGCACCCAAGCGTGGCGAAGTGGTAAGGCAGGTGGGCGAAGAACTGAGGAAGAATAAACAGGCCCTTGGCCAGTTGGTGAGTTATGAAATGGGTAAAAGCCTGCAGGAAGGATTGGGCGAAGTACAGGAAATGATCGATATCTGCGATTTTGCAGTGGGTTTATCAAGACAACTTCATGGCTTAACGATGCACAGCGAAAGGCCCGGTCATAGAATGTATGAACAATATCATCCATTGGGGATCGTTGGGGTTATTTCAGCGTTTAATTTCCCGGTGGCGGTATGGAGCTGGAACGCAGCTCTTGCCTGGGTTTGTGGTGATGTATGTGTATGGAAACCGAGTGAGAAGACACCGCTTTGCGCCATTGCCTGCCAGAACATCATTGAGCCGGTGTTCAAAAAGAATAATGTACCCGAAGGCGTTTCCAGTATCATTTGCGGCGGAAGAAATGTGGGTGAATGGATGAGCAACGATACAAGGATACCCCTTGTATCTGCAACCGGCAGCACCCGGATGGGTAAAGCAGTTGGTGCTGCAGTAGGTCAACGGTTGGGAAGAAGTTTATTGGAGTTAGGTGGCAACAATGCCATCATCATTTCTGAAAATGCAGATCTTGACATGGCATTGATAGGAGCTGCTTTTGGCGCTGTAGGCACTGCAGGGCAACGCTGTACATCCACCCGGAGACTGATCATTCATGAAAGGATATACAATAAGTTCCGGGATAAATTAGTGAACGCCTACAAACAGCTGAAGATCGGTAACCCCCTGGATGAAAAAAATCATGTGGGGCCGCTGATAGATAAAGATGCAGTGAAGATGTACCTGGATGCCATTGAAAAATGTAAAGAAGAAGGGGGCAAATTTGTGGCCGAAGGCGGCGTGTTAAAAGGCAAGGGATATGAAAGCGGCTGTTACGTTAAGCCCTGCATTGCAGAAGCCAAGAACAGTTACGCCATCGTACAGCACGAGACCTTTGCCCCTATCCTGTACCTGATGAAGTATAAAACCATGGATGAGGCCATTGCCATGCAGAATGGAGTTCCGCAGGGTTTATCATCCGCCATTATGACCAATAGTTTACGGGAGGCAGAAAAATTCCTTTCACATGCCGGAAGCGATTGCGGTATTGCCAATGTAAATATCGGTACATCCGGAGCCGAGATAGGCGGTGCCTTTGGCGGAGAAAAAGAAACCGGCGGGGGCCGTGAAAGCGGTAGTGATGCCTGGAAAGTTTATATGCGCAGGCAGACAAATACCATCAATTTCACAGATAAACTTCCCCTGGCGCAGGGCATTAAATTCAACTTATAAAGTTTTGTAAATAAATACAGGCGGTGTGGCTGATGGCTCTGCAACATCTATTTTCGGTAAAATTAAATACGCATACATGAACAAATTTTTAAGTACCCTCCTTATCCTGTTAACATTGACTGTGGTTTCCTTTGCCCAAACCGCTAAGGAAGACGTACCAAAGAGTTGGCACATGATGGACAAGTCGGCCACAGGCTACTATGGCGTAAGCGCCGACAAGGCCTATGAATTTCTGAAAAGCAAAAACCTGAAAAGCAATACGGTGATCGTAGCCGTGATCGACAGCGGTATTGATACGCTGCACGAAGACCTGAAACCCATACTCTGGACCAATCCGAAAGAGATTCCCGGCAACGGCATTGATGATGATGGCAATGGTTATATTGATGACATACATGGCTGGAATTTCCTGGGAGGAAAAGACGGACGCAGTGTAAAGGTAGACAGCGATGAAGGCGCCCGTGTTTATTACGGACTGAAAGCGAAGTGGGACAACCGGGAAGTTGACAGGTCTAAACTAAGTAAACAGGAAGCCTATGAATATGAGATGTTCCTGAAAGCGAAGGCCCGTATGACTACCGATGACAGCAAGGAAAATGAAGCATTGAGTGTAGACCTGGAAAGCCTGAAAGATCTTTACAACACCCTGGTAAAAAGCGACAGTGTTTTAAGAATTGCCATGGGCAGGGATACTTTTACCGGCAACGACCTGGATAAATATGTGACCAAATCCTTTGCAGAAAGAAAAGCAAAGAATGATTTCCTGGGACTGATGAAGGCCAACAACCTGATGGACCAAAGCAGCAAGGAACTGATCTCCGGCTTAAATGAATACGTGGAGTATGTGGAAGGAGAACAACGCAAAGCAGAAGCAAAAACAAAAGCGCCGGCTGAATACCGGAAGGATATTGTGGGTGATGATGAAAGCAATTTCAATGCACGGGGTTATGGCAACAACGATGTAATGTCGGTTACCCCCATGCACGGCACGCATTGTTCCGGTATCATTGGGGCGGTACGCAATAATGGCAAAGGAATGGATGGCATTGCAGACAACGTACGCATCATGATGCTTCGTGCCGTACCCGATGGCGATGAGCATGATAAGGATATTGCACTGGCCATACGGTATGCCGTTGACAATGGCGCAAAGATCATCAACATGAGTTTTGGAAAAAGTTTCTCTCCACAGAAGCAGTGGGTGGATGAAGCCTTTGCGTATGCGGAAAGCAAGAATGTATTGCTGGTACATGCAGCAGGTAACGATTCGAAGAATGTAGATTCAACCGATAATTTTCCCAACCCCGATTACTTAAACGGCGGAAGGGCCGGCAATGTACTTACCGTGGGCGCCAGCGGCGATCCAAAAACCGGCGGCTTAACTGCTTACTTCAGCAACTATGGTAAAAAAGGGGTGGACGTATTTGCTCCAGGAGTAAAAATGTATTCAACGCTGCCGGGAGGAACCAATTACGGAAACCTGCAGGGAACAAGTTTTGCCGGTCCGCTGGTGGCAGGCATTGCCGCTTTAACGTTGGAATATTTTCCGCACTTATCGGCAAAACAATTGAAATACGTAATTGAAAAATCGGCACAAAGGCCGGAATACAAAGCCACGAAGCCCGGCACCGACGAAACGGTTGAATTCAGTGAACTCTGTCATACTGGTGGTATTGCCAATGCATACGAAGCGGTTAAACTTGCTTCTACATTAAAAGCGGAAACAAAGAATGAAAAAGAAGTGTTGCCGAAACCAAAGATGAAAAAGAGTAAAAAAGGATGATCAGTATCTCCAACACCAAACGCCTGAACTTATAAACGAACTGTATTATGTCAAAACCTTCTCCTTCCTCCTATCCTGTTTATTTTAAACGTTATGTTGACCAGGTTGCTGAAGACGACCTGGCAACTGCTTTTGCAAACCAGCTGCCGGTGATAAAACAATTCCTTTCTTCCATTACAGAAGAAAAGTCTGCCTATGCATACGACGCCGGCAAATGGACATTAAAGGAAGTATTACAGCACATCATTGATGCCGAAAGAATATTCAATTACCGGGCGCTTTGCTTTGCCAGGGGGGAGACCGCTTCTTTACCCGGCTTTGATGAAAATGACTATGCGGCGCATTGTGATGCCAACCGGAGAACATGGCAGGACCTTGTTGATGAATTCCTGGCTGTTCGTAAAGCAACCGAGCTGATGTATAAAAGTTTTACAGAAGAGATGCTGGAGGTTTCGGGCGTAGCCAATAACAATCCTGCCACGGCAAAGAGTTTTGGTTTTGTTACCCTTGGTCATTTCAATCATCATAAAAAAGTAATGGAAGAAAGATACCTGTGATGCAGGTTTAAGAAATAAAAAAAGCCCCGGGTAAAGAATATACCCGGGGCTTACTATTTGATTACCCTGAACTTATTGTTTTACGATGCGCTGTGTGATCGCTCCGTCTGCTGTTCTCAGTTCCATAACATACATACCCGGGGCAACAGTTTCCAGGTCTTTTACCACCACGATATTATCGCCCGGCATCAGCGTTACATTGCGTTTCAATACTTCCTGTCCGTTCATATTTATAAAGCGGATCGTACTGTTCTCCTGCTTGGCGCTGTTCACCTGCAGCTTGATATTGCTGGTAAACGGATTGGGGTATACCGTGAAGTTGCTCATGGTCAATGAGCCATCCAGCCTGAGTGCAACTACCTGGCTGAAAGACAGTTTACCATCTATATCAACAATGCGCAGGCGGTAGTACAGGATCTTTGCATTAATGTTGGCCAAAGGATCTGTAAAGGTATAATTCCTGCTTGTTGTTGTTGTTCCGTTACCGTTCACAGTACCTACTTTTGAAAAGTTAAGGCCATCGAAACTGCGCTCTATCTCAAAATGATCGTTGTCTGTTTCTGTAGCAGTTGCCCATCTCAATACGGCATTATTGCTTTCTTTCTTAACTGTGAACGAGGTCATCTTCACAGGCATAACGCCACCGGCAGCAATGGTAGCGGTTCCATCATCTACAAACTGGTCGCCAAAAGCATTTTCACCTGTGATACGTGCAGTGTTGGTAACCGTAGACAACATTTGTAAAATGGCTGGTGTGGTTACTTTAAACCGCAATGTATAGCTCTCACCGGGTTGTAATACGCCACCCGATGTACTTGTTGCACCGGTTCCGATATAGAATTTCACATACGTATTTGATCCGCTGGTTGCTTTAAAGGCAAAGTCCCCGTCCTGTGCATCTGTCTGGGCACTGTTATTAGCAAACCCCGGCGAGTTTACAACGATCAATGAGTTGGGAACATATACTACGTTTACAGGAAGCGTATCCACCACGGTACATTTCAGAGCAGCCGCACTTCCTATATTGGAGCCCGATAAGGTATAAGTCAGTTCCTCGTTCAGCTGGATCACACCAAATGGCGCAATGGCATCACTAACCGATTTATTTAAGATAATCTCCGGGTCTTTTGCTTTAATGGTAAATGCAAACACACTGGGGAAATACTGGTCAGCCTCGGTGCCAAATTCAATGCTAACCTGGGTGGCATTTAATGGAATACCATAGCCTGTTCCCACTTCCTGTTCGTCAATATCAATTCCCATCTGGTTAAGGAAGTTAGGGTTCTTGGTACTTATGTGAGCGCCATTCTTTGAAATGGTACCATTCCAGAAATTAGTGCCCGGGTTTACACTGTTGGAAACAACATTCCCATTCACTTTTATATAATCGCCATTAGGATTTGAACCCGAAGCGGCCAGATTAGCATCGCCTTCCCATGATACGGTTGACATATATGCGTCAGAAGCCAATACCGGTGAACCGGGTGCATTTAAGCCCGTCAATAATATAGATTGTGAAGTGGGTGAACCGCCACTGAATACCTGGATGAATCCATCGTAAACCCTCACACTTGAATAAGTAGCTGTTGCATTCTCAAATACCACTACCATGGCCCATCCGCCGTAATTACCGCCACCACCGGTTGAACCGGTTGCAACGGTGATATCGGCTACGGTATAGGTGCCGGCACCATTGCTGTTCACAAAGGCTGTTACATCAATATAAGACTGGTATGCAGAATCCGAGCCGGTGATAAGGGATTTATCAACCTGCGATATGGGTGCGGTAATGTTTGTATAAGAACCAGAAGTACCCTTGCGTATCTTAACCGTTCTCAAATTAATATTTCCACTACCGCCAGTACCCCCATCAATTCTTCCTCCCCAATACAAACGTGCAAATTTCACCGTATTGGTTCCGGAAGGCATGATAAGATCTGCAGAAGATGAATTGAAAGTTGCATTGGGTGTATTTGCATCAAGCTTCATGTCAAAATAAAAGTCAACCGTATTGCTGGTACCCTGGTATAAAGCCACCGCAACCTGGTTATTTCCATTTGCAAAACTTGATGAAGGTATATTAATCACAAAATCACCATCTGTATAATTCCTGTTGCCGCTCGGGTTTGTACCATAAACTAAGGTTCCGTTTGGCATATTCATCCTGGCCACTTCTACCCCATTTACATATACAACTGCTCCATCATCATATTTTGCGGTCAATGTAATTGTTGCATATTGCGACGGGTTGGTTATGTTGATATCCCTTCTCAGGTAATAAGTCTCCCTGTTTGTTTGTGAAGGAGAATTCACACCTGGCTCATTATACCCAAATGCATTGCTGTTATTGGCAGTATTGGTCCAGTTAGAAGCATCATTATAGGCGTCCTGAGTCCAGTCCAGGCCGGAAACATTAGCTGGCGCACCTGAATAGTTATTCAGTGAATAATATCTCCACAGGCCACCATATGATAAAAGTGAAGTTGTACTGGCACCTCCATCCACGTCGGTAAACTGGATGTTGGCA
>ERZ795061.4437-NODE-4437-length-11818-cov-4.823344_pt1 | contig 11818 bp, 12 predicted proteins | sample MGYA00375145_ERZ795061 | MGnify/ENA primary metagenome ERZ795061 (study PRJEB30190, sample SAMN05720144) | anaerobic digester metagenome | isolation source: active sludge of municipal wastewater-treating anaerobic digesters | place: USA | collected 2014-12-22 ... | reverse complement strand
TTTGGAAAAGACAGATTCGAAAGCCTTCATGTTATCAAGCAAGCGGGCAATGTAATCACTGAACCATGGCCGAGTGGTATCCAAAAGACACAGGGCCATTTCAAAAATACGTCTGAGGGGGATACTGGATTGAGTACCGGGATGAACCGCTTTATCAATAATAGCGGCATATTTATTTTTACATAGTATTATGCCGCCGTGAGGACCTAGCATGGTCTTATCTAAAGTTAGGGTGACAGCATCACAATATGGAAAAGGGCGAGGAAATTTTTTAACAGCCACCAGTCCAGCAGGATGAGATATGTCGGCCATTAAATAGGCATTAACACTCCTAGCAATCTGACTGAGTTTTTTAAAATTAATTTTACGAGGATAGGAGGAGGCCCCGCAGACAATTAATTTGGGCCTAAATTTCTCGGCCTGTTTTTGTATGGCCAGATAATCAAGTTTGCCGTCAGAACCGACACTATAAAAATCGAAATTATAAAAACGACCCGAGAAATTAATTTTTAATCCATGGGTCAGGTGTCCTCCATCACTAAATTTCATAGCCATAACTTTGTCACCGTTGTTTAAAAATGCTTGGTACACTGCTTGATTGGCTTGACTTACGGAATGAGGTTGAACGTTTGCGTGTTGGGCTCCAAAATGTAAGCAAGCGAGTTCACAGGTAATTGCCTCGATTTTGTTGAAACCCCCAGCTCCCGCATAAGGCCGATGTCCCAATAATCCTTCAGCAATAGCATTGTGGCGAAGACAAGTGTTAAAAAAGTATTTTAAGGGAGTTGGGCTGGCTGGAGCAATCAAATTAACAGTATTGAGATCATAATTATCTTGTTCTTTGGCTGCTTCTTTTAATTCAAAGTCTAACTTATCTGTATATTTTTTAGATATTTTTTTCATTTGTTTTATTATGTATATAAGTTGCCCTCTGTGATTTTAACTAATTAAAAGTTTGGCTATTTGGGGACACGGGAATTAGTCGCTTAAATATTAAATAATAATTATTTTTATCTTTTGCCGTATCTGAACCGTAGATATATTCAAAGGAAATCATTTTGGTGGGCGACTCAAGGTTTTGAATTTTATTAAAAACAATGTCTAGAAAACATTTCTCACTATCTCTCTGGTATAGAGAATCAGCAGTATTAATTCTGGTTTTGCCAATATTAATAACCAAAGCCTTAATTCTTTTTAAGAAAGCAGTAATGATATAAGTATTATTTAAGTATTCAAACATGAAAATACTTTTCAATGTATTATTTTTCTCTTGTACCATATGGGTCATTAATAATTTGATAATAGTAACCAGCGGTATAAAAACAATTCCAAAAAAAGAAATATGTGGCGCTTAGTATTCCTTTTTTCCGTCCAAGATCAAATATTTTGGAAAAATTTGATCCAATACCTTTTGCGGTCTTTTTTTCGACACGGATTCTCTTGCCAATACCATATTTAAAAGCACTGCTTAGATCTTGTTTCAGTGTTAAGGCTGGATGATATGCGGTTGCATCTGGTACTGATTTAATTTTCACCCCAGCGGCGACGATTCTTTTATTTAAATCAGCATCTTCAGTCCAATATATTCCGTCGTCAAAAATAAAACCTCCAACGAATTTTTTTATATCTTTTCTTAGACCCAAAAATGGGTTGTAGGCCTTTACTGTATCAGCATTTGTATAATCCCTGACTTTGGAAATTGCCAAAGAGGTTAGATTATGATGTTTGAAAATTACTGTACCCTTGGCTACCATATGGTTTTCAAGTGCTAAATACATTTTTCTGATTGCGCGGGGGTGAAAAACACAATCTGAATCCATTAGTATTATTTTTTGGTTTGAAGCTTTTTCAATTCCCGCATTTAATGATCTTGGAAGATTTCTTTCGGGTAAAACAAGAACCTTGACATGATATTTGTTTACTATTTTTACCACTTCCTTACTTGGGCCATTAAGGGCGACAACTACTTCTACGTTTTCGTCGATACTATTTAAACAGTCTGCAATTCTAACGTCAGTGGCACAAGGAATAACAATACTAAGGGCTAGCTTACTTTTACTCATGTTTAGTAATCCAGTAATCCCCAATTGCTAAACAGTCTATGGCGCAGGAATAAAAGGATCTAATGGCCTGATCTGGAGTACAGACAATTGGCTCGCCGGCAATATTAAAGGAGGTGTTTAAAACTACCGGAGTGCCGGTAATTTTATAAAATTCATTTATTAATCGGTAATATCTCCCATTCGTTTTTTTTGTTACTGATTGATATCGTGATGTCAGATCGGTATGAACAACAGCCGGGATTTCTTTGGCCTTATTTTTATATACTTGGTGATTTTGAAGCATAAAAGGGGAAAAACTACCTTTATTAAAATAATCTTCCCGATATTCCTCCATAATACTGGGAGCCAGAGGGCGCCAATTTTCTCGAGATTTAATTTCGTTAACAATCTTATGCATCGAAGCTATTTTTGGATTAGCCAAGATACTACGGTTTCCCAATGCTCTAGGTCCACCCTCCATTCGACCTTGAAACCAAGCTACAATTTTTCCATTTGCCAAAGATTCAGCAGCGATTTTTTCAATGTTAATTACTTTTTTATATGAAATTTTATGTTTATCCAACACATTCTTTATTTCAGTATTATTAAATTTTGGCCCTAAAAAAATGTGATCAAGGCGTTTAAAGTTTGTTTTATTTATTTTATGTGCTTTTTCTATAGCGGCACCAATACTAACCCCAGCATCGTTTGCGGCGGGAGAAATATAGAGATTGTTTACAATATTTTGAGAAATTAGAATTCCGTTAGTGGTACAGTTCAGTCCGATTCCACCAGCGATAACTAAATCTTTGCATCCCGTAAAATCAATGAGAGATTTTGCTAAATATATAACTGCTTTTTCCAAAGATAATTGGACAGAATAAGCAAAATTCTTCTGAGATTGATTAAAACATAATTGAGAATTGATATTCCCTGTCTGGGGTACATAGAAACTATTTTTTTCAGTTTTGATATTAAAGTTGTCCTTAAAATACTTGAGCCAAATATCAATAATTTTCTCTTGTTCATCAAGAGAATCTTTTAACAGATCCCTATCTTTTGGAAAATCTTTGATTGAATAACTTAATTTATCAAATACAAAATTGCCAAAGGCGTGCCCTTTTTTACCATGACCTGCTAGTCCCATCAGTTTTCCTGCCTCGAAAGTCTTCAAACCCAGATATTTACACGCTGCTTCCATCATGTAGCCCAGGGAGAAGGCTATGGGAATTTGATTAATAATTTTAATTTCACCATTTTTTGCATATCCTAATGTGCCACTAGCATTTTCACCTTGACCATCCAAGACCAAGATTGAAGCATCTTTAAAACCACTGAGGCGATATGAGCTGACCGCATGAGATAAGTGGTGATTTAGGAATTCAATTTTTGGGATTTTTTCGTATTTGTATTGTGTCTTTGGGAATATGGATGAAACAATGTGCTCTTTAAAATTTAGAAGTGCACGTCCTCTTAGAGAATATTCTAGGGGTAAGTCCCATCCATAGACAATATAATCAATGTCATCGACATTAATATTTGCCTCATTCATACAGTAAGCAGTCGATATTCGGGGCATAGAATCAAAACTATATCTTTTTCTATTAAATCGTTCTTCTTCAGCGAAAGCGACTATTTTGCCCCCAATTACTAAACAAGCCGAAGCATCATGCCCCCTTTCAGACCAGCCATTCAAACCTAATATTATTGTTTTATTGTTTTTCATATTCGATTGGATCAGTTGAAACATTTAATTTATATGCCTCAATTCTGGCAAGGCAATTACTACAATGACCACAAGCAAAGTCAGTTTTATTGTGGCAAGACCAAGTATATTTAAAAGGGACCTTGAGTTTATTTCCAATGCTCACAACCCCGGTTTTATTAGTCTCAGTTAATGGATGAAAAATTTTAATATCTTTTTTCAACATTGTTCCAATTTCAACAACCTTCTGAAAAGAATCATGAAATTCTTGACTGTTATCCGGACAAACATGATCACCTCCGGTTGAGCCAATCACAACAATATCTGCCCCCCTAACTTCGGCTAGGGCAGTGGCTATTGATAAAAAAATTGAATTTCGGAACGGGACATATTCGAGCCTAAAATTCATTTCATCGAGAGAAATATCTTTCTCAAACAAGGCTGAGCCACCAAATTCTTTTATCCAAGGTAAATCCACTTTATACGCTTGTTTTATCATCCAAAATTTAACTAATTCATCAAAACACCACTCTTCCTTTTTTTGTGTTTTTTGACCGTAACGCAAAAATAAAAATATTGGTTCATAACCTTTATCAATAGCAACGGCAGCCGCAACCGCACTATCAAGGCCGCCACTTACAAGACAAACAGCCTTCTTATTTTTCACTTCTTATCTCCTTTCCAATAATGGCATTATTAAGATACATGAATGGAACATTAATCAAACCCACAATCCACTTAACTGCCGTTTGCCCAATAATAAGTGGCAAAAGCGGCATGGTTCCAAAAAAAGCCAAAGGGATAAAAATTAAGCTATCAAAAAGAAGAGCGGGGATGGAAGAAAAGACATTTCTGGTCCAAAGATGTTTTCCCTTAGTTAATTTTTTGAAAAATTGATACATAAAAGCATCAAAGTTTTCGGAAACTAAAAATGCAACCCGGCTAGCAAAAGTAATTCTTGGAACAATGCCAAAGATTTGTTCCCAAGAACTTTGAAGATTCCAAAAAGGAGCCGGCGGAAATGAAGTCCCCAACCAAAAGAAAAATAGCATCGCAATCTGGGAGATAAAGGCAATTAAAATCATCTTCTGAGTTTCTCGACGACCAAATTTTTCATTGACAATGTCAGTCAAAAGATAGGTAATAGAGAAGACCAGTACTCCGCTTGGACCATAGAAGGTCATAAAACCAAGGTTAAAAGCAGACACTTTTGCTGCCAGGATCTGGGAGACAAGGACAAAGGTGACATAAAGCCCGATAAGTAAATCTGGTTTATTATATTTACGGGCATACCAACTTCCAATGAGAGTAAAACATGTAATACCGATAATCCAAATGATAATGAGAAATATATTCATATGATTTTATTTTTCTAACCAAACCTGAATCGGTTGGTGAGCATCTGAATGTCTAACGTCTGCTGTTACTTTCAAAGATAAGGGATTAATTGATTGAATTACTTCCAGAAATATTGAGTTTACTAAATCTTCGGCAGTAATTTTTTCAAGGGAAAGTGTGTTAACCACTTCTTCTGTGTGAACATACTCCAGAGCATTTTTGTCAGGCTGGTATTCGATGATAATATCGCCATCAAATTCTTTATCAGTAATCAAACAGATCGCCTTAAAGGGAATGGTTATTTTCGTGCCCGATATTTTGTAAGGCAATGGAATTGAGTTAATCATTTCTTATACAAATAAACTAATAATTAGAAAAAAAACAAAAAAAATACGGTCAACAACGTGACCGTATTTAACCGCAATAAAATTGCTGGAAGCTTAATTTCTATAAAATTAGAATATGTTTTCATTTGCAGGTTTTATTGGCTCGTGTTAGCGAGGTCCTGCTACCGCTGCAAGCTTATAAATGATCCGAATAGTAAAATTCGGCTATCTTGCTATCTGTAGTTACCGTTAACTATATCACAAGTTTGGTGCTTGTCTAGGGGTAAATTGAAAGATGCTATACAAAATTATTATCCTTGGACTCCGTGGAATATTTATAACTCATGGTGACAAAAATCATAATGTTGCTGGTCACTCAGAAATTGTGATAGTTCCTTTCAGTAGTATAAGGTTGAAATAAAATAGCTTATCGGTTAAAATTTTCTTCAGTGTCACGAAGGTCCTCTGGGACTGGCAACCGAGTGAAAACCGCGGTGCCCGCAAAGACACGCCTTTAATAATTTAAAAGGAAAAAATGAATTACCGTCAATTCTCCTCCGAATCTGTCTGTGAAGGTCATCCTGATAAAGTTTGTGATCAAATCTCTGATGCTATTTTAGATGCTTGTTATACTGTTGATCCAAAAGCTAGAGTGGGGGTCGAAACAATGGCAGCGGCGAGCAAATTAATTCTCGCTGGCGAAATTACCGTTAATGGGAAAATTGATTTTGAGGCTGTAGTCCGAAAAAAAATAGCCGAACTTGATTATCTTGACCCAGTCCTTCAATTTACCGATAAATCTGACATTGAAGTCTATATTCATCAGCAATCACCCGATATTGCTCTTGGGGTTGATGATGGCGGTGCTGGTGATCAAGGAATGATGTTTGGTTACGCCTGTCGCGAAACTCCAGAGCTAATGCCACTTCCAATTTCTATGGCTCATAGCTTATGTCGAAAAATGGATGAATTGCAACGAATTCATCGATGGTTGAGACCCGATGGAAAATCCCAAGTTACCGTCAATTATGATGGTCAAACTCCTGTTTCAATTGAACGAGTGGTATTAGCTAAACCAGTAAATTATGAGGCTGTTCCGAGTGATTTACCCCACTTTTTTTATGAGAATGTAATTGTTCCCGTGTTGGCAGAATTTAATTTTAAAGTTGGTGAAGATAAAATGATTTTAAATGGCACTGGTAGATGGGAAATTGGTGGTCCTTTTTCTGATAGTGGTTTAACTGGACGAAAAATTGTTGTTGACACTTATGGTGGTATGGGCAGGATTGGTGGAGGTTGTTTTTCAGGTAAAGATACGAGCAAGGTTGATAGAAGTGCTGCTTATGCGGCCCGTTATATTGCCAAAAATGTTGTTGCCGCCGGACTCTGCGATCGCTGCGAAGTTCAACTGGCTTACGCTATTGGAACGGTTCAGCCCGTGGGCAAAGCCATTGAAACATTTGGCACTCACAAATCTGAGTTGAAAGTAATTGAGGATTTTGCCTGGAAGCTACTTGATTTGTCTCCCGCTGGAATAAATGCCGATTTGAATTTAAGAGTACCCATGTATCAACAGACTGCCAGATACGGCCACTTTGGTCATATCGAATATCCCTGGGAAAAGATCAAGGGTTAAGTCTTCTTTATGTTATGCGGAGCATTGGGGTTTGGAACCTTTCTGTCCCTATAAGACCATTCTGTTTTACTCGTTTTAATAACTTATTTTAAATATATTTTTTCAAGTTACATTTACTCAACTTGTTTTAAACTACTTCCGTCCCATTGGATAACTGGTTCATCGCCATAATTTGCCTTTATTTCTACTGAATGGTTTTGCCAGGTACCATATTCAATTGTCTTGTTTTTTGGACCTTCAAAAGGAGCTATTGCTAAATAAATTGTAATTTTATAACTATTTGGCGATGTTTCAACCAATTTACCGCTCGCTTTTACTTCTGATGGCCGAAAACCACTTCTAAAACTTTCTCCCTGGCCAAATACTTTTCCCATTGTATAAATGCCACCAACATCTCTATCTTCTGCTGGATTAGCCGCTAGATCATCCCAACAGCTTGAACTAAGACATGCATCCATCATATAAGATTCTCCACTGACATTTACAATTTTATATATCTGATTAGAATTACTATCAGAGTTGTTTTTTGGAGTTTCTTTTTTGACCTCTTCTTTGGGTGCTTCTGTTGGTTTTTCTTCTTCTTTAATTTCTTTTTCAATCTGTTTTATAACTTCCTCAACTGGTTGAATTGATGTTATATTATTTTCTTTTTTCCACTGAGGCAGTTCCTCCTCAGTCAACCCAGCCACACCAGCTTTAGTTTCGCCTTTTTCATCAGTCTTAATGCTTATCCCCAAGATTTTCTCGTCCTGAATTGCTGATCTAATTTGATCTCCGGCAAAAGCAAATGCACTAACTTTTTCCATCGCTTTTGACACATTTCCTGGTAGATTGGCGATGGTTAGAATACTAGCCGCAGGCTCAGTTACTGCCCTCACCTTATTTACCATTTCTGAAACTTTATTTTTATCTCCGAGGGCTATTCTGGCTTCATCATCTGTTACCTCCAAAACCAAATCCGCTCCGCCCACTATTGTTGTTGTCGTTGCCAAAGCTCCAGAAGCTCCTCCCGTCAACACCACTCCTCCCACAAACACCGTTACCTTAGCTCCATTTTTAATTCTCATTGAATTTTGTTCACAGGTCTCAAAGACATCTCCTTCTTCTCCATAAGCTTCTCGAGTAACTTGGTCTTGAGTCTGGTTCAAAATCAATTGAGCCATTTTAACATCAACTCCTAGGTGTTTAGCCAAAGTTCTTACCGTTTTACCCGCTGGAGCACTTTCTATCACCTTTTGAATTTCAACTGTAGTATAGGCAGAAACATCTTTAACAAAATTAAATGATGTTTTTTCATTAGCCATTTTGTCAGCTTCTTTTTCCAACTCGACTACTTTACTTTCCAGTACCTTCCAACCATCGATGACGGCACTCATTTCTGTGTTCCATTTATCATAATCCCTATATTCCCTGGCCTTTTCCAAAACATTTTCGGTTCGATATCGAAGCAGTGTATATTCTTTTGAAACGGGTAAGGTTTTTTCGTAAACTATTTGGTCCAAGGTTGAAGTTTTATTTCCTTTTTTTAAAAACAAAAAACCGACAACCATAACTATAACTATAGAAACAATTGGGAAAAATTTTTTTGTAAACATATTACATTTTATCAAAAATAAAATGATATTACAGGCTGTATTAGCGAAAAATGTTGAAAATTAAGTATAAATTAAGGTAGGTTAGGGATAATATGGTATACCACTGGGGTCGCATAGAACTTTGACCCTTTGGCGGAGTATTGGGGTTTGGAACCTTTCTATCCTTATAACACCCATACTCCTATGTCTCATTCTACTAACCTTTTGTACCTAAATAAGACAAATGAGACAGTATAAAAAAGGGAATATATTTCTGTGTGATAAAATTAAAATGTTTATCAACATCCTTCATGAAGATATATTTTGCTTGTTCCTCAACAGATTTAACAAAATACATTAGTCATTATTTGGCTATGGTAAATTACATTATAGGTCTTGGTTTTGAGATATCTTACAATTGGCTATCGAGAGTATCTGAGAAAATGAGAAAGTTAAACTATAATCCCGAGTATCATAATTTAAAAAAGACGGAAATACAAAAAGAAGGCATAAATTCAATTAAAGAGTCTGATCTATTGATAGCAGATCTTTCCATGCCAAGCACTAGTGTCGGCTACCAAGTGTTCATGGCTATTGAGCGTGGATTACCGGTTTTGTGTTTATATTCGCTTGACTTTGGTATAAAAAAACCTCCACAAATAATACAATCCATAGACTCCTCTTTATTGAATGTATCATCATATACAGGTGACAGTTATAAAAGAATAATCAAGAATTTTCTTAATAAAAGTAAACGTAAAGAGTCTATAAAGTTTAATTTTATAGCCACAAGAGAAATTGTTGAATACCTTGATTGGTTGTCTAAAAAGCTAAAAGTTACAAAGTCAGCGGCCTTAAGAAGTGAAATTGAAGATAAACTAATAAAGAATAGTAAAGAATTTAAGGAATTTATTAAAGATAGCCACTAATTGTTGGCAAATTTCCACTGGAATGTGTTATAATCCTCCAAATAGGGCGCCATATGGCGCCAAGATAATTCTATATGTACAAACTTATCAAACCTTTCGGTTATCATGTTGATGCAAAATCAATAGGCCAAGCGTGGATTGATATGGTTGACGCTATTGTTGCTAATGGTGAAAAAACCTTCGATGAGGGCAGAGAAAGACTTAGTTTACAAAATGTTAGGCTACACATTGATTCTCCAACTCTTCCAGATCAATTAATTAACAAATATGCTAACAAAAAAAATATTGATGATATTGTTCATCTTACTTTTAATGGTGAAACAATGTACGATTTTGACGTCAAACCAAGTTTTGGTTCTGGTGCAAAAAGTTATTACGCAAGATTGAAAGAAGGAAGAATGGTCGAGTTCGTTATAGAAAGATTGTCAAAAATTCCTGAAAGCAAAAAAGCTGTCATTAGTTTTATTCATTGGGATGATTATAAATCTGTTTTGGCAAATCCGTATGATGATTACCTTCCGTGCATTGTATCAATTCAGTTCCGCTTACTTCCTGCCAATGACAAATATGCGATGAATGTTGTATTTAATTCAAGATCTATAGATGCATTTCAAAAATGCAATGGAAACATGGTTGCAATTACAATGTTGGCAAATAAAATATCTGTAGAACTATCATTAAGGCTTAATAAAAAAATTTTCCTTAATTCAATTGATGGATTAATTACAGACGCTCATGTTTATCAGGAATGTTACGAGGATGCTAGTAAGCTGGTGTCTAATTACAAAAAGGAGGATAAATAAAGTATGGTAACTGAAATAAGCAAAAAATCAATGAGAGTATTTAGTAATCGTGATGAAGATCCGAAATTACTTGACATGATTGAAAACATTCTATTTTACCGTCGTGGCTACATTGCCAGAGTTCCTCAAGACGAAGCGGTTGTTATGGCATTTTCAGGTGGCCTAGATTCAACTATTACAATAGATATGATTATAAGAGATTGGAATGTAACGATATACCCTCTTTTTGTCAGAAGAAGCGCAAGAGCAACTAGATATGAAGAAGCCGCGGTACTATATTTTGTTGATTTTTACAACAAGCGCTTTCCGGGAAAAATAAAGCCCTTGGAAATTGTTGAAACTGAAGTGCCTCCGCTACAGTTTAAAAAATATCCCGAAATTGATCGATTGCAAAAACTTGGCCATCCTCATAGAAATGTCGTATTACAAGCACTAGCTGTCCAGTATGGACAGAAATTAAGAGCCACTAAAGAACCAAAATTATCTACCGTTTTAACATCAACGGTTGGAGATGATTCCTTTCCTCACTCTTCACTTTTAGCCTTAAGGACAATGACTCTTTTAACTTGTGAGGACACTGGTGATTGGAATTGGCAAATTACATCTCCTTTGATTGATACTCAATTTCAAAACAGACCAATATATAAAAAAAATTTGATAAAATACGCACTAAAAAATGATATTCCACTTGAAAAGACAAGAACGTGTATCGAAGGTGGAGAACCTGACGGTACTTGTGCCGAATGCATTCACAGATTAAAAGCTTTTGAAGAAGCCGGTGTGGCTGATCCAATTAAGTATAAATAATATGTTTATTAGAATTGGTGGCGTTCCAGGAATAGGAAAAACAACAGTTATAAATGAACTTGTTGAGAAATCCTCGCGATTAAATCTTCCCATTGTTAAGGTCAAGGGTGCAGAATATTTAATGGACATATTAGGAATATCAACTTACGAACAATTAAGAAGAATTCCAGAAAAAGAAAGGGCACAAGCTAGACCAGAAATGTACACAAGAATGTACGAGGAGGATCGAAATGATCCAAACACAATTAGGTTACGTGATGCGCATTACTCCTTATGGCAAAATGGATCTGGTTTTGTTGATTTTCCAATTCAAGAAGAAGATAAAAAGCAAATGCTTTCTATGGTTTGCTTAACTGCTTCGGATACTACAATTTACGAAAGAAGAAAAAATGATTGCAGATCCGATCGCAGTTTAGAAATTAATATAATACAAAATGAATTATTAAGGGAATTGCAGGTCGCAAGAGAGCAGGCAAAAATTGTTGGTATTGATCTTGTGCAAATAGAAAATACTGGTAATATATCTGAGGTTTGCGCAAAAATAGTAAGAGAAACCATGAGCGGGTTTGAGTTTCAAGGAGAGCTGCTAAGAGAATTGTCGGGGAGAGCTTTAAGTAAAGAGAGATTTTAATAATTTTATTTGTCTTTCAGATATCTT
>ERZ795061.4425-NODE-4425-length-11848-cov-8.522937_pt1 | contig 11848 bp, 7 predicted proteins | sample MGYA00375145_ERZ795061 | MGnify/ENA primary metagenome ERZ795061 (study PRJEB30190, sample SAMN05720144) | anaerobic digester metagenome | isolation source: active sludge of municipal wastewater-treating anaerobic digesters | place: USA | collected 2014-12-22 ... | reverse complement strand
TATGGCCTTTCCCCCAATGCAGAACTGCGCGCTGAAGATGTCAGTTCGGTCTGGCCGGAACGTTTGCAAATGAATCGCCCCGGAATTCGTGGAGGCCATTTCGTTTAAGTCAGGCCGGCACAGCCTGTGTGGCGAGATGCCGGTAGTAGTTTGCCTCAGCTTCGACCGGCGGGATATAGCCGATGGGCTCCAGCAAGCGATGGTGATTGAACCACGTCACCCATTCCAGCGTGGCAAGTTCGACAGCCTCCCGGGTTTTCCAAGGGGCTCTGCGATGGATCAGCTCAGTCTTGTACAACCCGTTGATCGTTTCCGCCAGGGCGTTGTCGTAGCTATCGCCTTTGCTGCCGACTGAGGGTTCGATGCCTGCCTCCGCCAGGCGTTCGGTATAGCGGATCGAGACATACTGCGAGCCTCGGTCGCTATGGTGGATGAGCGCGTCCGTCAACTCGGGTTGCCGGGCATACAAGGCCTGTTCCAGGGCATCCAGAACAAAGTCGGTCTGCATGGAACGGCTCACCCGCCAGCCGACGATGCGGTGGGCGAACACGTCGATGATGAAAGCCACATACAGCCAGCCTTGCCAAGTCGAGACATAGGTGAAGTCCGAAACCCACAGTTGGTTGGGGCGGTCAGCTTTGAACTGACGATTGACCCGGTCCAGCGGACACGGCAATGCCTTGTCGGGAATCGTCGTGCGCACGGCCTTGCCACGCCGGGCGCCCGCTAACCCCAGGCGCCCCATCAAGCGCTCGACCGTGCAGCGGGCAACCGTGATTCCTTCGCGGTTCATCTGCCGCCAGACCTTGTCGGCACCATAGACCTGCATGTTCATCTGCCAGATGCGCTGAATCTGCGCCACCAACACCGTGTCTCGCTGCACACGCTCCGGCTGCAAGGCCGGGTTACGTTGTCGGGCCGCGTGTTGTCGGTAGCCCGACGGGGCAATCTGCAGAACCTTGCAGATCGGCTCGACCCCATAGGCTTCACGATGCTGATCGACGAAGGTTCTCAGGACTTGAGTCGGCGGTCGAGCTCCGCCTGGGCAAAAAAAGCGCTCGCCAGCTTGAGAATTTCGTTGGCCCGGCGCAGCTCTTTGACTTCCCGCTCCAGCGCCTTGATCCGCTCCCGCTCTTCGCTGGTGACACCGTCGCGCTGACCGGTGTCGGTCTCATGCTTGCGCACCCACTCATGCAGCGTCTGCGACACACAGCCAATCTTTGGGGCGATCGACTCGATGGCCGCCCATTGCGATGGATAGTCCTTGCGGTGCTCCTGCACCATTCGCACAGCACGTTCGCGTACTTCCGGGGAAAACCTGTTCGATTTCTTCATGGCTCCATTCTCTCAAGTGTTGGAGCCTCCTCAAAACCCGGGGCGATTCAGTGCTTCCCCGCCCGGGAATGAGGCCGGTTGCCGAAGCACCCATCAAGCGCATGGTTCTGGCAGCCGCTCCGGCCATCGGCTGGCGACCGCCGATTTAATCCGACGCCTTGATCGCCAGCGTCGGTTCGGTCATCAAGGCCCAGCGCGGGATCACCACCAGCGCCTGCGCCGTGGTGTCGTAGCGGGCCGAGGCGGCGAGAATCGGCCACAAGGTGTACGTGTCGCGTAATGATCGGATGTAGTCGTCGAACGGCCGGCGCAGGGCCAGCAGCTTGCCACCCAGTTCGTTGAACAGCGCATCGAGTTCGGCCGGGGTCGCCGTCGGTCCGGTAAAGCGCGACGCCAGAGCAATCGAGAAGCCACCGGGCAGCAACGTGTCGAGCGACGCCTCTTCGTTGCCCAGCAACTGCGCCTGGCGAACCAGTCCCAGGGTGCTCGACAGTTCGAGCCGCAATTCGAGATCGACCTCCAGATCGCCACTGCCCACCGGCAGAACCACCCCGTTGACCGGGATCACGTTGAGATTGCCGAGGCGTTGCAGATCGTCCCAGCGATCGTTCAGCCATCCGGCCGGCAGGCCGGGAACCGGGGGGTCGGGCTGAACGTCCCATTGAGCGGCCCCGAACGCCCCGACCATAAGATTGCCGCGCAGGGTCGACCGGCTGATGTCCTTGAGTCGGCCAGACAGTTGCCCGACACCACCCTGGAGCTGGATCGTCCAGTCGCCATTCGGTGCCTCGACGGTGTAAGGCCCGACCATATCCAGTCGGCCCGAAAGGTCGAGTACCTGCCTGCTCTTCGGGTCGACCGGCAGCACGCTAACGAACAGCTGCAGCACGCCGGGCTTGGCCTCTTCTTTGGTACTTGGCGCCGGGGCGGCCGGTTGTGGTCCGGAGAAGGCCTCTTCACGCTTGCCGGGGGCGGGTGCCGAGGGCGAAGGTGCTTTCGCCGGCGCCGCGCCCGGGCCGGCGCCCGGAGTGCCGCCCGGCGATCCTCCCGGTGTTGTCGTGGGGCCGGCGGGCGTGGCAGCGCCTTTGGCTGCCTCCGCCTTCTTGGCGGCGGCCGCCTTGTCCTCGTCGATCTTCTTGCCTTCGTTGACCCGCGCACCGTAGGCCGAGACGGTGTCCATCGCCTTGGCCATGAACTCCTTCGCCCCCTGGGCGGCCAGCGTCATGGCGGCGCCACCTTGTTGCAGCAGGGAGTTCATGCCGCTCATGTCGCGGAAGCTGTCGCCCTTGCCTGCGATGTCCGCCACCTTGCCAACGGCGGCCGAAAAATCGGGCATTGCCAAGGGCTGGCTCTGTTGCAACTGGGCGTTGCCGAGCGGGTTGATGGTCGGCGCCGCCGCGCCCTGGCGTTGCCCGGCCTGAAGCGGCGCAATTTCGGTAGGCGTGAGCGGAATCGGGCTGTCCTGCCAGTTCCAGAAGCGCGACAGGTCGAGTTTTTCGGCGCAGTTGAAGCGACCCAGTACGGCCTCGGCAAACACGCCGCCGGTGGGCATCGGCACCACGCTTTCCTTGCGCCGGCCGGGCAGGCCGCGTGCCTTGACCAGGCGGCGCCACCACGGCGCCTCGCTGACGGCCGGCCAGCGGAAGACGAGGTAGTTTCCGACGTGGGCAATCGGTTTCGGATCGATCTGGCTGAGCAGCGTCTGGCCGCCATACTCGATTCGGCCCAGGAAGAGGCCCAGCAGCGCGGGGTCGGCGCGCTGCAGCAGGGCCATGGTGTAGTGCAAGGCATTGGCCTCGAGGTGGGCGGCGAGGTCGAAGGGCGGCGGTTTGGGCGCGGCATCCACCGTGTCGGGTTCGAACTTGGCCGTGAGCAGCGTCATCTCGCCGGCCTTGCCGTCGGTTCTCAGGAACGCTTTCAGGCTCACCGGGTCGCCCACCGGGCGCCCTTGGGGATCCAGCCGCTTGAAGATCAATTCGACGTCGAGCGTGTTTTCGCCCAGCCCGCCCAAGGTGCCGACACTGAGCGAGCGCAGAGTTTCCAGGCGCAGGTTTTCGTTGGTCAAGGCCGCTGCGTATGGGGTATCCGATTGTCCCGGTGCGAGTGCATAGCGCTTGTCGCGGGGTTGCGCCCAGGCCTTGAAGCCAAAGGGTTCCACACCCTGGGTGCCGAGCCGGTTGAGGGTGCCGAGGGCCGGCCCCATGGGCTGCAGCAGCGGATTGTACCAGGCCCCAACCTGCACTTCGACCAGCGCGGCTTCATCGCTGTGAAGCTGCAACTCGGTCGGCGTGGACCAGACCGCCTGCTTGCCCAGCGCCGAGCGCAAGCCGGCCTCGTCGAGCACCCGATTGGACTGGACCGGTCGCTGGGCGCTGGCCAGGCCATCCAGGATCAGCCGGGTCTTGCCCTGGATGGCGGGGGCGACGGCGGCGGGGGCGGGGGTGATGCCGAGCAGGGCATTGCGCGCCTCGAGGGTCAGCGCCACCTCGGCCAAGAGGCCGCGATAGCGGGACACCAGAGCAGCGTTGTCGAAATTGAGCCACCTGACCGGCAGGTAGAGCAGGGGCTCGACCCGCGCCACCTCGGTGGCCAGCCGGTAAACCTGAACCACCTCGAAGTAGAGTACCGACAAGGCGTGCATGTGGTTGTAGTTGGCCACCACTCGGGTGCTCAGGTGCTCCGCTTCGTTCACCGAGACTTCGGTCACCACACTGGCCCGGCGGCCGCGCGCCAGGCTAGCTGCCTGCTCGCTGCGGTCCTGCACGAACTGCGACAGATTCGATCCGACGTCGCGCTGCCCTTGCGACGAAGCCATCGTCGAGCCCTGAACGTCGTTGCGGTTGTAGCCAAAACCCAGCGCGGCAGAAGCCTGCTTGTCGCCCCCGTTGACGCCGCCGGCGACGCCGCCGCCGATTCCCCAGCCGGCCCCGGTCATCGAATAGTCTGACTTGCCCTTCTGCAGCTCCTTGGCGACGACGTCAATCACCTCGCTCACCGAACGCTGGCGGGCCAGACTGTTGGAGAGCGCCTCGTTCTCTGCGATGTCTTCTGCGGTGCCGCCGGCGACCCGCCGCGTCCAGTCAACCACGGCCAGCCGGGTGGCCTCGCCTGGAGCCAGGGCCAGGCTGTGCAGCAGGTGCCCGAGGGCCAGCCCGACCGGTGTCCAGCTCTGCGCAATCGTCACTTGCAGGCCCAGTCCCGGCCGGTCGAAACCCTGGCCGCTCAGGGCTTCTGTCAGATCGAGCGGCCACTCCACGCCCTTCAGGCGCGACAAGTTTTCCAGTGGCCGGCCGGCGATCTCGGCGCCGTTTCCCAAGTCGTCCAGCAGCGCTTCAAAATAGAGTTGTTCGTGCTGGACGCGCTCGACCGGCAGGCGACCCATGCGCGGACGCAGCTCAAAAGGTGCCTCCGGGTCTTCGGCCGGATCCTCGCCGCCATAGGCAATCTGCAGCAGTCGGCGGGCGTACTGCGCTGGTGGCCAGAGCGCCAGATCGCGCACTGTCTGGGCGGGCAGGGCGCTTTGCAGGCGCAGGGCGAGCGGCGGATCGATAGGGCGCAGCACAGACAGCTCGCGCCGTGAAATCTCGCTGGCGGTCAGCCCGCGCACGTTCTCGTCGATCAAGTCGGCGGGCAGGGGCAGCAGCGCCAGCGGACCTTCACCGTCGGCCGCCTCGACGACGTGCCGCGCCACGGCGAACAGTGCCGATGCAGCGAGATCGAGAATGGTATGGATGCCGGCATCGGCCAGCGCACCTGCCGCCTCGTCGCCGACCCCTTGCAACTGCGAAACCGGCTGGTTCAGCACGGCATCCGGACTCATTCCGCGCGTTGCCTCACGCAGCCAGTGATCGATGCGATCCATACAAAGCTCCCGTTGAGTAAAGATCTGATAAAAGGATAGGAAATTCAACCACCTTCCGCGAAGTATCTCCGCACCTTCCGCCCATCGTCAACCGTAACTTCCCGCCAGTTTTTCCGCCGGGTTCGTCTGGTCTATCCTGAAATCCGTGTCTGTTACCCTGAAAACAAAAGGCAAAGGGCGTTTTCAGGGCAACAGACACGAACCCTACCGTCGGACAGCGTCAAAAGCCCGCCTTACCACGTCACCACGCAATGCGCTGATCGAACTCGTACTCCGGCAGGGGCCGGATCAGCAAGTCGTCGCCGGCGAACGCAATGAAATTGCAAGCGTTACGAGCGGTCATCCGGATGTGGGCTCAGGACAAGACGGAATGCTGACGAGCAGTCGCCGCATGGCTTATTCCATTTCCAGACCGATTGTGACGCGACGACGAGCCGCTGACAGTGCAATGAACACGACAAGGCGAAGCCGACAAAGTCACGGTTGGTCTGAAAGTCGAATTATCCCGATTTGGGCTTCTTCCAGGTGTAGACCGCGGTAACCGCATAGTTCCACACCGCGCCGACGAGCACGCCGGCAATTGCCGAGAGCAGCCAGTAGGCGCGCTGATCGAAGAGGTAGGTGGCAATCCCCACATTCGCCAGTGCCCCGACACTGCAGGCCAGCGAGAAGGAAAGCCAGCCGCTCAAAAGCTTCCAGCCCCGCAACTGCATGTCGCGGTAGGTGAGGACATTGTTGACCGCGAAGTTGAACGTCATGGCAACGAGCGTCGCCGCCGTTTGCGCAACGAGGAATGACGCGCCGATCCCCCGGAAGAGAACTGCCAGCACGGCAAGGTGCACCCCGAGGCCGAGCAGGCCGACCAGCGAAAAGGCGATGAAGCGGATGGGAACGACCCGTCCCAGATAGTGGTCGAGCAGCATGATGAAAAACTCCCATGCCACCATCGTGTCGAGCTTGCTCTCGCCGGAGAAACGATTGCGGAACTCGTAAGGCAGTTCCCGACAGCGGAGCGGCTCGGGCGACGTGGCGAAGAGATCCAGCAGTATCTTGAAGCCGACACCGGACATGCCGGCCCTGACACAGCGCTCGACCGCCGCGCGCCGGATCATGAAGAATCCGCTCATCGTGTCCTGCAGGTCCGCCTTGAGCACCAGGCGGCTGAGTCGCGTGGCAAACCGGCTGGTGGCTACGCGGGTGCGGTCCCAGCCATCCATGCTGCCACCCTGCGTGTACCGGCTGCCGACCACAACGTCGAGGTCGTCACCGCGCAACGCATCGAACATGGCCGGCAACAGCTTCTCGTCGTGCTGCAGGTCGGCATCGATGACCGCGACGACGGGTGCCGACGAAGCCAGCATTCCCTCGATGCACGCCGATGACAATCCGCGCCTGCCGATGCGCTGGATGCAGCGGACCCGGCTGTCGCCCTGCGCCAGTTCCCGGACCGTTGCCGCCGTCCCGTCCGGAGAGTCGTCGTCGACATAGATCATCTCCCAGTCGATCCCAGGCAGCGCCGCGGCAACCCGGTTCCTGAGTTCGGCGATGTTTCCGGCCTCGTTGAAGGTCGGCACGACAACGGACAACTGGGGCATGAAAATCCTTTTGCTGAATGGGATGAACCGCCAAGCGGCCTTAGTGTACCGTTACAGACTCGGCGCGACGGGGTCGTCCCTTGTAGTTCGTCGCCTTGTAGATCTCGATGCGCCGGACAGTCTTTCCTGAAGAAGTGGTCTCGACCACATCGGCCAGCTCGACCGAATCGAAGAAGGCTTTCAGACGCTCAAGATCGAGCTTCGACTGGCTCTGGTCGGTGATAACCAGAATCCCCGTCGCTCCCTTCAGGTCATGATCATTTGGAAAATAATCGTACTCGAGCGCGCGCTCGCCATAGATATCCTGGGCGTAAGTCCTGCCCTGTCCGGCACGATGGAACCAGATCAGTGAACTGAACTTGTAGTGCGGGGAAAACACGAAGCTTTCCTTCCCCTCTGCCTTGATCGAAGTCTCCAGTCGATCGACCCGCGTCGCCGCCTCCCTGAACCCGCTCCAACTGTTGAGGTCACCCGGAATCGGCAGGTTCGGAATGACGGAAACCGCTGCCCCGATCGCCAGCACGGCGGCGGAGGACATCAGCCCCCAGACCATGCGCCGCTCGCGGTTGCCCTGTGCGAGCAGATGGCGGATTCCGAGAATAATCAGCGGCCAGAAGGCCGGCGCCAGCCAGTTGATCTTGACGATCGAACGGAAGCTGAAAGCGGTGAACAGCAGCAGCGGAACGGCGCCGCTAATCAACAGCAGGCGCGTGGGGTCGTCGATACCATGCGCGAACCAGCCTCGCAACTCGCGCACGAGCGCAGCGATCGACACCACGAACAGGTAGGGCGTGACGATCAGCAACTGCTGTGCAGCCAGCATCAGGAAATACTGCGGCTTGAATCCGCCCATCTCACCCAGACGCCGACTACTCTGGAATGCGAGGGAGACCCATTCGTGCTGTGAGTTCCAGATCAGCACGGGCGAGAACACCACGATGGCAAGGATGAAGGCCAGATAGGGTTGCGGTTTCGCCAGCCAGAAGCGCTGGCGCGCCGAGGTCAGCAGATAGAGCAGCACGATCGGCCCCAGCAGTGCCCCGGAATACTTGCCCAGCCAGGCCAGCCCCATGAAGGCGCCCGCGACGAACCACCAGCGTCCTTGCGCCGTGGCACTCAGACGCCAAACCGCCCAGATCGTGCCGACCCAGGCAAACAGCAAGGGCCCGTCGGGCGTCGGACCAAATCCAAGAACCTCGTAAACGATGGTCAGGTTGAGCGCCAGCAGCGACCAGAACGCCAGCCTGCGGTCGCCGAACATGTCGAGAATCAGCCTCGCCCAGAGTACGTTCCAGCCGATCGACCAGAGCACCGCCGCCGACTTGATCCCGAATGCGGTTTGCCCGAACACTGCTGTCGTCAGTGCAATGCTGTAACTGGCCAGCGGCGGGTGATCGAAGTACGACCAGTCCGGGAAGCGGCTCCAGGTCCAGTAATAGGCCTCCTGCGGCAACAGCGGCACGATTGCCGCCAGCGCGAAGCGCAGCAGCGAGAACCCGATGATGAGCAAGGAAATTGCCCGCGAATGCCCGGGAAGCACCCGCCAGACGTCGCCGCAAATGCGCAATATCCGGGTCATCGGGCTATCCAGCCCAATCGACCCCAGCCATTCCTTACGGACATCCACTGTCCACCCGAAACATGAAACACAAGAAAACTCAAGCCAGTCATCTTCAATCTGTTCAGTATGCAAGTCGGGCATCTGCCGCCGCCCAAGACGGCAGCTATTTTATCCCATCCATTGCCGCAGCCCGACCTTCGTCGCGCAGGCCATATATGGTCAGCCCTTGAGCCGATCCTGAAGGAGGCATTCTTTTGGGTGCTCCGCTGATCTTCTTGAGCAGATAAACTACACGCTCAAACCCACCGGAGGCGAGCATGCTCAAACTTTACGGATTCCCCGTCAGCAATTACGTGAATATGGTCAATCTGGCGCTGCTGGAGAAGGGTCTGCCCTTCGATTTCGTGCTGACCATCCCCGACCAGAGCCCGGAATTCCTGGCCAAGAGCCCGCGCGGCAAGGTACCCTGCCTGGAAACCGCACAGGGATTCATCAGCGAAGCCAGTGTCATTCTCGAATATCTCGAAGAGATCGGCGCCGGCAAGGCGCTGTTGCCGACTGACCCCTATCAGCGGGCGCAGGTGCGTGCGCTGATGAAGGAAATCGAGCTCTATATCGAACTACCGGCCCGTTCGTGTTTTGGCGAAGCTTTTTTCGGCGCGTCACTACCCGATGCAATCAAGGCCAAAGCGCGAGACGAACTGGTGGCGGGTTTCGCCGCGCTCAAGCGACATGGCAAGTTCGCGCCTTTCGTCGCTGGCGACAGCTTTACGCTGGCCGACATCGTCTTTCTTTACAGCGTGGGTGTGGCGACCGCCGTGGGGCAGCAGCTCTTCGGTCTCGACCTGCTGGGCGACCTTCCCTCGGCGCAGGCGTTGCTGCAACGACTGGGCGAGAATCCGCATGTCAAACAGCTTGCCGCCCAGCGCGATGCCGCAATGCCGGGATTCATTGCGGCCATGCGCGCCCGAATGCAGGGTACTGCTTGATCAGGAATCAGTAGATTCGCCTCGGGAGTGGTGCGATGACTGTGTCAGACGACAGCGCGCTGGCCGGAAAGATCTTCGGCGACATCCCTTTCAAGCTGATCTTCAATGCGACGGGCAACCCACCGCATCGCTGCCACCAAGCTGGAATGGCGCTGGACTGCCGGTTGGCGTGCAGTTTGTTGGCAGCGATGCGAAGCTGTTTCAGCCGGCTGGTCAACTGGAACAGGCGCAGCCCTGGTTTGGGCGTGCGCCAGCAGGGTATTGGACGCGCCGCCCGTTACGGAGTCCCGATGAACATGTAGAAATTGTTGACGCCGTTCGGCGAGTAGCCGTAACCGAGATAGACCATCCCCAGCGGGGTTTCGCCACCCACATAGGCGGCTACCGAACTTTGCCAGCCGTTCAGTTCGGTTTCGGTATAGCGGCCGTTGACCTTCCCGCCTTCCAGAGCCAGGCCCACACGCATGTCGCCACGCAGGCCCGCCGGCAGGCGGCCGACGACCTTCTCCAGCCGCACGTTGCCGTAAGCGAGAGATTCGCCGATGATCTGGTTGCGCGCAAAACCCGACAGCTTCAGGAATCCGCCCAATGCCACGGCATCGTAGAACGGCAGGGTTCCGGTAAAGGAGCCGGCGCCGTGGATCCGCCCTTGAAGTATGTAGTCGCCAAAGTTTTGTGCCGCCCGCAGGTCCAGATCAGCCTTGTCGTAGCCGCCCCCGGCCGCGTAAAAGTAGCTTCCCTGCGCATTCCAGCCACGCGTCGGATCGTACAGTCGGTCGAACTGGTCGAACTCCATCTTGGCCAAGAAGCCACCAAAGCTCTTGCCGCCTGTGGGAAGCCCCGGCGATCCGGTTTGCAGCTCGGCACTGCGGTACCGCTCCGCCCAGCCGACCGACACCGGCCCCCACAGGCCAACGTTGATCCCGGCCATCAGATCGAGACTCGCCTGATCGACCGCGTATTCAGCAATCCGCTTGTTGTTCTGATAGATGTAGAGCGGCGCGCGCTGGAATGAGAGCTTCGGCTCGACGAAGAAGCGGCGCCCGGCGTCGAGCGGCTGATAGAACTCGGTGAACACGGCTGGCTCGTTGCCGACCTGCACCCCGGCCAACCACTCGCCGCCCAGGCTGTTGAGCAAGGTCTTCTGGTAGGCGACCCGCAGATTGAAGGTCGATGGGCCGCTGGTAACAGCATTCAGGTTGAAGCCGAAACGCAGGTAATCCGGCCCAAACTCCTTTTCCACGGGGGTCACGCGCAGGATGTTGCGGTCACGGGTGGAGAGCAGCGCGAAGTCCACGTCGTCGTATAACCCATCGCCGTAGATAAGGCCCATGTCCTTGTCGACCCGGTCGAGATCCACTGGAGTACCGTCATAATGCTTCAGATAGCGATCCGGGTAGGCCGGGTTGACCCGCTTCAACCCGGCAATCTGGACTCCGTCCACCACCGGCAACTTGCCACGCACCGGGGTCATGGTCGCCAGCCAGTCCTGGTACTGCTTCTCGCCGACGCTCAATGCCTGCAGTCGGGGCAGCATGGCCATGGCCGCCGCCCGTCCGCGTTTGGCCGTTTCTGCATAACGGCCGAATTCCGCCGCCGTGATGCCGTCGAGATCCGGCTTGATGTAGATGTCCCCGGGTTTGAGGGTGGCCAGCGACCGGGTAACATTCTGCTCGGTCAGGATATTGATCATCTGCCCGGCCACCGAAAAGATTCCGCCGATGTCCTCGGCCTTCATCAGGGGCGACCCGACATTGACAGCGATCACGACATCGGGGTTGCAGCTCTTGCGCACTTCGTCGATCGGCACATTGTCGACCAGGCCGCCATCGACCAGCAATTTATCGCCATCCTTGACCGGCGCCATCAGGCCCGGCACCGACATGGTGGAGCGCATCGCCTTGGTCAGGCTGCCATCGCGGAAGACCACCTTGTCGCCGGTGACGAGGTCGGTGGCGACGATGGAAACAGGGATCGGCATATTCTGTATCAGCGGCTCGCCATACTGGCTGCGCACCAGGCGGTTGATGAACAACTTGACTTTCTGGCCCTGGACGACGGCGGGGAGCGGTTGCGCACCCTCTTTCGTCACCCCCAGCTCGGTACCGGGAATGAAACGCCGGGACTGGTACTTGATGCGCGGGTTGAGGTCCTCTACCGGGGGGCTGTCGTTGAACATGGCGCGCCAGTCGGCTTCGCCCATTGCCGCCAGCATTTCATCAGGACTCAAGCCGGCGGCAAAGGCGCCTGTAACCAGACCGCCCATGCTGGTGCCGGCCACGCAATCGACGGGAATCCGATTCTCGCGGAGGACTTCCAGGATACCGATGTGCGCCGCGCCACGGGCGCCACCACCGCCGAGAACGAGACCAACGCGTGGACGCTCGGCGGCTACCGTCAACGTGCTGCAGAGGGCGATTCCGACAATACCGCACGCCAGCGTACGCTGGATCAGGGATTTTGATGTTTTGAACTTGATCATGACTTTAGCCGCAAGAGACCCGAA
>ERZ795061.4421-NODE-4421-length-11854-cov-6.842190_pt1 | contig 11854 bp, 9 predicted proteins | sample MGYA00375145_ERZ795061 | MGnify/ENA primary metagenome ERZ795061 (study PRJEB30190, sample SAMN05720144) | anaerobic digester metagenome | isolation source: active sludge of municipal wastewater-treating anaerobic digesters | place: USA | collected 2014-12-22 ... | reverse complement strand
TATTCAAAAACATGAAGGCTTTTTTCCCGCTTTGCGGGCTGCCTGAAAATTGTCCATCAAGCCCGGCGTTCTCTCTTTCAAGGTCTTGATGCGATTTTTTGAATCCGGATGTGTCGATAAAATTTGCGGCGGGCTTCCGTTTTTATTGACTGCCATCATGTTTTCCCAGAGGTTGACCGCTTTAGCCGGATCAAAGCCGGCGTTCGCCATGTATTTCTGACCAAGGATGTCCGCTTCGTTTTCATGCTTGCGGGAAAACGGCAATAGCAAACCGACTTGCGCGCTCAAACCCAAACCCGCCATCAGAAGCTGCGTGTTGTTGGAAGAGGTTTTCGAGCCTGCATACGCTCCCGCTCCCTGCAGCACAAGACCGGTCAGTGTTTGTTGCGAAACACGTTCATTGGCATGTTGCGAGACGACGTGCGCAATTTCGTGGCCGATGACGGCCGCCAACTCATCCTGGGATTTAATCACTTTGAACATGCCGGTGTTCACGCCGACCTTGCCGCCCGGCAAGGCGAAAGCATTCGGACTATCGTCTTCGAACACCTGAACCTCCCAGGCTTGCCTTGCCTGCTTTTCAGGCAAAACGGCAATCAATGCATTTACCACGCATTGCGTTTGTGCCAATTTTTTCTTGTCGCTTGAAAGCTTGTTGCCGCTTTTGAGCTTTTCGAAAGCCTCGCTGCCCATCTGGTTCATTTGCGTATCCGAGACCAGAAGCAATTGTCGCCGCGCCTGCAAACCGGTGGAAAAACCAAGCGCGGATATAACGGCGGCAGCAAGAAAGATATGTCGTTTCATCGAAATGTCCGGAAGAATAATTTAAAACATGGACTGGAATATAAGCGCGCGAAGCTGAATCTCAGCTCATCGTTTTTTCCAGTGACAAAGCCAGCATAGCGAGCAGATTATTGGTGGCGTGGGCCAGGACTGCCGGCCAGAGTTTTCCGGTTTTCCGGTATACCCAAGCAAACGTCGCTCCCATGAAACCATACATCGCGAGCATAAGTATCCATTTTGGAAGTCCCTGTGTCGGCGATGGTTCGTGCATCAATGCGAACAACACACTGCTGATCACATAGCCTAGAAAGGCATGGTTCGCGCTCTTGAGGCGGGCAAATATTTGCTTACGAAAAAAAAGTTCCTCGAAAAGCGGAGCGATCAATACGGCATACAGTCCAACAATCAAGGGCCATCGGCGATTAAGGTACTCCAGCAATATCTGGTTGCCGGGTTTGATTTGGATACCGCCAGCATCCAGCAGGGAAGACATTGAGAGCATGAATAAAAAAAGCGCGAAGCCAGTCATCACGGCAAGTGCCATGTTCTTCCGGGTTTCATATTGTGCGACAGGCAAAACCAGCGAACGACCTCGCCACGCCCAGAGAGCGAGAATCGCCATGTACAAGGCTGAGATGCCCATCAGTAAATTGGCGAGCTGTCCCTGATTTTCCGTCGCGTTGCCGCTTATTAGCATGCCGATGGTGATAAGCATCATCGCAATAAAAAAGAAAACACCAACAAGAACGACATCCAAAACAACCGCGCCCAGCACTTGATAAAGGCCGGGCGCTGTTTTTTTCATTTCGCTTTTTTCCGCGTAATCGCTATTGCTCAAGCTGATTGCCTAGATATCCAGATTGCCGACTCGCAATGCATTGTCTTCGATGAAAATTCTGCGCGGTTCGACAACATCGCCCATCAAGGTGGAGAAAATCTGATCGGCTGCCACGGCGTCTTCGATGCGGACTTTCAACAAGCGTCGTGTTTCGGGATTCACCGTGGTATCCCACAATTGTTCCGGATTCATTTCACCCAAGCCTTTGAAGCGCTGGATAGTACGGCCGCGTTTTGCTTCTTCCAGCAACCATTCCTGTGCTTGTTTGAAAGTGCTGACAGCCTGTGATTTTCCGCCTCTCTGTACCATCGCGCCCTCTTGCAGAAGACCGTTCAATTGTTGTGCAACTTCGGTCAGCGTACGCAGTTCACCATGCACCAGTTGCTGCACTGCCAGTGTTTGCGAATGGGTCAAGCCATGGTGGCGTTTCTCGATAATCAATGCTCCGCCCAGGCCTTCGTCCTGCGCTACTTGAATGCCGATTGAAAATTGCGGGCGGCCCAAACCGACATTGTTGAGTCTGGTTTCAAGGGTTTTGCACCAGGGTTTCAGGGTTTCCGCGTCCTTGAAATCTTCGACTTTCAGCGCCGGCATTTCGAGCAGATTTTCCAGTACGGTTGCATCAACTCGGTAGGCGTGGCGTTGAATGACTTCGTTGGCGGCAACCACTTCAAGCAATAATTTTTCCAGCGCCAAACCACTGATCGCCGGTGCCGATTCCGATGGACGCAACTCTGCGCCTTCGACGGCATGATTCACCAGGTACGCGTTCAGTGCCGCATCGTCCTTGATGTATTGCTCGTTCTTGCCTTGCTTGATTTTGTAGAGCGGCGGCAAGCCGATATAAATGTGTCCGCGTTCAAGCAGCTCGGGCATTTGCCGATAGAAAAAGGTCAGCAACAAGGTACGGATATGCGAACCATCGACGTCGGCGTCGGTCATCAAGATGATGCGGTGATAACGCAATTTGTCGGGATTGTATTCGTCCTTGCCAATACCGCAACCCAGTGCGGTGATCAGTGTGCCTACTTCGGCCGACCCGAGCATGCGATCGAAACGCGCGCGTTCGACATTCAGAATCTTGCCCTTCAAGGGCAAAATGGCCTGGGTTTTGCGATTACGGCCTTGTTTGGCCGAACCTCCGGCGGAGTCACCTTCGACGATGAACAGTTCGGACAAGGCAGGATCCTTTTCCTGGCAGTCGGCCAGCTTGCCCGGCAGACCGGCGATATCCAACGCGCCTTTGCGGCGGGTTAAATCTCGAGCCTTGCGGGCTGCTTCGCGGGCACGTGCCGCATCGACAATCTTGCCAGCGATAGCACGAGCTTCATTCGGACGCTCTTGCAGGAATTCTTCCAGTTTCTGGCCAATCACCGCTTCCACAGCGGGCCTGACTTCTGAAGAGACCAGCTTTTCTTTCGTTTGTGAACTGAAACTCGGGTCCGGTACCTTGACCGACAACACCGCGATCATGCCTTCGCGCATATCGTCGCCTGACATCGCGACTTTGGCCTGTTTGGCAATGCCGCTTTGTTCGATGTAATTGCCCAAAGTGCGCGTCAACGCGGCACGGAAACCGATCAAATGGGTGCCGCCATCTTTCTGCGGAATATTATTGGTGAAGCAAAACATGGTTTCCTGGTAGGCATCGGTCCACTGCAATGCAATGTCGACCACGATGCCGTCTTTTTCACCCGAAGCGGAGATAACTGTTTGATGTAACGGGGTTTTTACGGAAGCCAGATGTTCCACGAAGCTCTTGATGCCACCCTCGTACTCAAACAAATCACGCTTGCCTTCGCCGCGTTCATCGATCAATTCGATCTTGACGCCGGAGTTCAGGAAGCTCAGTTCGCGCAGGCGTTTGGCCAAGATGTCGTAGTGAAACTCGACGTCGGTGAAGATATCGGCATTTGGCAGAAAACGCAGTTCGGTACCACGCTTGGTCGACGGCCCTACTTGTTTCAGAGGATAGAGCGGCTCGCCTTCGGCATATTCCTGCTGGTGGTGAAAACCATCGCGCCAGATATTCAACCAAAGCGATTTCGACAAGGCATTGACCACGGACACGCCTACGCCGTGCAGACCGCCGGAAACCTTATAGCTGTTGTCATCAAACTTACCGCCGGCATGCAGCACGGTCATGATGACTTCGGCGGCTGATACGTTCTCTTCCTTGTGAATATCGGTCGGGATGCCGCGGCCGTTATCGGATACTGAGCAGGAACCGTCAGCATGTAATGTCACAACAAGCCTGTCGCAATGCCCAGCCAAGGCCTCGTCGATACCGTTGTCGACGACTTCGAAAACCATGTGGTGCAAACCGGTGCCGTCATGAACGTCGCCGATATACATGCCCGGCCGTTTACGAACAGCTTCAAGGCCTCGTAGCACGGTGATCTTGCTGGAATCGTAAGTATTGTTTGGTACCGGCGCGTTTTCTGGAGCTTGTGGATCTGTCATTTTGATAGGGTTTCCATGGTGTCTAGCAGCCAGCGCCATAGGGCGTCCGGGCTTCGTATCAAGCGTTCGATTATACCTCGGATTGGCCTCAGGCTGCTCTTATGAGCCTAGTCGAAAGACTGTAGAACCTGGCCGTGTTTCACGTGAAACCTGGTTTGGGCTTTGATTTCATTTCCGAGTATTAACGGGCTTTCTGTGGCCGTAAGTATTACTTGCGCATTCGATGCTGCAAGGTGGGACAACACTTGCTCCTGATGCTGAAGATCCAATTCGGAGGCCAGATCGTCCATGCAAACCACCGGCCATTCGTTTTTCCGGTGCGCATAGTTTTCCGCCTGTGCCATGACGCACGCCAAGGCTGTCAGCTTTTCCTGCCCTCTGGACAGCATCTCCTTGTTCGGCAGCATTTCATACTCGACCCGCCAATCAGCACGATGTGGCCCGACACTGGTATTTCCTGTTTGCAGATCGCGCTGCCGGCTCAGGATAAGGGCATCAAGCAGGGAAACATCTGCCCGCTTCCAGCCCGGAATGAATACCAGATGCGCCTGCCCCAATTCGGGCAAATATTGATTTACTGTCTGGTTTAACTCGACGTCCAACTCTTCGAGGTATTGCGATCGGTAGCGGTTGATGACTTCCCCGCTGAGTGCCATTTCTTTTTCCCAAGGATTCAGCAAGCCCGCATTCGCCTGAGATTTCAATAAGCTGTTCCGTTGTTTCAAGGCGCGCGCGTAACGACGCCATTGCTGGATAAACTCCGGTTCCACGTGAAACAAACCCCAATCGAGATAGCGGCGGCGATGTTCTGCTCCCCCGCCGATCAACTCATGGCTTCCCGGTTCGAACGTAACCACAGGAATTTCAGAACACAGCTCGGTCAGGCTATTCGTCTCCTGCCCATTAAGTTTTGCCTGCCAGCTACTTCCGGTGTGAAGCAGTCCCGCCTGCCGCTCACCAGGCCGATGTTCGCGCCAACGGATAAACACCTCGCACTGCGATACTCCACTGCGGATCAAGCCATCCCTGACTCGTCCTCGAAATGATCGACCATAGCCCATCAAATGAATGGCTTCGATAAGGGATGTTTTGCCCGCACCATTACCTCCGGTAATGAGATTGATCCCGGGCTCGAAATGGAGCTCTGCCTGCGCAATACAACGCAGGTCTTTGATACGCAGTTCGATTAGTTGCATGGCTCTCGTAACAAAAAGCCCGGATTTACCGGGCTTTTTAAGGCTTGGCGGAAATACATGATCACAAACGCAGTGGCATGACCACATGACGACTACGGTCATGGCTGGCTTCGCGGACCAATGCCGAAGAATTGCCATCTCGCAGGTTCAGGATAACCTGATCTTCTCGCAACGCAGACAATGCATCCAGCAGATAGGTGACATTGAAACCGATCGACAGATTATCAATACGAGTTTCAGCTTCCAGTTCTTCCTGGGCTTCTTCGCTTTCCGGGTTATTGGCGATGATGCGCAGTTGGCCAGGAGAAATTTCCAGCTTTACACCTCGATACTTTTCATTCGACAGGATGGCAGCACGTTGCAATGCGGCGCGCAAAGCTTCGCGATCTACCTTCACCTCCTTGTCTGCACCTATCGGAATAACCGCTTCGTAATCAGGGAAACGACCATCTATAAGTTTGGAGGTAAATGTGACATCGGTGCGGCGCATACGCAAATGATTGCGGCCTACTTCCAATTCAACTTCGCGGTCACCGCCTTCCAGCAGGCGTTGCAACTCCAACACACCTTTTCGGGGAACAATAATTTGTTTTCGTGTTTGAGCGCCTTCCGGCAATTCAGCTTCGCATAGAGCGAGTCTGTGGCCATCCGTTGCTACGCAGCGCAGACTGTTCTCACGCAAATCCAGCAACAAGCCGTTCAAGTAATAACGGACATCCTGCTGCGCCATCGCAAAAGCGGTTCGTTCGATGAGTTCTTTCAAAGCCGATTCCGACACACGGATTCGCTCAACCAAATCCAGATCTTCTACTGCGGGAAAATCACGGCTTGGCAAGGTTGCCAGACTGAAACGACTACGGCCCGCCTGTACAGTCACCTTGTCGCCCGATTGGGTCAGCGTCACTTTACTGCCGTCTGGCAATGCTCGAACAATCTCGAATAATTTACGCGCGGGGATTGTGGTTTCTCCGCTTTCTGCATCATCCACTTCAGAACGGGCAATCATCTCCACTTCAAGATCGGTACCCGTCATTGAAAGTTTGTTGCCTTCGACAGAAACCAATAAATTCGCCAGCACTGGCAGCGTTTGTCTACGTTCGACCACGTTGACGACTTGCTGTAAGGGTTTTAAAAGAACTTCGCGAGAAAGACTAAAACGCATGCCGTATGCCCCATTAACCTAGTGGATATATATAAAGAGTGGTGGTGGTAGAGTCGCTAAAAACCTTGGATAAGCTTTCAAGTATTTGTTTATTATGTGTTTTTTATACCGCCACGGGTGTGGGTGAAGACACCTGAAGCTTGGGATAGCCTGTGGATAAATACCCCTTCCAAAAACTATCCCCAGTTTATTCACAAATTATCCCGCTGGTAAGTCTTATTCGCTTAATTTGCGGATTAATTTGTCCCAATCTTCTTTCATTTTGCCGTCGGTGTTCAATAATTCCCGGATCACCCGACAGGCGTGCAAAACAGTTGTGTGATCCCTGCCGGCAAAGGCGTCGCCAATTTCCGGCAGGCTGTGTTCGGTTAATTCTTTTGCCAGGCACATCGCCAATTGTCTTGGTCTGGCAAGACTGCGCGTGCGTTTCTGTGAAAGCAAATCCGCCATCCTCAATTGATAGTACTCGGCCACCGTTTTCTGGATGTTGGTAATCGAAACTGCCTGTGATTGTGCGCGCAGCAGATCGCGCAGCGTTTCCTGTGCGAATTCCATCGTGATCGTCTTGCCGAACAAATTTGCCCTAGCGGCCAGAGTATTCAATGCGCCTTCCAGATCGCGCACGTTTGAACGCATGCGTTTGGCAATTTGAAAAGCAACATCGTCCGGCAAAGGCACTCCGCGTTCGGCCGCTTTTGCCATCAGGATAGCCGCGCGGGTCTCAAAGTCCGGTGGTTCGATTGCGACCGACAAACCCCAGCCCAGCCTGGATTTGAGTCGTGGCTCGAGATTGTCGACTTCACGTGGAAAGCGGTCACAGGTAAGAATGATTTGTTGTTTGCCATCGAACAAGGCGTTAAATGTGTGGAAGAACTCTTCCTGTGTCGTATTTTTACCGGCAAAGAATTGGATGTCGTCAATAAGTAGGGCGTCCACCTGCTGGAATTGCCGCTTGAATTGGTCCATGGTTTTTTCTTGCAGGCTTTTCATCATCGCGCTGAAAAATTGTTCCGAACGCAAATACAGAACTTTCATCGCCGGATTGTTGGCACGCATCAGGTTGCCAGCCGCGATCATCAAATGGGTTTTACCGAGGCCGGTTCCGCCATACAGGAGCAGCGGGTTGTAATCTTTGCCCGGGTTTTGTGCGACCTGCATCGCGGCGGCGCGACCAAGCTTGTTGCTGCTGCCTTCGACGAAATTGTCGAAGTTGTAGCGTGGGTCTAAATTGGTCTGGAAGCTAAGGCCTGCATCTCTGGAAACCGGAGCTTTGTCCTTATTCGTTGCAGCCGCAGGTTTCGCGCTCGAGCCTAGTTCCAGTACGACCTGGGCCTGACCTTGGCTGAAATGCGTCAGTAATTCCCGGATTCGGGGCAGATAATGTTCACGCACCTGTTCAAGCACGAAGGCATTGGGCGCAAACAAGGTCAGCTGGTTTGCTTCGACCCGGGTTTGCAGCGGCCGTAGCCAGGTGTGGATATCTTCGGCAGGAAGCTCGGTTTCGAGACGTTCAAGACAGCGGGGCCAAGCAGTTAGCATAGACAATACGGATTCCGGCAGCGAAGCGCTGCTGTGGATAAGTCTGGGTCGCCCAGTCTAGCGGCTCCCCGTGCTTTCGCCAAGCACATCCGGCTTGACGTCACCGGGTGAAATTGTCTATACTTTCAAGTCTTTCCCGCATAATCTTCAAGCGAGTTGCGTCATGGCCACCAAACGTACTTATCAACCCAGCAATCTGAAGCGTAAACGTGACCACGGTTTCCGCGCCCGCATGGCAACTGTCGGTGGTCGCAAGATCCTCGCACGTCGCCGCGCCAAAGGCCGCGCGCGTCTTTGCGTCTAAGTAAATAATGCAGTCTGGGACGTGAATACCACGGCCCACCAACGCTTCCCTCGCAGTGCGCGTATACGCACCTCGGCCGAATATCAGGTCGTGTTCAGCGAGGGAAGTCGCGTTTCTGGCGTTTACTTTCGCCTGCATCTGGCTCAGGGCGAAGCTTTTCCGAAACCGCGTCTCGGCATTGCCGTATCGAAGCGTGTCGACAAAAGCGCCGTGGCCAGAAATCGCATCAAGCGTGTTTGCCGGGATTACTTTCGCCGACACCAGCATGACTATCGGGCAGCCGAGTATGTGTTGATCGCTAAACCCGAAGCGGCAAAAACAGTCGCAGTCAATTGGCGAACCGATCTTGAAAAACTCTTTTTGCGTGCCCAATCATTGCTGAGTAACGCAGCGATAGGCACAATGCACGGCTCGCCCAGCAATGGCGCAGCAATTCCCCGCGACCCCTAACAGGCAGATCCTGCCCAGGTTTTTTTGAGCTCATGAATCAGACTCGTACGTTTTTATTGTTTGCGTGGCTATTGGTCGCGTTCTTGCTTTTTATGGAATGGTCGAAAACAGGCAGCGAAACGACTCCAGTCGTAAAGGAAGCAATTAGCAGCCCGCCGTCCGCAACGCAAAATCAAGCAAGTGATTTGCCAGCCGCGCCAAGCGTGGCAGGATCAAGCGCAAATTTACCTGCCATTGCCAATAGTGATGGCGTATTTGCCAAAACAGTACAGACGATTTCAATTCAGACTGATCTGTTGAAATTGCAGATCGATCCTCGCGGCGTGAGCTTGGTCTCCACGGAATTGCTGAAATATCCGGTCGAGAAAAAAGCCGGTAGTCCCAATGTCGTATTGCAGGACACAAAAGAGGTCGATTTTTTCGTCGCTCAATCGGGATTGATTGCGGCGGCCGGAACGAAAAAAGCAGCGCCAACGCACGAGTCCCTGTTCAGTGTTGAAAACGGCCAGACAGCATTCCGTCTTGCAGATGGACAAAATACGCTTGAGGTTCCGTTTGTTTGGCAAGACGCCGCACAGGGGATTAAAGTCCGCAAGATCCTGATATTGACGCGCGGCAGTTATGCCGTAAAAGTGAAACAGGAAATAAGCAACGCCAGCGCGTCGATCTGGCAAGGAGCGGCCTACGAACAATTCATTCGTGCGCAACCGCCAGCACCGCCAAAGCACAGCATGTTCACCAATCCGGAAAGCTTCAGCCTGGTCGGAGCAGCGTGGTACACCGAACAGGATAAATTCAGCAAGAAAAAATTTGCCGACTTTGCTGCTGACGACAAGCCAATACAAGAAGCAAACAATAGCTGGATCAGCATGGTGCAGCATCATTTTGTCAGCGCCTGGATACCAAGCGCAAACCAAAAGCAGCTGATTACGACTGCCACTTTGCAAGACGCGGGCAAGACCCGTTATTTGATTCGTAGCCAAGGCCCGCTTCTGCAAATCGAGCCAGGCAAAATGCGGACCCTCGACGCGACCCTGTGGGTGGGTCCGAAGCTGCAAGAAGACCTGGAAAAAATCGATCCAAGTTTGAAAAAGACACTCGATTACGGTTACGTCACCGTAATCTCGGAGCCCTTGTTCTGGTTGCTTTCATTACTGCATTCCTGGATCGGCAACTGGGGCTGGGCAATTATCGCGATTGTCGTGTTGTTGAAATTGGCGCTGTATAAATTATCGGCTGCGCAATACAAGAGCATGGCGAAAATGCGGGCGATCCAGCCGCGTCTTGAAGCCTTGAAAGAGCGCTACGGCGATGATCGCCAGGCGTATTCAACGGCGATGATGGATTTGTACAAGAAGGAAAAAATCAATCCGGCCGGCGGTTGCTTGCCGATGTTGATTCCCTTGCCGATTTTCTTTGCCCTGTATTGGGTATTGCTGGAAAGCGTCGAACTACGCCAGGCGCCATGGATGGGTTGGATTCAAAACCTGACCGCTCCGGATCCGTATTTCATTCTTCCGGCAATGAATCTGATCGTAATGTTCGTGACACAGCGACTTACCCCGATGCCCGGCATGGATCCGATGCAGAAAAAAGTAATGCAGTTCATGCCGCTGATGTTCGGTGTGCTGATGGCCTTCTTCCCGGCAGGCCTGGTTCTGTACTGGGTGACGAATGGTTTGCTGGGTATCATCCAGCAACAAGTGATCAACAAGCGCCACGGTGACAAGCCCGCAACCCCGCTTATCGCAAAATAAGTTGCGCCAGCGAGAAATGGTTTGATCAAGATAAAGGCCCGCAAACGCGGGCCTTTGTTTATCATGGGCACATGGACATACATGCAGAAACAATCGTTGCGATCGCCACCGCGAAGGCCCCGGCTGGCATCGGCATACTCCGCTTGAGCGGGCCACGTTCGCAGGCAATCGCCGAAACAATCACCGGCAAAAGAATAATTCCCCGCGTCGTCGTGTATGCCCGCTTTCTTGATGAAGAAAAGGAAGTGATTGATGATGGCGTAGCGATTTTTTTTGCCGGACCACATTCCTATACCGGCGAAGATGTGGTGGAACTGCAGGCGCACGGCAACCCGTATTTGTTGATGCAATTGCAAAAGCGTTGCATGGCACTCGGAGCAAGACAGGCGAGGCCGGGTGAATTTACCGAGCGCGCCTTCCTGAACGAAAAACTTGACCTGGCGCAGGCCGAAGCGGTCGCCGATTTGATCTCTGCCGGAAGTGAAGCGGCCGCGCGCGCGGCGCGTAGATCGCTCGATGGCGAGTTCTCAAAACGCGTGCACGAAGTGGAGCAGGGATTGGTGCAATTGCGGGTTTATATCGAAGCAGCACTGGATTTTCCCGAAGAAGAAATCGATTTTCTGGCCGCGCCGGAATTGCAGTCCAGACTGCAGCGGGTCAGACACGATATGGCGGTGTTGCTGGAAGAAGCCGAACGCGGGAAACGTTTGCTGGATGGCGTACATGTGGTGATAGCGGGTGCACCGAATGTCGGCAAATCTTCATTGTTGAACCGACTGGCCGGCGAAGAGCGTGCGATCGTGACTGATATCGCCGGCACTACGCGCGATGTCTTGCGCGAGTCCATCACTCTGGATGGGGTGGTGATTACGCTGGTCGACACTGCGGGCTTGCGCGAAACCGACGATGTGGTCGAACGGGAAGGCATTAAACGGGCGCATCGGGAACAGGCCGAGGCGGATTTGGCGCTAGCAGTGATCGATGATCGAAGTGCCGATGAGTCCATTCGGGATTTGCGCGAAAGTCTGGCTGGCGTACCGCAAATCCTGTGGCTCCACAATAAATGTGATCTCAGTGCCAGACCGGTCGCCCAGGAATTACGGGAAGATGGCTGGCATCTATGGCTCTCTGCCCGCTTGGGGCTGGGCTTTGCCGAGCTGGCGGAAAAATTGCGTGAAGTCGCCGGTTTGAAGGAACTGGACGCCGGAAGCTTCAGTGCCCGGGCGCGGCATGTCGAGGCCTTGATCCGGGCGAGTGCTGCGCTGGGTTTGGCGGAAGAACAGCTGGGCTACAAGCAAGGCGAGTTGGCCGCCCAGGAGCTGCGAGACAGCCACCATGCGCTTGGGGAGATCACCGGCCATA
>ERZ795061.4417-NODE-4417-length-11863-cov-5.989414_pt1 | contig 11863 bp, 6 predicted proteins | sample MGYA00375145_ERZ795061 | MGnify/ENA primary metagenome ERZ795061 (study PRJEB30190, sample SAMN05720144) | anaerobic digester metagenome | isolation source: active sludge of municipal wastewater-treating anaerobic digesters | place: USA | collected 2014-12-22 ... | reverse complement strand
CGCCGCCGGAGCGGCCTTGGCGGCGATCGCCGGCTGCGCCTCGCTGCCCTCGCCGCAAGAGCTGGACGCCCAGTCCGCCGCCATTCTTCAGGGCGCGCGCGCCGCGGTCTCCGCCGAGATCACGCTCGAGCGCTCCGATGTCATGCGCGGCGTGGGTCGCGCACTCGAAGGCATTCCCGGGCTGTCGTCCGCCGAAGCAAGCCGCATCCGCACGGCGATTGCCTCGGCGCTGGTCGCGACGCCGCCGCGCGTCGACACGGTCATCGTCGTGCGCCACGCAGCCCAGCCGGATCTGCTGTGGCGCGCCGAGCGCGACCGCTGGGGCCATGAGCTCACCGACGCCGCCATGGGCGAGATCCTCGCCAATGCGCGTCGTGCCGGTTTCCGCGTGGAGTCCGAGCAGCAGCTGCTGCAGCTGTCCGACCGCGAGTTCGTCGCGGCGATCTGGGCGACGATCCCGCCCGAACCGCTCGATGCCGAGTTCCCGTTGTTCTTCATCTATACCTCGGGCTCCACGGGCAAGCCGAAGGGCGTCGTGCACGTGCATGGCGGCTACGTCAGCGGCGTCGCACATACGATGCGCGTCGCGTTCGATGCACGCGCCGGCGATGTCATGTACGTGGTCGCGGATCCGGGCTGGATCACCGGCCAGAGCTACATGATCTGCGGCGCCTTGGCCACGCGCGTCACCACCGTCATTGCCGAAGGCGCGCCGGTATTCCCGAGCGCCGGCCGATTCGCGAGCATCATCGAGCGGCTGAAGGTCAACATCTTCAAGGCCGGCGTCACCTTCCTGAAGACGGTGATGACCGATCCGCAGAGTGCGCTCGACGTACGCGCGTACTCGCGCGACTCGCTGCGCGTCGCGACGTTCTGCGCCGAGCCCACGTCACCCGTCGTGCAGCAGTTCGGCATGGAACTCGTGACGCCCTGGTACATCAACTCGTACTGGGCGACCGAGCATGGCGGCATCGTCTGGACGCATCTGTTCGGCAACGCCGATTTCCCGCTGCGCGCCGATGCGCACACCTATCCACTGCCCTGGATCATCGGCGACGTATGGGTGCCGGACAGCGAACCGGATTCGAACGGCACCGTCGTCGCGCGCTCGGCGGATATCGGCGAGAAAGGCGAGATCGTCATCGCCGCGCCGTATCCGTATCTGTGCCGCACGATCTGGGGCGACGAGGCGAACTTCCGCATCGAGGGTCGCTCGGTCGCGCGCGCCTGGCGTGGCGACTTCGAGCGCTATCGCAAGACCTACTGGACGCGCTGGAAGGACAAGACCGCGTACACCCAGGGCGATTTCGCCGTGAAGTATCCGGACGGTGGCTTCTCGCTGCACGGCCGCTCCGATGACGTGATCAACGTCTCCGGTCACCGACTCGGCACCGAGGAAATCGAAGGCGCGATCCTGCGCGACAAGCAGATCAACCCGGATTCGCCTGTCGGCAACGTCATCGTCGTCGGCGCGCCGCATGCGCAGAAGGGCCTGACGCCGCTCGCCTTCGTGAAGCCGGCGCCCGGCCGCAAGCTCTCCGCCGAAGATCGGCGTCGCCTGATCGAGACCGTGCGGCAGGAAAAGGGCCAGGTTGCGATTCCGGAAGATTTCGTCGAAGTCTCGCAGTTCCCCGAGACCCGCAGCGGCAAGTACATGCGCCGCATGGTGCGCGCGTTGGTCGAGGGCACGGACGTCGGCGACACCTCGACGCTGCGCAATCCCGAGTCGATCGATGAACTTCGTCGCGCCATCGACGAATGGCAGACGCGCCAGCGCGTCGCCGACGAACAGCAGCTGTTCGAGGATTTCCGTTACTTCCGGATCCACTATCACGCGATCGGCTTGAAGGCATCGCCCCGTGGCAAGGCTGCGAAGCTGCCAGCGCGCATCGCGTTGGTCACGGTCACCAACCCGCCGGTCAATGCGCTGAACGAACGCGCCCTCGACGAACTGAACATCGTCATCGATCACGTCGCGCGGCGCGAGGACGTCCGGGCCGTCGTGTTCACGGGCCAGGGCACCGCTGCGTTCGTGGCCGGCGCGGATATTCGCCAGCTGCTCGAAGACGTGCACTCGCTCGACGACGCGCTGCCCCTGCCGAACAACGCGCATCTGGCGTTCCGCAAGATCGAGACGATGGCCAAGCCCTGCATCGCGGCCATCAATGGCGTGGCGCTGGGTGGCGGCATGGAATTCGCGATGGCCTGCCACGTGCGCGTGGCGGAGCCGCTCGCCACGTTCGGCCAACCGGAAGTGCGGCTGAACCTGCTGCCGGGCTATGGCGGCACGCAGCGATTACCGCGCCTGCTCGAGCAGGCGGGCCACGCGCAGCCGCTGGTGCGCGCGCTCGAGATCATCCTCGGTGGCCGCACGCTGAGCGCGGACGAAGTCGCGGCGGACGGTCTGGTCCATGCGCTCGCATCGGACTCGGAAGACGTGGTGCAGCTGGCCACGCGCCTCGCCGCGGAGTTCGTCGCAGCGCCGAAGGGCCGCAGCCTCGTGGCACGAACCTTCGCCGCGCGGCGCACCGCAAACGAGGCCTGGCAGAGCGCCGGCAATGCGTCGTTCACTGCGGCGCTGGACGATACGGAAGTTCAGCGGCTGCTGGCGCAGGCCCGTGAAGTCGGCCGCGCAGCCACCGCCGACCGCATCCTCGATGCCGTACGAACCGGCTGGAACGCCGGTGTCGGTGCCGGGCTCGCGCGCGAAGCCCAGTTGTTCGCGGAAGCCATCGTCGATCCCGCCGGCGGCAAGGCCGGCATCCGCGCCTTCATCGACAAACAGAGCGCGCCGCTGCCCACCCGCCGCGACACGACGCCTGTCGCGGATCAGGTCCCAGAGCTGCTCGCGCGCGGCGAACTGCTGCCGGTCGGTGCGCCGTTCTTCCCGGGCCTTACGCCGATCCCCGCCTGGCAGTACGGCCACGCCGTCGTGCGCAATCCTGCGACCGGTGCGCCCGCGCATGGCCTGCCCAAGGATTTCGAGCGCGAGATCCTCGTGCCGGTGCCGACACCGGGACCCAACGAGGCCGTGGTCTATGTGCTCGCCTCCGAGGTCAACTTCAACGACATCTGGGCCATCACCGGGATTCCGGTGTCGCCTTTCGAGAATCATGACCTCGACTATCAGGTCACCGGCTCGGGCGGCGTCGCATTGATCGCTGCGCTCGGCAGCGAGGTCAAGCGCGAGGGTCGGGTGAAAGTCGGCGATCTCGTCACCGTGTATTCCGGCCAGAGCGACCTGCTCTCGCCGCTCGCGGCGCGCGATCCGATGTACGCGGGCTTCTCGATCCAGGGCTACGAGACGGACACGGGCAGCCATCAGCAGTTCCTGCTGGTGCAGGGCCCACAGCTGCACACCGTACCGCCGGACCTGACGCTCGAAGCTGCCGGCTCCTACGTTCTGAATCTCGGCACCGTGGTGCGCGCGCTGTTCACGACGCTGCAGATCGAATCCGGCAAGACGCTGTTCGTCGAAGGCGCTGCAACCGGCACCGGCTTCGAGGCGATGAAGAGCGCATCCCGCAACGGGCTCACCACGATTGGTCTCGTCTCGAGCGCCGACCGCGCGGCATTCATCGCGACGCAGGGCGCAGCGGGCGCCATCAACCGCAAGGATCCGCGCTGGGCGAAAGCCTACACGCTCGTGCCGAAATCGCCCGAGGCCATCGCGCAATGGGAGCGTGAGGGCGAGCCGATCCTCGAAGCCATGCGCAGCCAGACCGGCGGGCGGCTCGCGGACTATGTCGTCTCGCATGCCGGCCAGGAATCCTTCCCGCGTTCGTTCCAGCTGCTGGCCGAGCACGGCACGCTGACGTTCTACGGCGCAACCAGCGGCTACTGGTTCTCGTTCGTCGGCAAGCGTGGCGCCGTGGCACCCGAAGAGATGCTGCGGCGCGCGCGGCTGCGCGCCGGCGAGGCCGTGCTGCTGTATTACGGTGTCACGAGAAGCGGGGGCGTGGGCAGCGGTGAACTGCTCGATCGCGTCGGGCTGGAGGCGATCGAGGCCGTGCGCGCCGCCGGCGGCCGGCTGGTCGTCGCCACCGCCAGCGATGCGCAGCGCGAGTTCGTGCAGTCTCTGGGCTTCGGCGACGCGGTACGCGGCGTGGTTTCCATCGAAGAAATCCGCCGCAAGGAAGGCGCGGACTTCGACTGGCCCGACTCGCTGCCCGGCATGCCGGACGCCAAGCGCGAAACGTCGAAATTCAAGGAAGCGGTGCGGCAGTTCCAGGAACGCACGATGAAGCCCTTCGGCGGCGCGATCGGCCGCTGGCTGCGCAGCGCGGACAATCCGCGCGGCTATCCGGACCTGATCATCGAGCGTGCCGGTCACGATGCGCTCGCTGCCTCGACCTCACTGGTGAAGCCGTTCACCGGCCGCGTCGTGTACTGCGAAGACATGAGCGGGCACCGCTACACCTTCTACGCGCCACAGGTGTGGATGCGGCAGAGACGCATCCTGATGCCGACGGCCACGATCGCCGGTACGCATCTGTGCAACGCGTTCGAAGTGGCGCGCATGAACGACATGATCGCCGCAGGCCAGCTCGAAGTGAGCCCACCGACCGTCGTGCCCTGGGAGCAGTTGCCCGCGGCGCACCAGTCGATGTGGGACAACACGCACGCCGGTGCGAATTACGTCGTCAATCACGCCTTGCCGCGCACGGGCCTGCGCACGCGGGATGAGCTGTTCCAGGAATGGGGAGCGTCGAAGTGACCAAGAAGACCACGCCGAAGACGAGCACCGCGAAGAAGAAGGCAACCGGCTCCGCGGCAACGCGCAGCGCAGCATCGACGAGGCGCGCGCCCGCGAAAGCGGCGGTCACAGCGGGCCTGCGCCCCGGCCGCCTGGTCGGCAAGGTCGCGCTGATCACCGGCGCTGCCGGCAACATCGGCGAGAGCATCGTCCTGCGCTATCTGCAGGAGGGCGCCAAGGTCGTGATGGTCGGCCGCAATCGCGAAAAGCTCGAGGCGGCACGCACGTATCTCCTTAAGAAGAGCGGCGCGCCGGCCGAGAACGCCTTCGTACTGCCGTTCGATGCCTCGGACCCGGGCCAGGCGCGCTTCGGCGTCGACGCGGCGATCCAGCATTACGGCGGCATCGACATCCTCGTGAACAATGCCGGCTCCGCAGGGCCCAAGCAGGTGATCGAGAACCTGCCGCTGTCACGTGAAGAACTCGATGCGCTGCGCGCGGCCGGCTCGACGGACAGCGAAACCGTGCGCGATGCCGCCGGCAACCTGCTCGGCCTTACCTGGAACATGGTGCGCGCCGCGTCGCCGCACCTGAAGGCAGGCGCCAGCATCATCAATGTCTCGACGATCTTCTCGCGCACGCGTTATTTCGGTCGTGCGGCCTATGTGGTACCGAAGGCGGCGATGAATGCGTTCTCGCGCCAGCTCGCGCTGCAGGTGGGCAAGCGCGGCATTCGCGTGAACGTCGTTTATCCCGGTCCGATCGCCAGCGAGCGCATTCGCACCGTGTTCGGCGCGATGGACCAGCTGCGCAAGGCGGCCTCGGGCACGACGGCCACGGATTTCCTCAGCACGATGGCGCTGGCGAGATCCGAGGGCGGCGCCAAGCCGATCCGCACGTTCCCGACCGTCGAAGACGTTGCCAACACGATTGTCTTCCTCGGCAGCGATGAATCGCGTGCGTTCAGCAGCCAGGGTTTCGAAGTCACGAACGGCATGCAGGTCTGGCAGGAATCCCGCTCGACCTGGGCGTCGCGGCCAGGTCTGCGCACCGTGGACGGCACGGGCTCGACGGTACTCGTCGCGGCAGGCGACCAGGTGGCCGACGCGCTCGTCATCGCGCGCACGCAGGCGCAGTGCGGCGCGCACGTGCTGCTGGGCCTCGGCTCCGAAGAGGCCGTCAATTCTGCCGTCGCGGCGCTGTCGAAGGATGGCGCCGATGCGCGGATCGATCCGGTGCTGTTCGACCGACGCCGCGCAGACACCCTCACGCTGCTGCTGCGCCGATTGAAGCCGGGCCACGGCCTGCATGGCGCCATCGTGCTGCCCGCGTTCGGCGCGTGGCGGTTCCAGTCGGCGCTCGCAGAGGCGAGCGACACGGACGTGGACACCTTCCTCGGCGCGGAGTTGACCGGCGCGATCAGCATCGCGCGTGAGCTGTCGCGCGTCTGGCACCAGTTCGCTGCGAAAGGCAGCAATCCCTGCACGCTGTTCATGTCCAACGGCAGTGACGCCGCGGGCAACGCCTACGCCGACATCCTGCGTTCCGGCATCGAGGAACTCGTGCGTGTCTGGCGCGATGAAAGCCAGACGCAGTCCGAAGCGGGCGACCGGCCTGCCCTCGAATGGTCCAACCAGATCCTGCGCTGGACCAACACCGAAGAGAGCGGGCTTCTGTTTGCCGCGGGCCAGGCCGCCCGACTGTTGTATTCGAAGCGCCGCGTGCCCCAGGTGAGCCTGTACATGCCGGCAGCGATCGTGGATTCCACCGGTGCGACGCGCCCGAACTTCGGTTCGCTCGAGTCCCTGATCGGACTGCATCTCGGCAAATGCGTGCTGATCACCGGCGGTTCGGCCGGCATCGGTGGCCAGCTCGCGCGGCTGCTTGCGATCGCCGGCGCGCGCGTGATGCTGACCGCGCGGCGCGAAAACCAGCTCGTCGATCTGCGCAACAGTATCGTCGTGGAGCTCGAGGAGATCGGCTACAACCGACCCCACGATCGTGTGCAGATGCTGGCCAACATCGATGTCGCCGATGAAGCCAGCCTCGCGAAGTCCGTTGCGGCGACGGTGAAGGCCTTCGGTCGCATCGACTACCTGATCAACAACGCCGGCGTCGCCGGTGCGGAGCAGATGGCCGTCGATCTGCTGCCCGCGGACTGGCGCAACACCCTGAATGCGAATCTCGTCTCGAACTACTCGCTGATCGAGAAGGTCGTGCCGATGATGAAGGCGCAGGGATCGGGTTACATCCTCAACGTCAGCTCCTATTTCGGCGGCGAGAAGTACATCGCCGTGCCCTACCCGAACCGCTCGGACTACGCCGTTTCGAAGGCCGGGCAGCGCGCACTGGTCGAGAACCTCGCACGCTTCGTGGGTCCGGAGATCCAGATCAACGCGATTGCGCCGGGTCCGGTCGAAGGTCAGCGCCTGAAGGGCAAGGACGGCAAGGCCGGCCTGTTCGATCGTCGCGCCAAGCTCATCCTCGAGAACAAGCGTCTGAACCAGGTGCACGGCGCCGTGTTGAAGGCGCTCGAGTCCGGCGTTCTGCTCGGCGACATCCTGATGGCGCTCGCGCACAACGACCTGGGGTTGCTGCAGAGCGATGGTGTGCCCGAGCCGCTGCGGCAGATCGCCGGGAAGATCAAGGGCGAGGCTCGCGGCACCGAAGAAGCCACGCACTCGTCATTGCATTTCATCATGACGCGCACGATGGCCACGCGCCTGATCGCGCGGCTGCGCAATGGCTGCGTGATTCTCGACAGGAAGGCCCATGCCCGCGCCGAGAAGTGGGTTCTCGAGTTGCCCGAGCCGCCCGAACCCTTCATCAACACCGCGCGCATCGCAGAGGAAGCGGAGAAGATCCGCGACGGCGTGCTCGGCATGCTGCACTTGAACCGCATGCCGACGGAAACCGACGTCGCGCTGGCCACCGTGTATTTCATGGCCGACCGCGCGATTTCCGGAGCCACCTTCGAGCCGTCCGGTGGACTTCACCAGGAACGCACGATCACGGAGCGCGAGCTGTTCGGTCGAGCAAAGCCCGAGCGGGTGCGGCGCATGGAGGGCGAGACGATCTGGTTGATCGGCGAGCACATGACCGAGCCGCTGGCGGCCGTGGCACGGCTGTTCCTCGCTGAGGGTCACGTCGGCAGCGTCATCACATTGACTCGCACCGCCGAGGCTGGCGAAGCCATCAAGGATGCGATGGGTCGCGCCCTGGGCCACGACCGCATGGTGTACATGACCGTCGGCGATGACCTCGAGGCGAAGATGGACGAAGCCTACGACGCCGGGCATGCGCCTGCCGCCGTGATCTCCACGCCATTCGCGCCGATCCCGCGCGCGTTGTTCGGCGTGGAGGGCAAGGACCATCTCAATGCGGCTGGCTTCGATGCGCTGGTCGAGACGAATCTGACGCATCACTTCCGCGTGGCGCGCAAGGTCTCGCTGTTCAAGGGTGCGCGGTTGATCCTGGTTTCGCCAGACGTGCCTGTCGGCGGCACCCTGCCGCAGTTCGCGATGGCGAACTTCGTCAAGACCACGCTGCATGCGTTCACCGCGACGCTCGGCGTCGAGAATGAGCGCCTGCCGACGTCCGTGCCGGTCAACCAGGTGAACCTGACCCGGCGCATGCGCAGCGAAGAGCCGCGTGATGCGGTGGAGCAGGCTGAGGAGTACGACCGCTTCGCGCACGCCGTGCTGCTGGCAGCGGCACCGATTGTCGAGGCGAACGAGAGCCGCTATCGTGCGCGCATCTACCGCGGCCTCGCGATCACGGTCTGAAGCCATGTCGAAGATCGATCACACCACGGCACCCACAGGCTCGGGCAGCCGCTATCCCGCACCGTACGACGCGCCCTGCCAGGCGCGCCGCTGGTTGAAACTCGGTGAAGCGGCCGGCCTCACGCAGTTCGGTGTGAACCTGCTGACGCTACCGTCCGGCGCGTGGTCGAGCCAGCGTCATTGGCACGAGCACGAAGACGAGTTCGTGCAGGTCATTTCAGGTAAAGTGGTACTCGTCACCGATGCCGGCGAGAAGCTGCTTCGCGCGGGTGACAGCGCCGGCTTCAAGGCCGGCACCCGCGACGGGCATCACCTGCAGAATCGCTCCGGCAACGATGCGGTGTTGCTGGTGGTGGGCTCGCGCAACGACGCGGACTGGGGCGAGTATCCGGACATCGATCTGAAGTACGGCCCCGGGCGGTATTCGGGCCCGCTGCCCTATTTGCACAAGGACGGCACTCCGTATTGACGCTTTACGGCGGTTGAATCGGTGCGTCGCTTCATGATCGTCGCTGTCGGATTCCTGGCGTTGGGTTACGTCGCAATCTGTACGCTGATGTTCCTCAATCAGCGCTCCCAGATCTATTTTCCTACGCCGGCCATCACGCGCGCGGATCTCGGGACGCTGGTCGTGGAATCGGGCGGCGAGCAGCTCAAGCTGTCGCGGGTGGGTTCGCGCAGCGACGATCCCGCTGCGCCTGCGCTGCTGTATTTCGGCGGCAACGCCGAGTCCGTCGAGGGCAATTCCGCAGACTTCGCAACCGCCTTCCCGAACCACGCGATCTATCTCGTGAACTATCGTGGCTATGGCGGCAGCACGGGCGCCCCCAGCGAGACAGGGTTCTTCGCGGATGCCGAAGCCGTCCACGACGCCATCGCTGCCCGACACCCCGGCCGGGGCATCGCCGTGATCGGACGCAGCCTGGGTTCCGGCGTCGCGACCCACCTCGCCGCGGCACGCAGCATCGAACGCCTCGTGCTCGTGACGCCTTTCGATAGCCTCGTGAACGTGGCTGCTGGGCACTACCGTTGGCTGCCGGTCCGCCTGCTGCTGCAGGAGCGCTTTGAGTCCGTCGAGCGGGTCCGCGCCGGGGCCGTCCGGGTTCCCACGCTGATCGTGATCGCGGCGGATGACGAAGTGGTGCCGGCCGCAAGGGGCGAGGCGCTGGTGGCGGCTTTCCCGGCCGGACAGGTGCAGGTGCTCAGACTCGCAGGCGCCCGGCACAATTCGGTCGGGATGTTCCCGGAGTACCTGCGGACGCTGTCGCGGTTTATATCCGGATGATATTGACGGGTTAATTAAATCCGGGTAAAAATACCGGATGGTCATTCGAGTTCCTGCAAGTCCCGATTCCCACACGGTTTTCGTTGGCTCCCGGCGCCTCGGTGGCGGCAGCCTCCCGACGGTGTCGCTGCTCGCGCGCCGCGCGCTTGCCGACGACCACGACGGTCCTGTGCTGGTCTTCGATGACCGGACCGGCAAGGTGGTCGATGTCGACACCCGTGGGACGGAGGCGGACGTGCTGGCGCGTCTTTCGCCGGAGTCGCCTTCCGCCATCGCCACGCCCGACCCGGCGACGCCGCTCGAGACCGGCAGCGAACCGCGCGGTCGCGGCCGACCGAAGCTCGGCGTGACGGCCCGCGAGGTCACGCTGTTGCCGCGGCACTGGGACTGGCTGTCGCGCCAGCCCGGCGGCGCGTCCGTCGCCCTGCGCCGGCTCGTCGAAGACGCGAAGCGGCTGGCCGACCAGAGCGGCCGTGACGATCAGCGCCAGGCCCAGGAACGCGCCTACCGCTTCATGACCACGATGGCGGGCGATCTGCGCAACTACGAGGAAGCGACACGGGCGCTGTTCGCCAAGGACGCCGCACGGCTGCGCGAGCTGATCGAGGGATGGCCGGCGGACATCCGTGCGCACTCGCTGCGGCTGGCTGCGTTGGCGGACTAGCAGCAGGGGCCTTTCAACCGGCGCGCTTCGCCTGCATCGCCTTGCGCTGCGCGGTGTACGCCCACCAGGGCTTTGGCGCCTCACCACCCATGAACCGCGTGATCGAAATGAGGACGTCGAGCACGCAGGGATCCTGGCGTTGGCCTGTCTTCAGGCACAGCTGCGCATAGAGTCGCGCGGGATCCTTGCCGCGCAGTTGCGACGGCTCGCGGATTCCGAGCAACTGCAGGTCCTTCGCCATCGCCGGCCCCACATTCGGCAGGTCCGTGAGCTTCTTCAATCGCTGGCGGTCTACGCGGCTGGGGTGCATCGAAGTCGACTCTACTTCGATCCGCCGCTGTCCGCTGAGCCAAAGGGACGCGCGAAGATGTGCACACCGCGGCGGCGCTTCACGCGATAGAGCTGTGCGGGGCGATTCGCGCCACCCTTCGTGCGCGGCAGCGATTCGAGCAGCTCCGCCGCCAGCAGTCGCGTCCTGAATGCTTTTTTCTCGAGTTCGCGTCCCAGCACGATTTCGTAGATCCGCTGCAGTTCAGTCAACGTGAATTCACTGGGCAACAGATACACGGGTAGCGCGGTGTATTCCACTTTCGCGCGCAGCCGCTGTACGGCGGCGCGCAGAAGCTCCGCATGATCGAACGCGAGCGACTCGGAGACGCGCTCGCCGCTCACCTCCAGCCACTGCGATTGCTGTGAATTGCCACCTGCTTGAATTTCGATGCCATCAGAGGCCATCAGCGCGAAGTACACATGCGTCGCTGACCAGCCGCGCGGATCGCGCGTCGCGTTGCCGAAGCTGCCGAGCTGTTCGAGGTACGGCGCATCGATGCCCGTCTTTTCTCGCAGCTTGCGCATCGCGCAGCTCGTGAGGTCCTGATCCAGTTTCGTATCGATGAAGCCGCCCGGCAGGGCCCAGGTTCCCGGGAACGGTTCCGACTTGCCGTTTGGGCGGCGCACCAGCAGCACCTGAAGTGCCTCGTCTCGGACGCTGAAGATGACCACGTCCACCGTGGTCAAAGGTCTCTCGAAATCAGGTACTTGCATGTTCCGTCCCCTCGCCCTGTTGACATCCTATCCAAGTTGGTGGGACTATGCCACTTACTAAGTGGGTGTTACCCACTAACTGAAGGAGACAGGCCATGTTCGGAATGCAGTTCATCAAGGTCAACCCGACCACCCACCTGATCGTCTATCGCGGCGGCCGCGTCGTTCGCCAGGGCCCTGGCCTCTCGCAGCTGTACTACCGCCCGACGACCAGCCTCGTCGCAGTGCCGCTGGACAGCCGCGAAGTGCCCTTCCTGTTCGAGAAGCTGACCGCGGACTTCCAGGCCGTCACCGTGCAGGGTCAGCTCGCCTACCGGATCTCGGACCCGGAGCGCACAGCGCGCAGCGTCAACTTCACGTTGGCGCCGTCTGCAAAGGCCTACGAAAGC
>ERZ795061.4401-NODE-4401-length-11898-cov-17.915055_pt1 | contig 11898 bp, 9 predicted proteins | sample MGYA00375145_ERZ795061 | MGnify/ENA primary metagenome ERZ795061 (study PRJEB30190, sample SAMN05720144) | anaerobic digester metagenome | isolation source: active sludge of municipal wastewater-treating anaerobic digesters | place: USA | collected 2014-12-22 ... | reverse complement strand
CACGGTGTGGCCCGCACCTTTCAGACCCCGCGGGTGTTTCCCGACATGCCGGTGGTTGCCAACATTGAATTTGGTTTGAAGTTTGCAGGGCGCAGGCCCCGCAAGTACATCTTCTGGGGTGAAGAGCGCGATGTACCTTGGGTGCTGCGCGACGCATCCAGCATCCTCTCGCTGATTGGCTTGTCAGCGCAGGCCGAGCTGCCTGCCGCCGCCATCACGCCATCGCAGCAGCGCTTGCTGGAAATTGGCATGGCCCTGGCCACCCGCCCCAAGCTGCTGCTGCTTGATGAAGTGGCCGCGGGCCTGACCGAGGCAGAGATTGAAGACATGGCGCGCCTGATCCGTCGGCTGCGCGACGAACTGGATTTGACCGTGATCTGGATTGAGCACGCCGTCACCACGCTGCTGCGGCATGTGGAGCGGGTAATCGTGCTGCACCAAGGCCGCAAGATTGCCGATGACACGCCCGCCAATGTGGTGCGCAACCCGGAGGTGATCGAAGCCTACCTGGGGGATGAAATGGCGGAGTCAGCCGATATGGACATGGAGGTGGCACCATGATGTGGTACCGCGAAACCCCGTTTGTTCTAGGCGACGACAAGCACGCCCACTTGCAGGTGCGGGGCCTGAGTGCCGGCTACGGCGCCTTTCTGGTACTGCGGGACTTGCGACTGGACATCAAGCCCGGTCTCACCGTGATCCTGGGCCCCAATGGAGCGGGCAAAACGACCTTGCTCAAGGCGCTGATGGGCCTGATCCCGCGCCGTGGCATGGTGCTGCTGGATGGCGATGACCTGTCGGAAAAGACCCACGAAATTGTGCGCAGCGGCATGGCCTTGGTGGCCGAAGGGCGGCAGCTCTTCCCCCAGATGACGGTCATGGAAAACCTGGAGTTGGGCGGATGGCTGGTCTCGCGCGCCGACCGTGCGCTTCGCCTGGAGCAGGTCCTGGGCGACTTCCCGAAATTGCGCGAGCGCGCCCAGCAACTGGCCGGCACCATGAGTGGCGGTGAGCAGCAGATGGTGGCCGTGGCGCGCGCCATGATGAGCGCACCGCGCCTGCTGATGCTCGACGAGCCTTCCCTCGGTCTGGCGCCCCGCATGGTGGACGAGTTGCTGGCCATGGTGCGCCGCATTGCCGATGGCGGCACCACCGTGCTGATGGTGGAACAGAACGTGAAGAAGGCGCTGGCCGTGGCCGACCGGGGGTATGTGCTGGAGCGGGGCACCCTGGTGGCCAGTGGCCCGGCCAAGCTGCTGCAGCGCTCCAACGTGATCCGCGAAGCCTACCTCGGTGCCAATGCCGCCGACACCACCAGCGCGGCCGATGCGGTGCACCGGCGCAAGGCCACCATTGGCTGAAGCATTTGTTTTTTTCTGAAGGAGAACCCCATGTCGGATATGTCCATGTTGATCAACGGCCTGAAAGTAACGGCCGAACGGGGCGCTACGTTTGAGCGCCGCAACCCTCTGGATGGCAGCGTGGCCTCACGCGCGCCAGCGGCGTCACCGCAGGATGCGGTGATGGCGGTGGATGCGGCGGCCGAAGCCTTCAAAACCTGGAGCCAGACCGGCCCCAGCGAACGCCGCGCCCTGCTGCTGAAAGCAGCCGACGCGCTGGAAGCCAAGACGCCCCAGTTCATCGAGGCGGTCAGTGCCGAAACCGGGGCCACCGGCATGTGGGGTGGCTTCAACGTGATGCTGGCCGCGGGCATGATTCGCGAAGCCGCTGCGCTGACCACCCAAATCAGTGGCGAAGTGATTCCGTCTGATGTGCCGGGCTCGCTGGCCATGGGGATGCGCCAGCCGGCTGGCGTGGTGCTGGGCATTGCACCCTGGAACGCGCCCATCATTCTGGGTGTGCGTGCCATCTGCGTGCCACTGGCTTGCGGCAACACCGTGATCTTCAAGGGCTCGGAGAACTGCCCGCGCACCCACCTGCTGATTGCACAGGCGTTTGAAGATGCGGGTTTTCCACCGGGTGTGCTCAACTACATCACCAATGCCCCGGCCGACGCGGGCGCGGTGGTGGAGGCCATCGTGGCGCATCCGGCGGTGCGCCGCGTGAACTTCACCGGTTCCACCCGCGTGGGCAAAATCATTGCCATGACCTGCGCCAGGTACCTCAAACCCGTGGTGCTGGAGCTGGGGGGCAAAGCGCCCATGGTGATTCTGGACGATGCCAACATCGAAGACGCGGTGAACGGCGCCGCCTTTGGCTGCTTTGCCAACAGCGGGCAGATTTGCATGTCCACCGAGCGCATCATCGTCGACCAGAAGATTGCCGATGAATTCGCCAGGAAGTTTTCCGACAAGGCCAAAAACCTGCCCTTGGGCGACCCACGCAAGCCCGAGCCGGTAGTGCTGGGCTCGGTGATTGGCATGAACACCGTGGAGCATTGCAACGCCCTGATTGACGACGCGCTGTCCAAGGGCGCCAAGCTGCTGTGCGGCGAAAAGGTCAACACCACCCTGATGCCCGCCACGGTGCTGGACCATGTGACCCCCGCCATGCGCATCTACCATGAGGAAACCTTCGGCCCGGTCAAATGCATCGTGCGCGTCAAGGGGGTGGAAGAGGCTGTGGCGTGTGCCAACGACAACGAGTACGGTTTGTCTTCTGCCGTGTTTGGGGGTGACATTGCCCGGGCCTTCAATGTGGCGCGCCGGATTGACTCCGGCATCTGCCATGTGAATGGCCCCACGGTGCATGACGAAGCGCAGATGCCGTTTGGCGGCGTGAAGGGCAGCGGCATGGGTCGCTTCGGCGGCAAGGCTGGTGTGGCCGAGTTCACCGAACTGCGCTGGATCACGCTGCAGACTACGCCACGACACTATCCCTTCTGAAACCAGAAGGCAGCCCTGAAGGATGCCTCTGCTAGTTCAGATCACCGTACTGCGTTGAGCTGAGGGGTGACGTCGGACTGCCAGGCACGACCAGTTCGGTGTCTTCAAAATCCGGGAATTGATCAGGTGACCTGGGCAATGTCTGAACTACTTTTCCCGAGTCGCCCTGCGAGGGCGAACCGGCCGAAAGAGCCATTGCTTTCTTGAAGGCGGCGACTTCATCCGCCTGCAGGGGCTCATACCGCGGGGCGGCCTTGGCGGGCGTAAATGGGACCACCACTGACTTGTGTTTGACTGGCTCTGCCACAGGCTGGGGATTGACAGGCTGCTGGACCACGGGCCGTTGACGCGTCAAACCGGCGGTGACCTGTTCGTTAGTTCTCCAATAGACTGCCGTTACCAGGATTTCATGGCGCGCCTTGGCATGTTGCGCGATTAACACCTCGATCTCTGCCAGGCGTCCCGTGTCACCGATAGACTTGTTGGCCAGATCCATCATGATCAAATACTGACGCCCGCGGGGGTCCAGCGAGAGCACCTTGAATTTATAGCTGGCAGACAGCACACCGGCGCGCATCATGCATTCGCGAACCACGTTGTACAGGAGTTCACGCCGTTCCAGCCGTTCAGTTTTTCGGCTGGCGACATTACCTGAAGGTCCAAGCGGGGCCGGTTTTGAAATTTGCCGGACTGTCGCCGATGAGGCGCTACCCGGCGGCATCATCGGTACAGTTGCGTCAAGATGCCCCATCCCGGAACTATCCAGCTCCAGGGAAGGGGGCGAAGGGGTTTTTCTGGAGAACCAGTTAAACAGTGACATGGGCTTCTTTCTGCTGGGGCAGTCCGCCCGTCAAGAGCAGCCTCCCCATAACAAATCAGTGTAACCGTCACCCCGAAAATACACGCCTGTCTGGCGATGTAAATGCGTGTATCAGATGTATCAGGTCACCGCAATGCGCTTGCGTTGATCGGTCATGCGCCTCGCCACCAAACCACCCAGACCCATGACCAGAGCCAGAGCGATAACGGGCTGCCGGTTAGACAACTCTGCAAACTTCATCGGAGTCAAACGCCATAATTTGCACGCGCTGACCGCCTGCACGGTGGCACTTCGGGGCAGGTGGGAAAAAAATCCGCCCTCACCAACCGCCGAGCCCGCGCCCAGAATGGCCAGACGAACGCGGCCAGCATCGTCTTCGTAGTGCACACTCAGGCTGCCCGTCTCGATGAAATACACTGTTCGATCCTGAGAGCCCTGGGTAATCAGGGCCTGACTTTCGGCAATCGAAAAAGGCTGCAAGTAGGTAGCCAGGGCCTCCCATTGTGGTGGCGTTACGGCACGGCTCAGGGTGTCGTCTGCCGTGTCCTGTGCAAGGGCCTGGATCAGGCCCTTGACATCCGGCTTATTGGAAGATGGAAAATACGCGCTCATATTTTTTGTACCTTAACCGGAATCAATCTGAAGTGCAACAGTCCACGAGCATGTGTCTGGTACAGAAACAACGTTCTATTTGCCAATACAGAAGCGGGAAAAAATGACGCCGAGCAGATCGTCGGACGTAAATTCACCGGTAATTTCGTTCAGATCGTTTTGGGCCAGTCGAAGCTCTTCCGCCAACAAATCGAGGGATTGAGCCCTGGCCAGCAAGTGTCCAACCGCTGCGTCAAGGCGCGCCGAAACTCGGATCAATGCCTGAACGTGGCGCTCCCTGGCCATGTAAACGCCCTCTGGCGCGCTTCGCCAGCCGGCGATATTCAGTAGCCTGCGGCGCAGGTTGTCCAGGCCCTCTCCCGTTTTGGCCGATAGCGAAATTCCGCCCAACTCACCCGCTGGTGCCGCTGCGTCAGCCTTGTTCCAGATATCGATCACTGGCACATCAGATGACAGCTTCTTGCGAAGGGTTTGTCCAATGAGTTCGTCGGCCTTCGCATAGTCTGGCACGTGGAGGCGGGTCAGGTCATGCAGGAACAGCACGGCGTCGGCTGCTTCGATTTCTGACCAGGCACGGGCAATACCGATTTTTTCAACTTCGTCCAGGCTGTCCCGTAAACCCGCCGTATCAATCACATGCAGCGGAACACCTTCAATCTGAATGGTCTCTTGCACCTTGTCCCGCGTGGTGCCAGCAATCGGGGTGACGATAGCCAGCTCTGCACCCGCCAGCGCATTCAGCAGGGAGGACTTTCCCGCATTGGGTTGCCCGGCAATGACTACCTTGATACCCTCGCGAAGCAAGGCACCCTGCCGGGCTTTGCCCATCACCTCAGCGAGTTTTTGCTGCAGTTTTGATAGCTGCCCACGCGCGTCTGCCTTTTGCAGGAAGTCAATTTCTTCCTCCGGGAAATCAAGCGTTGCCTCTACCAGCATGCGCAAATGGATCAGTGCATCCCGCAGCGCATGAATTTCCCCGGAGAACTCCCCCGCCAGTGATCGGCTGGCGCTGCGAGCCGCCAGCCCGGTGCTGGCATCAATCAGGTCCGCGATGGCTTCAGCTTGCGCCAGATCCAGTTTTCCGTTCAGAAACGCCCGTTCGCTGAACTCACCGGGCTGAGCCAGCCGCAAACCCGGAAGGTACGCCGCGCCAGTGTCAGGATCCATGCTTTCTGCCGCTTCCACGCAGCGTGCCAGCAACAACTGCAGTACCACCGGCCCTCCGTGGGCCTGCAACTCCAGCACATCCTCACCAGTAAATGAATGTGGCGCCGGGAAATGAATAGCCAGACCGTGGTCAATGGGCAAGCCGTGCGCATCGCGAAACGCAAGGTAGGTGGCTTCCCTGGCTTTCAGGTCCCTGCCACAAAGCGCCCGGATGATCGGCCCCAGCCCCTTGCCACTCAAGCGGACAATGCCTACAGCACCCCTGCCAGGCGCGGTGGCGATCGCCGCGACAGGGTCCTGATGACGGGCCAGCATGGCGCGCCTAGTATCAGAACTTCGGCAGGTTGAACTGGGGCGGAACACCCATGCGGGTGTTGATGATCCACTGCTGCGCTATGGACAGGATATTGTTGGTAATCCAGTACAACACCAGGCCCGCCGGGAAGAAGAAGAACATCACCGAAAACGCCAACGGCATGAACCACATCAGCTTGGCCTGCATCGGGTCCGGAGGTGCCGGATTCAACGCGGTTTGCAGCATCGTCGTTGCCGTCATGACAATTGGCAAAATGTAATAGGGATCAGGTGACGACAGGTCATGAATCCACATCACCCATGGTGCATTGCGCATCTCCACGCTGGACAACAACACCCAATACAGGGCAATAAACACGGGGATCTGGATCATGATCGGGAAGCAGCCACCCATCGGGTTGACCTTTTCCTCCCGGTAGATACGCATCATTTCCTGCTGCATCTGCTGCGGGTTGTCTTTCAGGCGCTCCCGCATCTCCATCACTTTGGGGTTGACGGCCTTCATTTTGGCCATGCTGGCATAAGCTTTGGCGTTGAGCCAGTAGAAGGCGATTTTCAGCAGTACTACCAGGGCGACGATAGACCAACCCCAGTTACCAATGAAACTCTGCAGCTTGTCGAGCAACCAGTAGAGTGGTTTCGCAAGCGGGGTCAGCCATCCATAGTCTTTCACAAGTTCCAGACCCGGAGCCAGCGCTTCAAGCGCCCTTTCCTCCTGAGGTCCAGCAAAAAAACTGGCTTCAACCGTCTTGCTGGCACCCGGGGCTATGGATTCCAGCGGCGCAATCATCGTTGCCCGATAGCAGCAGTCAGGCACCGATGAGCCCGTGTCCACCGCGTCCAGCGAAAAATCCCGCTTCACGCCATCTGGCAGTATCCATGCGCTCGCAAAGTAATGCTGGACCATGGCCACATAACCATTGGAAGACTGTTTTTCATAGTCAGCCTTCTTCTTTTTGATGTCGCTGAACTCAATCTTCTGGTACTTTTTGGCTTCGGTGTATACCGCCGGGCCTGTGAATGTCGAATAGAACGAAGACTCTCCGGGCGGCTTGCTGCCGTCCCGCTCAAGCTGCAAATACAACTGGGGGACCACGGCCGTGGCTCCAGAATTGGTGATTTCGTGCCGGACAGCCAAATCGTAGGCGCCCCGCTTGATGGTGTAGGTCTTGACCAGCTTCACGCCGCCCACGTCGGGAGAGGTAAAGGTGACGACAAAGCTGTTTTCGCCGTCCTTGAGCTCGCGCGCTCCGGACATGGCCATGGGGGTTTTGTGCGTTGGAAAGGCGGCCCCAGCCACGCCACCAATCAAGCCGGACTGCGCTACATAAACGCCCTGTTTGCTGTCGTCCAGGAGAACAACATTTCTAGTCTTGTCGGCCAGATCGACATGCTTCAGAAACTCGGTTTTGACGAGCGTGCCTCCTTCCGTGTCGAACGTCAGTTTCAGTACATCAGACGTAACCACGATACGCTCACGCGCTGCTGCAGGTGCTGGTGCGGCTGCAGGCGCCACTGCTGGCCCTGCTGGAACTGCCGAAGCCAGGGGAACAGTTCCTACTGCCGCAGGGACTCCCGACGATGCGACACCGGCAGGTGCCGCAGCGGTGGCCACAGGTTTGCCAGGGGTTGGAAAGAAGGTGGCCTGTTTGCCGTTATGAATCTGCCACTGGTCCCATAACAGCACCATGGAGAAGCCAAAGATCACCCACAAAATGGTACGGCGAATATCGTTCATGAGGATTTCTTGATAGATGAAGACGACGAACTGGCAAAAAGGCCAGTAAAAAGCCGCGGTTTTTCGGACGGTACGGGATCATGCCCTCCCATGCACCAGGGGTGACACCGCGCCAGTCGGGCCAGTGTCAAATAGCTCCCGGCTGCTGCACCGTGGGTCTGAAGTGCCTGAAGGGAATAAGCCGAGCAGGTGGGCTCAAACCGGCACGATGAGCCCATCCAGGGACTCAACAGAAGGCGATAGCCTTTCACTGCGCCAATCAAAATGGATTTCATCATGATGTAGCAGCGCCAACACCAGGTGCTAAGCGTGTGAAAAGCAGATGAAGTTCCTCACGCACCGCCGCCTTGAAGGCGTCTGAGGTGGCACTGACAAAAATCGCCTTATCAAACCCTGCACGCAGTCGCACCACGTGAGCGGCCACTGGAAGTGCTGACTCAAAACAGGTGCTCACGTTGTAAATCTGGCGTTTTATCGCGTTACGGGTCACGGCACGTTTGGCCCAGCGCTTGGGGACCATCGCGCCAACCCACACTACGCGAGCCTGAAATAGCGCTACGGCCAATCCTGTTTCCAGGGGAGACTCTTTCGAATCCCGCAAGGGAGAATCAAGCGCAGCACGATGCAAGGCAAAGTGCGCCGTGCGGGCGACGGTGGAACCTGCGAGCACGGCCTGAAACTGGGGTCGCGTCTTCAGTCGCTGCACTGCCGGGTCAAACCAACGCGGTATGTCAGCAAACGCGACGACTTGGATGATCCGGCTTAGACAGCCAGACGCTTGCGGCCCTTGGCGCGGCGTGCGTTGATCACGGCACGGCCACCGCGGGTTTTCATGCGAACCAGAAAACCATGCGTACGGGCGCGGCGAATTTTGGAAGGTTGGTAAGTGCGTTTCATTTGAAATCCTAGGGAGCTTTATTTCCGGGTAACCAAAGATTATCGCAAATTTATCGAATCCCGGCAACACCTTACGGCCGGTACAGCTTGTAGCGCTGGAAGTCCCTGACCGGTCACAACTCTCTCGGGCAACGGTTGTGGATAAATCCTTGATAAATTACAATCTGGCGTGCAGCAAACAATAACTATCCACAGAAGCTGATATCCAGAATGACTGAGGGACAATTCGACGGTTCACCCGGAGCAGCCAGCCTTGGCGCAGGGCAGGGTTTGTGGCAGGCCTGTATAGACCAGCTCGCACAGGAACTACCCGAACAGCAGTTCAACACCTGGATCAAACCCCTCACCGCCCAAGTGGCTGATGACCTGTCCAAGGTTACGGTTTTTGTCGCCAACCGGTTCAAACTGGACTGGATTCGGGCCCAATACAGCAACCGGATGGCCAGCATGCTCGAAAAGCTGTATGGTCAAACCATTGCTATTGAGTTAGCACTTGCTCCTCGGGAAATTGCTTCCAGATCTGGCATTGGTCAATCGTCACAAACATCCTCCGTCATCGAAGAGCTGGTTGAAGCGGGCGAGGATAAAGTGGTCAACGGCCCAAAAAACAGGCTGAACACCTCGCTCACCTTTGACACCCTGGTGGAAGGCACGGCCAATCGCATGGCGCGCGCCGCAGCCATGCACGTGTCCACCATGCCGGGTCACTTGTACAACCCCCTATTTATCTACGGTGGTGTGGGTCTGGGTAAAACCCACCTGATGCACGCTGTGGGTAACCGCTTGCTGGCAGACCGGCCCACAGCCAAAGTTCTCTACATCCACGCCGAGCAGTTTGTGTCAGATGTAGTCAAAGCCTACCAGCGCAAGACTTTTGATGAATTCAAGGAGCGTTACCACTCGCTGGATTTGTTGCTGATTGATGATGTGCAGTTCTTCGCCAACAAAGACCGCACGCAAGAGGAGTTTTTCAACGCCTTTGAGGCGTTGCTGGCCAAAAAATCGCACATTGTGATGACCAGTGACACCTACCCCAAAGGTTTGACGGATATCCACGAACGCCTGATTTCCCGCTTTGATTCCGGTCTGACTGTCGCCATTGAGCCACCCGAGCTGGAAATGCGTGTCGCCATTCTGATCAACAAGGCGCGTGTTGAAGGCACTGAAATGCCTGAGGAAGTCGCTTTCTTTGTGGCCAAAAACGTGCGCTCCAACGTGCGCGAGCTCGAAGGCGCCTTGCGCAAGATTCTGGCTTATTCGCGCTTCAATCAGAAAGACATCTCCATCCAGCTGGCGCGTGAAGCCCTGCGGGACCTGTTATCCATCCAGAACCGGCAGATTTCGGTTGAAAACATCCAGAAGACCGTGGCTGACTATTACAAGATCAAGGTCGCGGACATGTATTCCAAGAAACGCCCGGCCAGCATTGCCCGACCGCGGCAGATAGCCATGTACCTGGCCAAGGAACTGACACAAAAAAGTCTTCCCGAGATTGGAGAATTGTTCGGCGGACGGGACCACACCACCGTGCTGCACGCCGTGCGCAAGATTGGTGGCGAGCGACAGCAAATGACGGAGCTTAATCAGCAGCTCCACGTGCTGGAACAAACCTTAAAAGGCTAACTGGCACATGAAAACCACGCATTTCATCCTTGACAGGACAAACTTGGGGATAGTTCTGGCACAAGTGGGTAGTTATCCACAGGTCAGTGTCAAAACCAGAAGTTGTTCATATTCCGGAAGCACGGGCGAAGCAGGGCTGCACACACCCTTCAACAGCATCCAAGTGCTTGATAAAAAAGGGGAAAATGCTGCTATCCACAGAAAAGCGCCGCCCTTATCTACTACTATTAATTTAAATTAAAGAAATTAAAGAAGAGGTTGACATGATCGTCCTGAAGGCAACACAAGACAAAGTTCTCTCGGTTCTGCAATCGGTCGCAGGCATCGTTGAGCGTCGGCACACGCTGCCCATTCTGGCCAATGTACTGATCCGCAAGACGGGCTCGTCGTTGCAACTCACCACCAGTGATCTCGAAATCCAGATCCGCACATCGGCCGAGCTCGATGGCGATACTGGCAGCTTCACCACCACCGTAGGTGCCCGCAAGCTGATCGATATTTTGCGCACCATGCCGTCAGACCAGACCGTGTCGCTGGAGTCCAGCGCTTCCAAGGTCATCCTCAAGGGTGGCAAGAGCAAGTTCACGCTGCAGACCATGGCAGCAGAAGACTTTCCGCTGGTGCAGGAGTCAGCCAGCTTCGGGCCGGTGTTCAGCGTGCCGCAAAAGACACTGAAAGATTTGTTGAGCCAGGTGTCGTTTGCCATGGCGGTGCATGACATTCGTTACTACCTCAACGGCATCCTGTTTGTGGCCGAGGGGAAGCAGCTCAGCCTGGTCGCCACCGATGGTCACCGCCTGGCGTTTGCTTCTGCCACGCTGGATGTGGAAGTACCAAAACAGGAAGTGATTCTGCCGCGCAAGACCGTGATCGAACTGCAGCGTCTGCTGAGCGATGCCGAAGGCGCGATTGAAATGCAGTTTGCCAATAACCAGGCCAAGTTCACATTTGATGGCATGGAGTTTGTCACCAAGCTGGTGGAAGGCAAGTTCCCGGATTACAACCGCGTCATCCCGAAGAACCACAAAAACAGCATCACGCTGGGCCGTGTGGCCCTGCTGGCTACCCTGCAGCGCACAGCCATTCTGACCAGCGACAAGTTCAAGGGTGTTCGCCTGAACATTGATCCCGGCACGCTGCGTGTGGCATCCAACAATGCCGAGCAGGAAGAAGCCGTGGATGAGTTGGACATCGATTACGGTGGCGATAGCATCGAAATCGGCTTCAACGTTACCTACCTGATCGACGCGCTGGCCAACATGAGCCAGGAGATGGTGAAACTGGAATTGTCAGACGGCAACAGCTCGGCGCTGTTCACCATTCCGGATAACACCACGTTCAAATATGTCGTGATGCCCATGAGAATTTGACGCTACTAAAACCGTAGCGCCTCAAGACGCAAACCCCCTCTCAAAAGGGGGTTTGGTCATTCAAGAGTTTGAGAAATCGTGAGAAGAAGTTCGCCATGACCGAAGAAAACAAGCCTGTACCAACCCTTGCCAACGCCGATGAAACGGTTCATACGGGCGAAAGTACAGCCGACAGCTCCAATTTCCAGCCCACCATTGACACCAACCAGGCTGGCGCGACCGAAGCCTATGGTGAAGGCTCCATCCAGATACTGGAAGGGCTGGAAGCCGTGCGCAAGCGTCCGGGCATGTACATTGGCGATACGTCAGACGGCACCGGTTTGCACCACCTGGTTTTTGAGGTGGTGGATAACTCGATTGACGAATCACTGGCAGGCCACTGCGACGACATTCTGGTCACCATCCACTCCGACAACTCCATCAGCGTGGTGGACAACGGCCGCGGCATTCCTACCGGCGTGAAGATGGATGACAAGCACGAGCCCAAGCGCTCGGCGGCCGAAATTGCGC
>ERZ795061.4400-NODE-4400-length-11899-cov-6.479483_pt1 | contig 11899 bp, 7 predicted proteins | sample MGYA00375145_ERZ795061 | MGnify/ENA primary metagenome ERZ795061 (study PRJEB30190, sample SAMN05720144) | anaerobic digester metagenome | isolation source: active sludge of municipal wastewater-treating anaerobic digesters | place: USA | collected 2014-12-22 ... | reverse complement strand
AGGTCCATGTGCTCGAACTGGAACAGCATGTTCAGCGCGCCGGTCTGTTCGTTGGTGATCTCCACGCCCTGCTTCGTGGTCGCCATCGGCGCCTCGCCGACGCTGATGCCGTCGTAGCGGTCCAGCACCTCGCGCCGCATCTCGCGCAGGTGCTCCAGCAGCTTCGGTCCGTTGGTCACCAACTGGAAGCCGGGCTGCAGGAAGCCCGGGCGCACCACCGGCGCATCGGGCAGGCTGCCGTCGGCCGCATAGGGCTTGGAGATCATGTTGATGACGTCCATGCGGAAACCGTCGACGCCCTTGCGGTACCAGAAGTGCATCAGGTCGAAGACCTCGGCGCGGACCTTCGGGTTCTCCCAGTTCAGGTCGGGCTGCTTCCTCGAGAACATGTGCAGGTAGTACTCGCCGGTGGCCTCGTTCCATTCCCAGACCGAGCCGCTGAAGGCCGCCTCCCAGTTCGTGGGCTCGCGGCCGTCCTTCGGCTCGCGCCAGATGTAGTAGTCGTGGTAGGGGTTGTCGCGGCTCTTGCGCGCCTCCTGGAACCAGGCGTGCTCGTCGGAGGTGTGGTTGACCACCAGGTCCATCATCAGCTTGATGCCGCGCGCGTGCATCGCGGCGAGCATCTCGTCGAAGTCGGCCATGGTGCCGAACTCGCCCATGATCTCGCGGTAGTCGCTGATGTCGTAGCCGTTGTCGTCGTTCGGCGAGCGGTAGACCGGCGACAGCCAGACGACGTCGACGCCCAGCGTCTTCAGGTGGTCGAGCCGGGAGGTGATGCCCCGCAGGTCGCCGATGCCGTCGCCGTCGCTGTCGCAGAAGCTGCGCGGATAGATCTGGTAGACGACGCTTTCCTTCCACCACGTCTTGTTCATGGCAGGTTTCCTTTCGTTGATGCGACGACGCCGGCGCGGGGCCGGCGTCTGGAGGCGTGGATGCGGCGCTGAACGCGCCGGCGTTCAGGTCGGCAACTCGACCGTTCGGCGGTAGGCCTTGCCGTGTGCGTCGAACAGATGGCAGTGCTCGGGCCGGATGCGCAGCGTGACGGTCTCGCCGGCCTTGTGCGGGGCATGCCCTTCGAGGCGCAACGTGGCCATCGGCGCCTCGGGCGCGACGTCGAGGTACAGCAGCGAGGTGTCGCCCAAGAGCTCCATCTGGCGCAGCCGGGTGTGCAGCGACGAGCCCGGGCCGGACTCGCCTTCGAGCAGGTGCTCCGGACGGATGCCCAGCGAGATCGCCGCGCCGGGCTGCGCGGCGCGGGCGTCGACGGCGGCGGTGATCTGCTCGCCATGGACCTCGACGACGGCGTGGTCGGGTTCGGCGCGCACCAGCTTGCCGGGCAGGATGTTCATCTTCGGGCTGCCGATGAACTCGGCGACGAACAGGTTCTGCGGCCGGTGGTACAGGTCCATCGGCGTGCCGAACTGGGCCACACTGCCTTCGTCCTGCACGGCCTTGCCGGCGCGCAGCAGCACGATCTTGTCGGCCAGCGTCATGGCCTCGACCTGGTCGTGCGTCACGTAGATCATGCTGGCGGTGCCGATGTCGTGGTGCAGCTTGGCGATCTCCAGGCGCGTCTGCACGCGCAGCGCGGCGTCCAGGTTCGACAGCGGCTCGTCGAACAGGAAGACGTCGGGCTCCTTCACGATCGCGCGGCCGATGGCCACGCGCTGGCGCTGGCCACCCGACAGCGCCTTCGGCAGGCGCTCCATCAGCGGGCCGAGCTGCAGGATCTCGGCGGCCTTCTTGACCTTGCGGTCGATCTCGGCCTTGTCGGAGCCGAGCACCCGCAGCCCGAAGGCCATGTTCTCGGCCACCGTCATGTGCGGGTACAGCGCGTAACTCTGGAACACCATCGCCACGCCGCGCTGCGCCGGCGGCAGGTCGTTGACGCGCTTGCCGCCGATCGACAGATCGCCGGACGTGATGTCCTCCAGCCCCGCCACCATGCGCAGCAGCGTCGACTTGCCGCAGCCCGACGGCCCGACGAAGACACAGAACTCGCCCTTCTCGATGACCAGGTTGGCGTTGTTGATGGTCAAGGGCAGGCCCGGGGCATATCGCTTGCAGATCTGCTTGAAGTCGATGCGTGACATGGCGTGCTCGGTGTGTTGGTTGGAAGGAAAGGGGACGGCCCGTGGTCTCGTCAGGCCAGACGCGCGAAGAGCACGCCGTAGGGATCGAAGGCGATCGTGGTGCCGCTGGCCGTCGCGCCGGTGGCGCCGCTGTCGCTCAGCACCGCAGCGATGCTCTGGCCGGCCGGCAGGACGAGCGTCGCCGCCCGGTCGCTCAGGTTGAAGGCACACAGCACGCGTTCGCCGCCGTCGGCGCGAACGTAGGCGACCACCTGCTCGTGTTCGGGCAGCAGCGTCAGGTCGCCGTTCAGCAGCGCGGGCTGGGACCGGCGCCACTTCAGCAGGTGGCGGTAGTGGTTCAGCACCGAGCCCGGGTCGGCCTCCTGGCGGTCGACCGCCAGGGCGCGGTGGCTCTCGGACACCGGCAGCCAGGGCTTGGCGTTCTTCGCCGCGCCACCGAAACCGAGGTCGGGCGCGGTCGAGTCCCAGGGGAAGGGCGTGCGGCAGCCGTCGCGGCCCTTGAACTCGGGCCACATCGTGATGCCGTAGGGATCCTGCAGGTCCTCGTAGGCGACGTCGGCCTCGGGCAGGCCCAGTTCGTCGCCCTGGTAGATGCACGAGGCGCCGCGCAGGCTGAGCTGCAGCGCGGGCGCCAGGCGCAGCAGCGCCGGGCTCGGGTGCTCGCCGCCCCAGCGGGTGGCGATGCGCTTGCAGTCGTGGTTCGACAGCGCCCAGCACGCCCAGCCCAGGTCGGGCGTCTTGGCCACCCGCTCGAACTTGTCGATGACGCTGCGGATGTAGGCGGCGTGGTGGCGATCGGTCAGCAGGTCGAAGCAGTAGCCCATGTGCAGCTTGTCGCCGCCGCTGCTGTACTGCGCGACCATGACCATGCCCGACTCGTCGCCGATCTCGCCGACCATCGTGGTGTCAGGGTACTGGTCGGTGAGCGCGCGCATGCGCTGCAGGAAGCCGAGCGCGTCGGGGCGGCTGCGGTCGTACAGGTGCTGCTGCCAGGCGTAGGGGTTGCTCGCCGAGACGGTCGGGTTGCTGCCGTCGGGCTCGCCGGTGCCGGGGTTCGGGCGCAGTTCCTTGTCGTGGAAGCAGAAATTGATCGCGTCCAGGCGCAGGCCGTCGACGCCCATGTCGAGCCAGAACCTGACCGAGTCCAGCAGGGCGTCCTGCACCTGCGGGTTGTGGAAGTTCAGGTCGGGCTGGCTCGCGAGGAAGTTGTGCAGGTAGTACTGCTTGCGCCGCGTGTCCCACTGCCACGAACTGCCGCCGAAGACCGACAGCCAGTTGTTCGGCGGCGTGCCGTCGTCCTTCGGGTCGGCCCAGACGAACCAGTCGGCCTTCGGGTTGTCGCGGCTGCTGCGGCTCTCGACGAACCAGGGGTGCTGGTCGGAGCAGTGCGACAGCACCTGGTCGATCATGACCTTCAGGCCGAGTTCGTGGGCGCGCGCGATCAGGGCCCGGAAGTCGTCGAGCGTGCCGAACATCGGGTCGATGTCGCAGTAGTCGCTGACGTCGTAGCCGAAGTCCTTCATCGGACTCTTGAAGATCGGCGAGAACCACACCGCGTCGGCGCCGAGGCGGGCGATGTGGTCGAGCCGGCGCGTGATGCCCGGCAGGTCGCCGATGCCGTCGCCGTTGCTGTCCTGGTAGCTGCGCGGGTAGACCTGATAGATCGCGCCGGAGCGCCACCAACCGTTGTTGGGTGCCTTGTTCGAGCTCATGGATAGGAAGGGTCGGTTCGCCGCGCGGCTCAGGCCAGCGCAGCGAAGAGCACGCCCCAGGGCGTGAAGTGGACGGTCGCGCCGGACGGCTGCGCGCCGCCGACGCCGCTGCCGTCGAGCAGCGCAGAGACCGAGATGCCGGCGGGAAGCGCGAAGTCCGCGTCGCGGTCCGACAGGTTGAAGGCGCACAGCACACGCTGTTCGCCGTGACGGCGCACGAAGGCCAGCACCTGCTCGTGCACCGGCAGCAGTTCCATCGTGCCGTGCAGCAGCGCGGGCACGCCCTTGCGCCAGGCCAGCAGGCGCCGGTAGGTGTTCAGCAGCGAGCCGTCATCGGCGTCCTGGCGATCGACCGCCAGCGCACGGTGGCTCTCGGACACCGGCAGCCAGGGCCTGGCGTTCTTCGCCGCGCCGCCGAAGCCGAGGTCGGGCGCGCCCGAGTCCCAGGGAAAGGGCGTGCGGCAGCCGTCGCGGCCCTTGAACTCGGGCCACATCGCGATGCCGTAGGGGTCCTGCAGGTCCTCGAACGCGATCTGCGCCTCGGGCAGGCCGAGTTCGTCGCCCTGGTAGATGCAGGCCGATCCGCGCAGGCTGAACTGCAGCGCCGCGGCGAGCTTCAGCAGCCCGGCCGGCGGATTTGCGCCGCCCCAGCGCGTGGCGACGCGCGGGATGTCGTGGTTGGTGATCGCCCAGCACGGCCAGCCGCTGCCGACGACGCGGTCGAAGCGCGTGAACACGCCGTGCAGGTAGGGCGCGCTGTGCGGTTCGCCGAGCAGGTCGAAGCAGTAGGCCATGTGCAGCTTGTCGCCGCCGCCGGTGTACTCGGCCACGCGGGCCAGGCCATCGTCGTCGCCGATCTCGCCGACCATCGTCGTGTCGGGGTACTCGTCGAGCAGCGCACGCAGGCGCTGCAGGAAGACCAGGTTCTCGGGTTGGCTCTTGTCGAACCGGTGCCACTGCCAGCCGTACGGGTTGGTGGCCGGCACGGCCGGGTCGCTGCCGTCGGGCGCACCGCGCGCCGGGTTGCTGCGCAGCTGCCGGTCGTGGAAATAGAAGTTGACCACGTCGAGCCGGTAGCCGTCGACGCCGAACTCGAGCCAGAACTTCACCGCCGCGAGCACGGCGTCTTGCACCTGTGGCTGGTGGAAGTTGAGGTCGGGCTGGCTGGTCAGGAAGTTGTGCAGGTAGTACTGCTTGCGGCCGGTGTCCCACTGCCAGGCGCTGCCGCCGAAGATCGACAGCCAGTTGTTCGGCGGGTTGCCGTCGTGCAGCGGATCGGCCCAGACATACCAGTCGGCCTTGGCGTTGTCACGGCTCTTTCGGCTCTCGACGAACCAGGGGTGCTGGTCGGAAGTGTGCGAGTACACCTGGTCGACCATGACCTTCAGTCCGAGTTCGTGCGCGCGGTTCACCAGCGCCTTGAAATCGGCCAGCGTGCCGAACATCGGGTCGACATCGTTGTAGTCGGTGATGTCGTAGCCGAAGTCCTTCATCGGGCTCTTGAAGAACGGCGACAGCCAGATGCCGTCGGCGCCGAGCCGCGCGATGTGGTCGAGGCGGCGCGTGATGCCCGGCAGGTCGCCGATGCCGTCGCCGTTGCTGTCCTGGTAGCTGCGGGGGTAGATCTGGTAGATCACTCCCCCGCGCCACCACTGGCTGTTGGGCGCCTTCATGTGAGCCTGCTCTGCCTGCGAGGATCCGGACGATCAGCCCTTGACCGCACCGGCGGTGAGGCCCGAGACGATCTTCTTCTGGAACACCAGCACCAGGATGACCAGCGGCACCGTCACGATCACCGAGGCCGCCATGATGCTGCCCCAGGGGATCTCGTAGGCGGTCGCGCCGGTGATCAGCGAGATGCTGACCGGCACGGTGCGCTCGGTGTCGGTGGTGACGAAGGTCAGCGCGAAGAGGAACTCGTTCCACGCGCCGATGAAGGCGAGCAGGCCGGTAGACACCAGCGCCGGCGCCAGCAAGGGCATGAAGACCTCGAAGATGATGCGCAGCGGGCCGCAGCCGTCCATGATGGCGGCCTCTTCCAGTTCCTTGGGCAGGCCGCGCATGAAGGTCGTCAGGATCCACACGGTGAACGGCAGCGTGAAGATCGTGTAGGGCACGACCAGGCCGATCGCCCGGTTGTACAGGCCGAGCCACTGCATCAGCTCGAACATGCCCGACAGCACCGCGACCTGCGGGAACATCGACACCGCCAGGATCGCCAGCAGCAGCGAGCTCTTGCCCTTGAAGTTGATGCGGCCGAGCGCGTACGACGCCGTGATCGCCATCAGCATCGCGATCGCCACGGTCACCGTCGCGACCATGATCGAGTTCAGCAGGTGGCGGCCGAAGGGCTGGCGCCCTTCGAACAGCTGGATGTAATTGCGCCAGGTCGGCGCGCTCGGCAGCAGGTTGGTGCTGAACAGCTCGTTGCCGGTCTTGAACGAGGTCGCGACCGTGTACAGGAACGGGTAGACCGAGACGACGACGATCAAGGCGGCGAACGCGTAGAGCGCAATGTTGCCGAGCAGGGGGCGCTGGTTCACGACGACTCCTCGTTGAGCTTGACACGTGCCGCGCGCATGAAGACCACGGCGGTCAGGAAGATGATCAGCGTCAGCGAGGTGGATGCGGCCGAGCCGAAACCGAGGTTGCCGTTGTCGACCATCTCACGACGCACGAAGCCCGACATGCTGATCGTGCTGCTGCTGTTGGACGTCAGCACGAAGATCAGGTCGAAGACGCGAAGCGCATCGAGCATGCGGAAGACCACCGCCACGAGCAGCGGGTACTTGACCAGCGGCAGCGTGACCTTCCAGAAAACGCGCAGCGGGTGGACGCCGTCGACGCGGGCCGCCTCGTAGCAGTCCTTGGGCAGCGTCTGCAGGCCGGCCAGAATCAGCAGCGCCATGAAGGGCGTGGTCTTCCAGACGTCGACAGCGACCACGGTCCACAGCGCATAGGCCGGGTCGGCGGTGAAGGCGATCTTCTGCGTGATGAGACCCCAGTCGACGAGCAACTGGTTGATGAGGCCGAACTGGTCGTGCAGCATCCAGCCCCACATCTTGGCGGAAACGATGGTCGGGATCGCCCAGGGCACCAGCACCGCGGTGCGCACCAGCGCGCGGCCCTTGAAGTCCTGATTGAGCAGCATCGCCACGCCCAGGCCGGCCAGCGTTTCGAGAATCACCGAGACGAAGGAGAACAGGAAGGTGTTCTTGATGGACGTCCACCAGTCACTCTGCCAGAAGCCTTCACTGCAGAACAGGCCGAATTCGCCGCAGTAGTTGGAGAAGCCGGCGTAGGTGCTCGCCGACATGTCGTTGATGTTCGTTTCGGTGAAGCTGAACCAGATCGACCGCGCCAACGGCCAGCCGGCCACCAGCGCCATCAGGAACAGCATCGGGAGCAGGAACATCCAGGCAATGCGAGCACGGTCTTTCATCGCGGGTCCGCCGGGTGAGAAGTGACGCGGGGAACGGGGCGCCGCACCGGCCGCCTCGTGGAACGAGCGGCCCGCCGGCGGCGCCGGCGGGCCGCGCAGATCACCACTTGTTGCGCTTGACCTGCTTGAGCTTGGCCTCGAGCTTCTTCACGGCGTCGGCACCGTTCATCTTCTTGGACAGCACCTCGTGCGTGGCGTCCCAGAAGGCCTGGCTGACCTCGGGGTACTTCAGGCCCGTGGCCGTGGCCGGACGCGCGACGGCGTTCGTGAACACGTCGAGCAGCTCGCCCATGAACGGGTTGGCCTTCAGGATGTCGGCGTCCTTGTAGAGCGACGGGATGGTCGGGTTGTACGAACCGCCGACTGCGCGCTTCTTCTGGATCTCGGCGCTGGTCATGTACATCGCCAGCGCGGCGGCGGCATCGACGTTCTTCGAATACTTCGACACCGCGAGTTGCCAGCCGCCGAGCGTGGCGGCCTTCTTCGCGCCGGGGCCGGTGCCCGCGGGCAGCGCGGCGACGCCGATCTTGCCCTTGATCGGGCTGTCGGCGGCCTGGCCCAGCGACCAGGCGTAAGGCCAGTTGCGCATGAACGCCGCCTTGCCGTTCTGCCAGACGCCGCGCGAGTCCTCCTCGCCGTAGTTCAGCACGCCGCCCGGCGCGATGGTGCCGATCCACGACGCCGCGGTGTCCAGAGCCTTGGCCGCCTGCGGGTTGTTGATGGTGATGTTGCCGGCCTTGTCGACGATCTCGCCGCCGCCGTAGCTGTGCACCCATTCGAGCGCATCGCAGGTCAGGCCTTCATAGGCCTTGGCCTGGAAGACGAATCCCTGGAAGTCGGGAGACGAGGCGCGCTCGCCGTCCTGGATCTTCTTGGCCGCCGCGGCCAGTTCGTCCCAGGTGTTCGGCGCCTTCAGGCCGTACTTCTCGAGCAGGTCCTTGCGATAGAACAGCAGGCCGGCGTCGGTGAACCAGGGCATGCCCAGCAGCTTGCCGTCCACCGTGTTGTTGGCGACGATCGCCGGGAAGTGCGTCGATTCGACGCCCTTGGAGTACTTCTTGAGGTCGACCAGGTGGTCCTTGATGACGCCGGGCCAGACCACGTCGATCATGATCACGTCGACGTCCGAAGACTTCGCCGCGAACTGCTGGCGCAGCAGGGCCAGGTTGTCGGTGGTGCTCGCCGGGGGCGAATACATCTTCACCGTGTGGCCGTTGGCCTTGCCCCATTCCTCGGCGAACTTGCCGCAGTATTCGACATCCGCGGCATTCGAGCCGCAGGAGATCGTGATCGTGGCCGCCTGTGCGCCAGCCATGCCGCCGGCGGCAAGCGCCGCGGCGATGACCAGCTTGTTCATCGTGAACCTCATGGACATGTCCCCTAGTCGTGAGTCGAAGTTGGGTGGCACCGAAGGCCACGCGACGGAATGTAATTTCAATACATTTCGCCCACCACTAGGGTTACCACTGATGGTCGGAGTCTAAATCCATAACGGTTTGGACTTTGCAGGCTGTCACGATCCCCAGTAGGGTTTGCCCTGTCGGGGCATCACCGAGGGGCCGACGCGCAGCTTGCCAGTCCCGGGGTCATGGCGTAATCTCATTACACGACGGGTGCACTGAGGCGCCTGCGCCGCCACCCGATGTCCGTACCCGCCCCCTCCGAGGACACCCGCTACGCCGACGGCCCGCGCCTGCTGGCCGACGTCGGGACCACGCAGGTGCGCCTGACGCTCGAACCGGCCCCGCAGTGCTTCGAGTCCCTGGCCGCCCTGCCGAGCGACCGTTTCGCCAGCCTGGAATCGGCGGTCCGCGCCTACCTGCAGGAGCATGGCCACCCGCCGGTGAGGCATGCGGTGTTCTCGGTGGCGGTGCCGGTCAGCGACGACCACGTGCAGCTGACCAACCACCCGTGGTCGTTCTCGGTCGAGACCCTGCGGCGCAACCTGAAGCTGCAGACCCTGCTGGTGGTCAACGACTACACGGCGCTCGCCATGGGCCTGTCGCGGCTCGAGGCGCACGAAGTGCTGCAGGTCGGTCGCGGCGAGGCGGTCGAAGGTGGCGTGATCGGCGTGATCGGCGCCGGCAGCGGCCTGGGCGTGTCGGGCCTGGTGCGCTTCCAGAACCGTGCGGTCGCGCTGGCCACCGAAGGCGGACACGTCAGCTACCCGGCGCAGGACGCGACCGAACAGCGCATCGTCGAATGCGCGCGCGAGCGCTTCGGACACGCCTCGGCCGAGCGCCTGATCTCCGGCCCGGGCCTCGAACTCGCCTACGAGGTGCTGGCCCGGGAAGCCGGCCGGGCCGACACCGCCCGCAGCGCGATCGAGATCTCGGCAGCGGCCCGCGCCGAGCCGCCGGACCCGGTGGCGCACCGCGCACTCGACGTGTTCTGCGCGATGCTGGGCACGGTGGCCGGCAACCTGGCGCTGACGCTGGGCAGCCTGGGCGGCGTCTACGTGGGCGGCGGCATCGTGCCGCAGATCCTCGACTTCTTTCGCGCCTCGCGCTTCCGCGAGCGTTTCGAGGCCAAGGGACGCTTCTCGGGCTGGATGTCGCAGGTGCCGACCTTCGTCGTGCGCGCCCCGCGCCACACGCTGGTGGGCGTCTCGGCGATCCTCGACGACCACCTCAGCGTCGATCACGGTGCCGGCCGGCTGCTCGACGACATCAAGGCCGCGCTGCCGAACCTGAGCGCCGCCGAGCGCCTGGTCGCGCAGGACGTGCTCACGGCGCCGCGCGCCTGGCTCACCGACCCCATCCTGCAGATCGCCGAACGCTGCCAGGTCAGCACGCCGACCGTGATGCGTTTCTGCCGCTCGGTGGGCTTCAAGGGCCTGCCGGACTTCAAGTTGCGGCTGGCCGCCGGCCTGGCCGGCAAGGCGCAGCTCTCGCACCGCGAGGTGCGCTCCGGCGACCCGGCCGCCGAACGCATGGCCGCCGTGCTCGACAACTCGATCTCGGCGCTGGTGGCGATGCGCGACCGCCTGCGGCCCGAGGAGTTCGACCGCGCGGTCAGCAAGCTCGCGCAGGCGCGCCGCATCGAGATCTACGGCGCCGGCAGCGCGGCCGTCAGCGCCGAGGATGCGCAGAACAAGCTCGGCCGCCTCGGCCTGAACGCCGTGGCGCGCACCGACGCGCAGTTGCAGAGCCTGACCGCGGCCTTCCTGAGTGACGAGGACGTGCTGCTGGTGCTGTCGAACTCGGGATCGCACGACCCGGTGAACACGGCGGTGGCCCGGGCGCGCAAGTCAGGCGCGGTGGTGATCGCGATGTGCCCGCAGCGCAGCGATCTGGCCCGCCTGGCCGACGTGGTGCTGCCGGTGGACTACCCCGAGGACGTGCACGCGCTCGTGCCGATGGTCTCGCGCCTGATGCAGACGGTGATCGTCGACGTGCTCGTGTCGAACCTGGCGCTCAAGCGGCGCGCGATCATCGAACAGTCGCTCGCGCAGCTCGACGACCAGCGCTTCGGCGTGCTCAGCTCGCACAGCCGCTGAAGCGCGGAACCGGCGCCGGGTTCGCCTGGCGCCGGGGGGCCTCACTTCGCCGTCGGCATCACGAATTCGGCGCCCTTGGCGGTGCTCTCGGGCCAGCGCTGCATGATCGACTTCTGCTTGGTGTAGAAGCGCACGCCCTCTTCGCCGTAGGCGTGCATGTCGCCGAACAGGCTGCGCTTCCAGCCGCCGAAGCCGTGCCAGGCCATCGGCACCGGGATCGGCACGTTGATGCCGACCATGCCCACCTGGATGCGGCGCGCGAACTCGCGCGCCACGTGGCCGTCCCGGGTGTAGCAGGCCACGCCATTGCCGAACTCGTGGTCGTTGACGAGGTTGACCGCAGTGGTGAAGTCGGCCACGCGCACGCAGGCCAGCACCGGGCCGAAGATCTCTTCCTTGTAGACGCGCATCTCGGGCGTCACGTGGTCGAGCAGCGTGCCGCCGGTGAAGAAGCCGTTCTCGTGGCCGGGCACCTTGAAGCCGCGCCCGTCGACGACGAGCGTCGCACCTTCCTTGACGCCCAGGTCGATGTAGCCCTCGATGCGCTCGAGCGCCTGCTTCGTGACGATCGGGCCCATCTCGGCGTCGAGCTCCATGCCGTTCTTGACCTTCAGCGTCCGGGCGCGCTCGGCCACCTTCGGGATCACCTTGCCGGCGATCTCGTCGCCGACGAACACCGCGACGCTGATCGCCATGCAGCGCTCGCCGGCCGAGCCGTAGGCCGCGCCGATCAGGGCGTCGACCGTCTGATCGACATCGGCATCGGGCATCACGACCATGTGGTTCTTCGCGCCGCCCAGGGCCTGCACGCGCTTGCCGTGGTGCGCGCCGGTCTCGTAGATGTAGTGCGCGATCGGCGTCGACCCGACGAAGCTCAGCGCCTTGACATCGGGGTGCGTGAGCAGGGTGTCGACCGCGACCTTGTCGCCCTGCACGACGTTGAACACGCCGTCGGGCAGGCCCGCGTCCTTCAGCAGCTGCGCCATCAGCAGCGCCGGCGACGGGTCGCGCTCGCTGGGCTTGAGGATGAAGGTGTTGCCGCAGGCCAGCGCCACCGGGAACATCCAGCACGGCACCATGCACGGGAAGTTGAACGGGGTGATGCCGGCCACCACGCCCAGCGGCTGGCGCAGCGTCCAGTTGTCGATCCCGG
>ERZ795061.4399-NODE-4399-length-11903-cov-8.377870_pt1 | contig 11903 bp, 13 predicted proteins | sample MGYA00375145_ERZ795061 | MGnify/ENA primary metagenome ERZ795061 (study PRJEB30190, sample SAMN05720144) | anaerobic digester metagenome | isolation source: active sludge of municipal wastewater-treating anaerobic digesters | place: USA | collected 2014-12-22 ... | reverse complement strand
TCCTGCGTCGCATGCGGGGCGTGGTCGGTGGCGATCACGTCGATCGTGCCATCGCGCAATCCGTCCTTGATGGCCTGCACATCCTGGCTGGTCCGCAGCGGAGGATTCATTTTGGCGTGGGTGTTGTAGCCGCGTGCGGTTTCTTCCGTCAGGGTAAAGTGGTGCGGGCACGCTTCTGCCGTGACTTTGAGGCCGCGGGCCTTGGCTTCGCGCACCATGCGGACCGAACCGGCGGTGCTGATGTGCGCCAGGTGGAGGCGCGCCCCGGTCAGTTCGGCGAGCGAAACGTTGCGGGCGACCATGACATCCTCGGCGGCCGAGGGAATCCCCGGTAGTCCGAGTTCGGTCGAGATTACGCCTTCATTCATGCATCCGCCTTCGGAGAGATGCAAGTCTTCGCAGTGATCGACGACCGGCACGTCGAAGGCACGCGCATATTCCATAGCGCGGCGCATCACGAGACTGTTCATCACCGGCTTTCCATCGTCGGAAATCGCGACGCATCCGGCGCGGCGCAGGTCGCCGATCTCGGCCAGTTCTTTGCCTTCGGATCGTTTGGTGATGGCGCCAATCGGGTACAGGTGGGCATTGCCCGCCGCCCTCGCCCGCTCGAGCATGAACTCGGTGACCGCCTGATTGTCGTTGACGGGATTGGTATTGGGCATCGCACATACGGTGGTGAACCCTCCCGCAACCGCCGATTCCGTTCCCGACTGGATCGTTTCTTTATATTCAAAGCCCGGTTCACGAAAGTGCACATGAAGATCGACAAAGCCCGGCAGCACTAATTGCCCGGTGGCCTGAATCACGGTCGCGCCGGCTGGTGCGGTGAGTGCCGGGCCGACTGCGGCGATCTTTCCGTTTTCTATGAGGACATCCGCGACGCCGTTGATGCGTCCGGGATCGATGACATGCCCGCCTTTGATCACAATCATAATGCGCTGCTCAGCTCCCTCAATTGGACTCTGTGAATCTGTGCGAATGATTCGCTGTCCGGACGTCGTGGATGGATCCATGGCTCATGCGTCAGTACTCCCTACGCATTGGCTCCCGACATGAGATACAAAATGCCCATCCGTACCGCGACGCCGTTGGCGACTTGATCCAGAATGACGGACGACAGGCTATCTGCGACGTCCGGCGCGATTTCGACGCCCCGGTTGATGGGACCCGGATGCATGACAATCGCGCCTGGTTCCGCCAGCTTGACCCGCTCGCTGGTCAATCCATACTGCCGGGCGTATTCGCGGATGGTCGGGAACAATGCGCGACCCTGCCGTTCGAGTTGGAGCCGCAGCATCATAATGACGTGCACGCCCCGCAGCCCTTCATCCAGGTTGTAATAGACCTGTGCACCGAGTTGATTGATGTGCAGGGGAATCATCGTCGGTGGTCCCACTACCCGCACCTCGGCTCCGAGTTTGGTGAGCGCGAAGATATTGGAGCGGGCCACGCGGCTGTGCGCAACGTCGCCGACAATCGCCACCTTGAGGCCGGCGAATCCCATGCCCCGGCTCCGGATCGTATAGAGGTCGAGCAGAGCCTGGGTGGGATGTTCGTGCCACCCGTCGCCGGCATTGATGACGGAAGACTTCACGCCCCGCGCCAGCGTCTCCGCCGCGCCGGCGGAGGAATGCCGCAACACAATAATATCCGCCTGCATGGCTTCGATATTGCGCGCGGTGTCCAGGAGCGTTTCGCCTTTCACCACGCTGCTGGAGGAAGGCGAAAAGTTGATGACATCGGCGCTCAACCGTTTGGCGGCCAATTCAAAGGAGGTTCTGGTTCTCGTGCTTGGCTCAAAGAACAGATTCACCACGGTCTTGCCTCGCAAGGCCGGCACCTTCTTGATTTCCCGGCCGGAGACTTCTTTGAAGGAATCCGCGGTGTCCAGGATGAGGGCAATGTCGGCAGCCGACAGGTTGGTCAGGCTGAGCAGGTCTTTTCGTTTGAGCCCCACGTCACTCTCTCCGGTTATGCCCTGAGGATGACCACGCGGTCCTCTTCCCCGTTTTCTTCGAGATGGACCTCAATGGCCTCGTCGCGGGAGGTGGGAATGTTTTTTCCGATGTAGTTGGCTTTGATCGGCAGTTGCCGGTGGCCGCGATCGACCAGCACCGCCAGTTGAATTTCCGCCGGTCGTCCCAGATCGATCAATCCGTCCATGGCGGCGCGAATGGTCCGCCCGGTGAAGAGCACATCGTCGACGAGCACGACCTTCAGATCGGATATTTTGAACGGCACCGACGTGGTGCGGAGGATCGGCTGATCCTTGCGCAAGGAGAGGTCGTCCCGGTAGAGCGTGATATCCAGTTCGCCGATCGGGATCTGCGTGCCTTCAATGTCATGGATGCGTCGCACGAGTCGATGCGCCAGGTGTACGCCTCCCGTCCGGATGCCGACGAGCGCCAGATCTTGAATGCCTTTATTGCGTTCCAGGATTTCGTGAGCGATGCGGGTCACGGCGCGGGCAATATCACCCGCGTCCATCACGACACGCTCCTGCCGATTGCCTATTGTGGGTTCGATGGTCATGGGTAGTCGATCAGTTGCAGACACAAAAAAACCTTCTCCTCCGGTGTGGACGAGAAGGTGCGGGCTGTCCGACGGCTTGTGCCGTTCATCATCATCGCGAGCTCCTTACCCACCTCACAGGATGAGCGTTAAAGGCGAGCCGATCTTAGCGAGTTGATCCCACCGTGTCAAGAATTCACTGCGACGATCGGCTGGATGAGAGGGACATGCCTTCATTGACTCCCTGGATGCCATTTGTTAGCTTCGTGCCACCGAGAGCGGTCTCTCGCTCGATTTCTTTGTCGTTCAGGTCATCCAGAATCATCAGCTCCCATCGTGAAAGGATCGCGCATGACTTCCCCTTCTGGTTCCACCGCAACCCCTGATCTGTTGACTGCCCTGGCCAATAAAGCGACGACACTTCGCATCGAGAGCGTGAAGGCGACGAGCGAAGCCGGGAGCGGCCATCCCTCCAGCTGTTGCTCAGCCGCGGACATTCTCGCGGTGCTGTTTTTTTCCGTCATGCGGTATGACCCCAAGAATCCGAAGTTGCCGAATAGCGACCGGTTTGTGCTCTCCAAGGGCCACGCGGCGCCCCTGCTCTATGCGGCATGGGCAGAGGCGGGATTGTTTCCCAAGTCGGAATTGCTGAAGTTGCGCACGCTGGGTTCCGATCTCGAAGGCCATCCGACGCCCCGGCTCTCGTTCGTGGACATGGCCACCGGTTCTCTGGGACAAGGGCTGCCGGCCGGCGTGGGTCTCGCGTTCAATGCGAAATCGATCGATAAGACCGACTACCGCACCTACGTCTTGATGGGCGACGGCGAATCCGTCGAGGGGTCCGTATGGGAAGCGGCGGAAGTGGCCCGGCAGGCGAAGCTGGACAATCTCTGCGCGATTGTGGACGTGAATCGCTTGGGACAGAGCGATCCGACGATGCTGCAGCATGACATGGAGGCCTACCGCGCTCGTTGGAGCGGATTCGGCTGGAACGCCATTGTGGTGGACGGGCACGATATCGGCGCCCTCGTGGCGGCGTTCGCCGAGGCGGGCAAGACCAAGGGGCGGCCGACCGTATTGCTCGCGAAGACCTTCAAGGGGCGCGGCATTTCCTTTATGGAAAATCATCCGGACTGGCATGGGAAACCGCTGAAGAAGGGCGAAGAAACGCAAAAGGCGCTGGACGAATTGACCGCTCAGATGAAACCGAGCTCCACGCAACTTCAGATCTCGTTGCCGACCGCGGCTAAGACGGCACCCGCTACCAAAGGTGTGCTGGCTCCGGCTCCGTACAAGTTGGGCGATTCCGTGGCGACGCGAGAAGCATTCGGCGCCGCGCTGTTGGCGCTCGGTGAGGCGAACTCGCAGGTGGTCGCCCTCGACGCGGACGTGAAGAACTCCACCTATAGCGACAAGTTCGGGAAGCGGTTTCCGGACCGGTTCCTCGAAAACTTCATCGCCGAACAGAATATGCTGGGCGCTGCGGCCGGCGTGGCCGCTTGCGGCAAGATCCCCTTCGTGGCGACGTTTGCGGCGTTTTTCACGCGGGCCTACGATTTCATTCGCATGGCGGCCATCAGCCAGTCGAACATTAAACTGGTGGGAACGCACGTCGGTGTCAGCATCGGCGAAGACGGCCCGTCGCAGATGGGACTTGAAGATCTGGCCATGATGTCGACCCAGCCAGGCGTGACCGTGCTCTACCCGTCCGATGGCATCTCGATGTACAAATTGATGGAGTCGGCCACGGCCCACAAGGGTATGGTGTATTTACGCGCCGGTCGTCCCAAGACCCCGGTGATTTATGGCGCCGACGAAACGTTCAAGATCGGCGGGTCCAAAGTCCTTCGGCAGAGTGCTGCCGATCAGCTCACGATCGTGGCGGCCGGTGTCACGCTGTTTGAGGCCCTCAAGGCCCACGACCAGCTCAAGGCGGCCGGCATCGCGACCCGCGTGGTAGATTTGTACAGTATCGTTCCTGTCGATCAGGCTACCTTGATCGATTGTGCGCGAGCGACCGGCGGGCGGTTCCTGACGGTCGAAGATCATTATGCGCATGGCGGTATCGGCGACGCCGTGTTGAGCGCCCTGGCTTCAGAAGGCGTACGGGTTCGCAAGTTGGCTGTCCGGGAGATTCCGCGCAGCGGAAAGCCGGACGAGCTCGTGGATCATTTTGGAATTGGAGTACGCTCGATTGTTGAAGCGGCCAAAGAGATCGTCGCAGCAGCCCACCGCTGAACGGCCCAGCCCCGGCGCTCCGGCCGGCTTGAATCAGATTCCCCTGCTCCAGATCCTCAGCGCCCAGGATCGTCAAAAGGTCCTGGGCGAAATGACCGAAACCCGCTACAGCAAGGGCGACTTCATTTTTCGTGAGGGCGATCCGACCGAATACTTCCACATCGTCAAGGAAGGGTCGGTCAAATGCGTCAAGTCGTCCCTCGACGGGAAGGAGTGCACGCTCAAAGTGCTGATGCCGGGTGACCTGTTCTGTTGCGATGCGTCGGCCTTCGATGGCGCGTCCCACCCGGGCACGGCCCAGCCCATGGGTGACGTCAGTGTGCTCCGCATGAAAAAAGAGGCCTACTTCAAGATGCTCAGGGCCAACCCCGACGCCGCGATGGAAGTCATCCGGTATCTTGGAAACCGGCTCAATGAAGCGCAGGAAAAAGCCAAGGTGCTTGCCCTCGATCGTGCCGATCAGCGTTTGGCCTCCTTATTAGTGCATCTGGCCGAACGCAGTGGGATCAACGACCCGCACGGCATTCGGGTGACCGTCCGTCTGACGCGTCAGGACATGGCGAACATGGTGGGCGTGACAACGGAAACGGCCATTCGAATCATGGCTCGCTTCAAGAAGGATCGTCTGGTGACCGGCACCGCCGCTCGTCTGGTCATTCGAGATCTCTCCAAACTGAAACTCCTCGCTTCCACGTAATTTCTTTCACGACAGACCAGGTATTTTGCAAAACATGACAATAGTCATGTTTTGTTGATGCCGCCATCTCGTATGGTGCAGGCAGAGGCGCAGCATTCGAGCGCGACGAATGTTGATCCGGAGGCGATGCGCTTCCGGTCGCCGGGTTCAACACAGGGATGGCGGAGGCAATATGCACACATATACAGGCACAGATCATCGAGGCGGGAGAAGCGGTAGAGCGATCATGATTATCGGGGGCACGCTCAGTCTGCTGGCAGGCATGGCGCTGTCGGCTCAGGCGAAAACCCACGACATTAAAATGACCGCGGTGGAGACGGATATTGTGATCGACGGCGGCGGGGAAAAATATGCCGCCTGGACCTTCAACGGGCAGTTCCCCGGTCCGGTGGTGCGGGTCACGGAAGGTGATATCGTCAACTTCACATTGACGAACCCGGCCACGAACAAGAATCCGCATGCGATGGATTTCCATGCCGCGGAAGTCGATTTCCTGAAAAACTATCGGGCCGTCAACACCGGCGAGACCCACAGCTTTTCATTCACGGCGAAGAAGCCGGGGGTGTTCTTCTACCACTGCGGTGCCCCGCCCATGATCCAGCATGTCGCGCGCGGGATGTTCGGCGCCATCATCGTCGATCCGAAAAATGCGAAGGTCTGGCCCAAGGCGGATCGTGAATATGTGCTGGTGCAGTCGGAGTTTTTTAAGAACCCGAACGATGTCCAAGCCATGTTCGATCGAAAGTACGACGGTATGATGTTCAACGGCGGCATCTTCAAGTATCACCCCTTTGTGACCGGCGGGGGGAAACTCGATGCCAAACCGGGTGAACGCGTCCGGATCTATTTCGTCAACGCCGGACCGAACGAGTTCTCCTCGTTCCACCCGATCGGTGAGATCTGGGACAACGTGTACGAAAGCGGCAATCCTGCCAACAATCTGAAGGGCGTGCAGACGTACGTGGTGGGGCCCGGGAGTGCCGCCACGTTTGACGTCGTGGTGGAATCCGCCGGAGCGTACCCGCTCGTCACGCATTCCTTGACGGGTGCCTTGCGCGGCGCAATTGCCGTGTTGCTGGCGGGGCCGGATGCGAAACCCGCGCCCTTGATGCCGATGGTGCCGTGGGAGTTGCCGGCCTCGAAGACCGAGGCCACACCACCGGCTGGTCACTGACCGTCGTGGGGGCCGGCCGTCCACACGGACCGCCGGCCCTCCTTGGGGAGAGCAAACCGTGATCCATACCGATGTCCAACGTTCATGGTTTCTGGGAGATGCCGATGCGGAATCCTGGGACAATACGGTTCTTCCTGTTCCTATTGAGCGGATACCTCGCAAGCCCGGCCGCTGCCGAAACCTCACAGGAGCGCGTGGCGCTTTTCTTGTCAGGACCCGACTGTTCCGCTCAACACCAGTCTATCGTGGCGGCATTGACTCCGATTTCAGGCGTCGCCCGTGTCGATCCGGACAGCGTCCCTGAGCATGTCTTAGTCGATGTGTCGAGTGGGGTTGTCGTTCCGGAGGATCTCCTGGCGGCCGCGCGGCGTGCCCTCCCGTCGGCCGTGAGTTGTCAGGTTGAGATCATGAAGTCATGCATCTCCGCCGGGCGGTCACCGGCCGGTCGTTAACCCGCGCGTACAACGAATTGACCGATCCGCGAGATTGGACTACGCTCACCCACGATCTGTCATGCAGACAACGGGCGCCACGTTGGAAACATGGAGAGGCTTGGCCTGCTGGTTGGCTGTGCTGGCCTGGGGCTGGCTGTTGCCTGTGACGACGGTACTCGCGCAGGAAGCGGTGCTTGAATTTCCCATCCGGCCTTTTAACGTCGACGTGATGCTGCGCCAGCAGACGTTCGCCCCGGATGATCGTGAGATCGGGGTACAGCTCGGCATTACGGCAGTACGCTACGGCAATGTCGAGGTTCGGACCATTTACCAATTCTTCAGCATTCACACGCAGGAGTTCCACACCGACCAGCATTCGCTGTTCGTCAATCCCCGGTGGAACAACTTCATCGACATCCTGGATTTTCCCAAACACAGACCGATCAGCCGCATTATCCGCCACGTGCTCTTCGGGCCGTTGGAGGACCGGGCGGTGCCTTACGTCGGTATGCTGGCCGGAGGGGTTCTGCCCGGTCCGGGAAACCATGCGCCCGGCCATTTGATCGGTGGCCAGGTCGGCGTGCGGTTCCCGGTTGCGCAGAGCCTGTCGGTCGATATCAGCGTGCAGTACAGTCAGTACGGAGTGGATTTTCGAGGGGAGGCAGGGCAGGCGCAACAATGGGTCTTTCTCTCAGGAGTGCGATTTTGACCACGGAGGTCTGGTTCAGTCGAGTCTGGATTTTTCTGGCCTGCATGGTCCTGTCCGGCTGCGGCTTGCTCATCGATGCGGTCGAACAGGTTTGGCCGGTCGCGGGCAGTAAGGTCGACATCATCTGTGAACGCGGGCGAGTCCAGGTTGGCCTAGCGATGGAACCGTTCCGGCCTTTTGTCTTTCCCACAATCTGGACGGATGAAGGCGCTCGAGTCACGGGGCTCGATGTCGAACTCACCCGCGCCATGACCGAGGAACTCTCCCGGCGGTGCGGACATCCGGTGACCCCGGTCCTGCACCTCGTGCGCTTCAGGGATCTGTTCCGTCTCCTGAATGAAGGACACTTGGATTGGTTCGTCTCGGCCGTCGCGACGAACACCCCTGCCCCGTCCCGTGCCGGAGTCGCCTACTCCCTGCCCTATTTTTACGGCGGCGGCATCAGTGGGATCACCACGAGCGCGACCGTGTTGGAGCGGGTGCGGGCGAATGTTCGGGAACAGGCGATGCATCCTGCGGCCGACCGGCTGGCGGCCACAAGCCATGCGTTGGATGGGCTTACGATTGCGGTGCAGGATGAAACCAGCGCCTACTACTATGCCGAAGCAAATTGGGGTGCGAACCGGCTGATCGTGTGCGATTCGCTCCCTGCGGCCTTCGAATATGCGGACGCCCAGACCGAGCCTCGTATCGATATCATTCTGGGCGCGCAACCAGTGTTGGAATACATGGTCAAGCGGGTTCGCAAGGACTGGTCGCTCCTGACCCGAGACAGCGGCCGCCCCCTGTTTCTCACCAAGGCCGACTACGGCGTCGTGGTGGCGGAGGAAAGTTATCGCCTGCGATGGCTGGTGAACGATCTGCTGCTGAAACTGGACGAGTCCGGCCGTCTGGGTGAGATGCGGACACGTTGGCTCGATGAGGAGTATGCCTTTCCCCGGCGAGCCTCGTTGGAAGGGTTACCCTTCGATGTGGAGAAAATGGCGTCGCACTATATCCAGGGGACCTGCCGCATCAGGCCCGGGTCATGACCGCAGGGAGAGGAGCACAATGATGAGACGTCGCGCATGGATGATCCTGGCTGCAGCGGTGCTGCTGACGACTCTGCACGCTTCGATTGGATTGGCGGTGGAGCGAGCCGAGGCGGAGGAAGCGGCGCGCCTGCTGGCCAAACTCTTAGAGTCCGGGCGCGCCGTCATCGAGCGCAACCAGTCGTTGATCGACGACCCTCACAAGGGCGAAAAAGGATTCACGCCGGAATTATTTGAGCAGCAAGTCGTCGCGGAGTTTCACGCCAAGACCGGGATCGATCTGAAGGCGCTGCCGACGGCGCCGCTCTCTCTACGCATTCCGCCATTAGCCAAGGAACTCCTGCCGGCGTTGATGCAGGCCAGCCGGGACGTCATACGCGACGCGCAGGTCGTCATCAATCAGCGCGGCATCGGCTATAAGAACTTTATTCCGGCCACCTATGGCAGTCAGGCCTCCGCGCGGTTCTCCAAGGCGGCGCATGTGCGGCTGAAACAGACGGCGATTCAACCACGCAATCCGAAAAATGAGCCGGATGAGTACGAAGCGTCGGTACTCAAATGGCTGTCTGCCAGGCCGCGCGCTGAGGCCTATGTAAGCGAGTTAACTGAGGAAGGGCGTACGTTACGGGTCGTGATGCCGATTTATTACGCCAAGGATTGTCTCGCCTGCCACGGTGAACCGAAAGGCGATCTCGACATCTCCGGGTATCCCAAGGAGGGACATCGAGAAGGAGATCTTGCCGGGGCCATTACGGTTACCGCCCCGCTGGGCAATCGGTAACGTCAGGGATTCGGCGCGACAAAGACGAGCACTTTCAAACGCTCGGCGCTGTGATTCTTCACGCCATGTTCCTCACCGGCAGCGGCCATCGTCCCCTGCCCGGCTTTCAGCACACGTTTTTCCGCGCCGACCTGAAAGGTGCCCTCGCCTTCCAGCACGATGTAAACCTTGTCCTGTTCGCCGTGAATATGACCCTTCTGTTCCTGCCCCGGTTCGAAGCAGTAGATGTCGCAGAAGAACCGCGGCGTTTCGAAGAGGTTATTCTTCTTCATTTTCTCTTGGCTGAACTGCTGAAAATCCGAAAGGGCGATGACTTTCATGTCCTGGGCTCCGCGGGTAAGGATGAAGGTGTTGTGTCAGGATTCTGCAAACGAGTCACGATGCGCTCGACTGAAATCAAATGGCGCGAGAGTCCGAGGTCTTGCGCGGGAAGCCCCATGGCGAGACCCAGCAGTTGCGGGAGATGGAGAATGGGAAGATTCAGTTCGGTCTTCACCGCCCGCCCCGCGCGCTCCTGGTAAATATCAAGGCTCATGTGGCAGAGCGGACAAGGCGTCACCATGAAATCCGCGCCGTGATCCCGCGCGTCTTTCATATTTGTGCCCGCCATGGCCACCGCGATGGCCTCCTTCTCCAGGATAATGGGAAACCCGCAACACTTGGTCCGACCGGCGTAGGCGACCGGCTCTCCACCGACGGCACGAATGATTTTCTCCAATGAACTGGGATTTTCGGGATCATCGAAACCCAGTTCCCAGGACGGGCGCAACATGTAGCAGCCGTAAAACGGCGCGATGCGAAAATCACGAAACGGCGAGCGGACCGTTCCGGCCACTTGGCTTAGCCCCAGATCCCGCACGGCGATCCAGAGGAGATGCTTCACCTGCACGCCGCCGCCGTAGGAGATGCCGTCCTGCGCCAGGATCTTGTTCACCCGTTCAAGCGTGGCCGGTTCACTTTTCAGGCGTCGATTGGCTGCGCTCATCACCCCCTGGCAGGTACCGCAAATGGTCATCACATCCAGGCCCATCCGTTCGGCCTGCGCGAAGGTGCGGGCGTTCAAGGCGAGGGCGAGGTCCGGATCCGCTTCCCCGATGACGCCGGCTCCGCAACAGGACGACGCCGCGAGTTCGACGACCTCGATGCCCAGGCGGCCGACGATCGCCATGGTGGATTGGTAGAGTTCAGGGGTGGCGCCTTTGGCGGCGCAACCGGGATAGAGAGCAAATTTAAGCGGCATAGGTCTCGTCGAGTGATTGTTCGGCTTGTTCTTGCACCTTACCGTATTTTGCCCCTCGATGAACAGCTCGGCCGGCGATGGGTGAGCGCAGTATGCGGACGGGGTTGCAATGACGCCATCGCCGCAAGGCTCAGGGCAATTTCGACACCGTCTCCTTATAGCTTTTCTTGAGATCGGCTACGGCTGCGTTCACATTATCTTTCAGGCTACTCCAGGCTGAACTGGTCGAGTGACTCACTTCGTCCAGCTGCTTGCGAGCTTCGTCTTTCTTGCGTTCGAGATCTTGCAGGGCTTTCTGCATGTCCTTCCTGGCTTCCACGGACGCGGCGCTGGTTTTGGTTTGGAGTTCTGCGATCTTGGCCTGCATCTCCGCCAGTTCGGCTTGAACCGTCTTTTGAAAGCTCTCTTTTTGCTGCATCGTATACTGCTTCGTGGATTCAACGGCTTCCTTCGTGTCCCGGATCATTTTTTCGGTGGTTGACGGCGGGGCCTGGTCTCCGGCGGCGATGGCCAAGGGGGTGACACCATACCCCACAGCCGTGAGACAAAGGCCCAATAGCGCTCTTCCGACAATCATGGCGAGTACTCCTTCGTGAGTGGAAACGGCCTGTAGGAGAAGGGGCGTGGCCGATGGAGAATACCTCAAATTATCTGGCATGTTCTGTGCCCGGCGCCTTCCCTGCCGAAGGTTAAGGTTTTCGGTGGAATGAACCGAAAAGGATCTACAACGAAGACAATCCCGCAACCTTGACCTGTGGTGTGAGCCCTATGAGTGCTGAACTTGCCCCGATGTCGGACCCGGCCTCAACCAGCCCGTTAGAGCAACTCCTGATCGAACGGATCCGCAAAGGCGCCATCGAACTGCCGCTGTTGCCGCAGGTGGCCTCACGGATTCTGGCCATGGTGTACGACCCGGATGCCGAAGCGGCGAAACTGGCCGCGCTCATTCATCAAGATCAGGCGCTGGCCGCCCATGTCATCCGCATCGCCAATTCTCCGGCCTATATGACCCGTAATCCCGTAGTGTCGTTGCAGCATGCCGTGTCCATGCTGGGTATGAATTTGATGTCTGAGCTGGCCTTCTC
>ERZ795061.4397-NODE-4397-length-11904-cov-7.126762_pt1 | contig 11904 bp, 9 predicted proteins | sample MGYA00375145_ERZ795061 | MGnify/ENA primary metagenome ERZ795061 (study PRJEB30190, sample SAMN05720144) | anaerobic digester metagenome | isolation source: active sludge of municipal wastewater-treating anaerobic digesters | place: USA | collected 2014-12-22 ... | reverse complement strand
GCAGGGTTTCCCGGATCAGGCTGCGATCTTCAGCAGCTCCAGGTGGCGTGGCTGGCGGGGGTGCGGTTGAGTTCGTCGCGGCGCTTTTTCCAGTCGGGCAGGTGGCGGTCGAGCAGCAGCTGAAATTGCTCGTTATGGCGGCGCTCGCGCAGGTGCAGCAACTCATGCACGATGATGTATTCGAGGCATGCTACGGGCTTTTTGGCGAGTTCGAGGTTGAGCAGAATGCTTTTGCGTTCGATGCTGCACGAGCCCCAGCGCGTTTTCATCTGCCTGATCTGCCAGCCGGCCAGGCCGGTCTGCAGCTTTTTCTGCCATTTTTCGATGAGACCCGCCGCTGATTTTTTGAGCTCGCTGCGGTACCATTCGTTCATGATTCTGTGCCGCTTTTCTGCCGGGGTGCCGGGCCGCACCTGCATATCGATAAAAGTCCTGCTGCGCCGGCAAACGCGCGGCGGCGCGGCAACCTCAACGACTCTGAGCAGGTAGCGCTGCCCCTTGAAATAATGGCTTTCTCGATCCTTGTATTCGCGTGGCGCGAGTCTTTCCTGGGCGGCGAACTTCTGCTGGTTTTTCTTTATCCAGGCCAGTTTGCCAACCGCAAAGAGTCTTATGGCGTCTTCATTCACAGCAAGAGGCGCAGCGATACGAACTTTACCGGCGGGCGGGTAAACGGCCAGATGAATATTCTTGATATCCTTGCGCACGACATCGATGCTGATATTGCCGACGACGATTTGTTCCATCAGTATTCCCGCTGGTTTCTCACCAGGTCTAAAACATACTCGGCGCTGGGCTCTTTAACCTGAAAACGCTCGAGGGTTTCCTTGATGGCATTCTCAACGGCTCTGGTTTTCTGCATGTTATCGCGCCAGCCGTCTTTTTTGGTGGTCAGAATTTTTTCATCGAGCTCAGCGGCTAATTGTTCGTTTTTGCCCAGATTGTCATACAAAGTCCGCCGGGCGCTCGAATTAAGCGAAGCGGGGTATTCTGCCGAGGTTTCGGGCTGCTTTACCTTCGCTGAGAGTGCCGCGATCTGCTGCAGGTATTTTTCGTATTCGAGAGTGGCGCTTTTGCGGTGCTTGATCAGCTCATCGAGCAGCACGCTCATTTTTTCGTAATAGATCGGGTTGGCCGGGCTCTCTTCGATGATGACGCGGCGCAGATTGTTCTCGATTGCTTCGGCCATCGCTTCGCGGCTCTTTTTAAGACTGGCAGGGAAACTGGCTATCGCGTCTTTGCCCTTTTCAACCAGCAGCTCGACCAGGCTCAGGTCGTCGAAATTGGCCAGCATGCGGCTTTCTTCGGCACCGATGTAACTGTCGATCAGATGGCGCATGGCCGGCTCAAACTGCTTCAGGTCGATGTAGTCGCCGCTGACCAGCTGAATTTCCATGCGCAGGGCTTCAAAATGCTTCAGGTCGTTTTTAATCTGTTCGGCCTCTTTAGCTGTATAGCCGGCTTCCGGCATTTCATCGGCAATATTGGCATAAGCGCGAATCAGGGCGATCGTCGACTTGTAAAAGGCAACCCGGCGCGGTTCGGTGTCTTTGAGCGCGTCAGGGTTCTGGGTGTGATTGCCGCAAAAATAGTGCAGATAGGCCATCTGGTCTTTCGGCGGCTCGACCGGCTCACAAAGACCCTTTATCGTTTCGAGGGCTTCATCGAGGCGCTCTTTGCCTTTTTGCAGGCGATCTTTCAACAGGCCATCGATGTCTGATTTCTCGTAACCACCGAGGGCTTCGCCGGTGTAGTCATTGAACGCCTGTTCCAGGCTCTTGAACAGATCCATGTAGTCGATGATATAGCCATATTCCTTATCATCGCCATCCAGACGGTTTACCCGGCACACAGCCTGAAACAGGCCATGGTCGCGCAGCTTTTTATCTATATACAGATAGGTTGCCGAAGGGGCGTCAAAGCCGGTCAGCAGTTTGTTCACCACAATCAGCAGTTTCATCTGCGCCGGTTCTTCGACGAATTTTTTCTTAACTTCCGTTTCGAACTGTTCGACCTTGTTCATGGCGGTTTCGGCATCTTCATGGAAATAATCAGCAAGCATCTGCCGGTAGATGTCAAAACGCTGCAGTTTCTCGGTATAACCCTCGCCTTCGCCTTTGATATCGGCATAGTTGGGCACAAACGAGGTGACGATCGCGCATTTTTTCAGACCGGCCTTTTGAAACAGTTCGTAATAGCGGCAGGCATTATAGATACTGTCAGAAACCAGCATGGCGTTGCCTCTGCCGTTCTGCAGGCGTTCTTTCTTTTCCATGTCCATCATCATGTCGATAACGATTTTCTCAAGCCGCGATTTGCTGCTGAACACCTTTTTCAGGGTTCCCCATTTTTGTTTGAGTTCGATTTTGGCCAGATCGGTAAGGCCTTTGGTTTTAAGCTCAAACCACTCATCGATTTTTTCGGAAGAAGTGATTTTCTGCTCGATATCTCTGGCTTCATAGCGCAGATCGAGAACCACCCTGTCGAAAACCGCTTCGTCAAATTTGTAGGTATGAATATAGCGGCCAAACACCCTGAGACTGTTTTGCCGGTCAGCCTTCAGCAGCGGGGTGCCGGTGAAGCCGATAAACATTGCATCAGGAACGAACTGTTTCATCGCCTGGTGCAGCTTGCCGGTCTGGGTGCGGTGGCACTCGTCGACAAAAACGTAAATATCACCCTTGGCCTTGTAGTTAACGGGAATGCTGCTCTTCAACTCATTCAGATAGGCATCCATGGCTTTTTCGTCGATCTCTTCTTTGCCGCCGAATTTATGAATTAGGGAACAGATCAGCAATGGCGCAGTGTCATTGAGTTTGTTCAGCAGGTCTTTGCCGCTGGTAGTGCGGTAGATGTTTTCCTGAACGCCTTTATAAACCTTTTCGATCTGTTCGTCGAGTTCTTCGCGGTCAGTAATGATGAGCACTCTGGCGTTATGGTTGTATTCACGTATCCATTTGGCGAGCCACACCATGATCAGGCTCTTGCCGCTGCCCTGGGTGTGCCAGAGAATGCCGTTTTCATGGTTTTTAACAAATTTCTGGGCGGCTTTGATGCCAAAATACTGGTTCGGCCGGCAGAGTTTCTTCTGGCCACGGTCGAAGACCACGAAATCGTGAACCAGCTCGATCAAACGCTCTTTATTCAGCAGCTGCACAATGTTCAGGTCGAGCAGATAGTCATGGCTGGCGGCCTGGTCGCTCATTTCCTTCCATTTCAGGAAATATTTTTCTTTGGTATCGATCGCGGCGTATGCGAGGCCTTCGACGTTGTTGCCGGCCATTACCAGCTGAATGGTGCTGAAGAACGGCTTGATAAAAATATGTTTCTGGTTGTCGTTGTTCTGCCTGATTCCCTCAGAAATTGAAACCGTGCTGCGCTTCAGTTCGAGCACGCCAAGCGCGATGCCGTTCACGTAAAGCACGAGGTCGGGTCGTTTTTTATGGAAACCCTTGATCGTGACTTCTTCGGCAATGGCAAAATCGTTTTCGAGCGGGTTTTTCCAATCGATCAGCCAGACGGTTTCTTTGTTCTGGCCGGTTTCCGGCTGCACATTCACGCCATAGCGCAGCATTGTGTAGACTTCTTTGTTGACATCATAAAGCGATTTGCTCTGATCACCGGCGACTTTGCTGAACTCATACAGTGCCTTGCCAATCAGGTTCTGGTTGTAGCCTTTCATGGTAAGGAAACCGCGCAGGATTTTCTCTTCAATATTGCTGTTGTTTTCGCGATCTTCCCAGTTGCCGAGGTAGCGGTAGCCCAGTTCTTTCGTGAACAGCGCAATAACACGTTTTTGCGTGGCCCGCTCTTTCTGGCCGATTTCACTCATATTATATTCATGCCTTGCTGGTCTTTGGTTTTTTTGCACCGGAAATAATTGGAATGAGGCAGCGCAAGGCCCGGTTCACCGATTCAGAATCCGGGAAATATTTGCGCAAATCCGGTTCAAGAATTACAGTGCCTTCTTTGGGTGCAATCTCGGTAACCGTGACTGAGCCGTCTTTTTCGTGAACAGTCATGGTATAACCGGCCAGCATGTCTTTGGCATGCTTGCCGCGAACACCCTTGGAAAAATCATATTCTGAACGCATTTCATCTTTCAACGGTAATTACTCCTGTCAGCCTTCTTAAAGATTATACCACTTCATTCATCATAATTCCTGTGGCATCAGGCTTTTCCGCTGCAATTCAGCTCGCTGTTAAACTTTAATTCTTGTTTATTTCACCCTTCAGAATCAGCATCAATCGCCGGACTTCCTCGGGAACCTGTCCACTAACTTGTCCGGTAGCATGGTCGGTAGCATGGTCGGTAGCTTGGTCGGTAGCTTGGTCGGTAGCTTGGTCGGTAACTGGCCGCCAGATAATAGTTCGGAAAATTTCTTCCTGAATAAATTCTGGTGGGTTCAAGTTTGCTTCGCGGCAAAGGTAGTCAAACACCATCTGCCGCTCCGCGGCAAACTCCACTTGCACACTGCTGATAAATACTCCTATTCTGTTCATAATAGTCTTATCTTCCCGGTTAATAAGGTTTGCATCATGCCCTGTTTGATTTGTTTGTATTTGGCGAGTTTGGCTTCCAGAGCGTCTATTTCTTTGTCAATGCCTGAAAGAGCTTGGGATATGCTTATTTGCTGGCTTTTGTCGGGAATTTTTATACTTATTGCCTTCAACTTTTTAGGACTTATTTCAAGAAAAGTGCTACCACTGGCATTTTGCTGCAAAATTGGTTTCAAAGTTAAGGCAAGATAATACAGAAACTCACTATCGACAGCTTCTTTTGCAACCAGAGATTGAAATCCTTGATTAGTACAACCTTCGGTCATTAAGATGCTGACATCACCGATACTTGCACGGCTGGTAAGAAGTATAGTGCCTGGCGACAATAACTTTGCCGAGCTATTGGCAAATCCCTCCTGAGTAATTTTTCTGATGCTTTGATACGAGTATTTTTTGTCGCCGATTTCTGTTGGGGTAAACCAGTTGATATTGCCGTTCCAGTATGAGGGTGTGAATGTGCTGGGAGTGCCACCGCCAACAACCTCGGCAATTTCTCCCAGTTTCTTTGATTGCCAGCCGGGTTTTGGTTTCAGGAGTTGCTGCATGGCGCCCTGTTTGATCAGGCGTTTTTTGGCTATGAGCTTTTCGAGCTGGGTGATGAGGGCGTCGGCATCGTTTAAGGCGGTGGCAATGGCGGTTTGTTCGGCCATCGAAGAGGGAATAGAGACCAAAATCTCATGTAGATCATTTCGGTTAACTCCGGGGACACCACTTTTGCCGGAGTATGTTTGGAAATCTATTGTGTGGAGCAAGTAGAAAGCGTAGAGGGGGAAGTTTTTATGAAAATCTTTGACATATAGTGTGGTATTTAATGGCCAAAAATCGTCGTTAACCCAAAAGACTTTTCCAATAGTTCCATAGCGCCCGGTGACAACACCTGGCCCTTTTACTTTTGCCTCACAATGATAATCCTCGATTCCTGATGAGGTGACAATTTGGTATTCCCCGGATCTTCTATACCTGCGTGGTAGATCATAGCCACGCTGAAGGGATACCACCTTGCCAAGTAGCTTTGTCTCCCAATCCTCGGGAATAACACCTGCTTCGGTCATTTTGTAGCCTACAGGGATTTTGTTCATGGCAGGCTCCTGGGAGTTCTTTTCTGTTTCAGGTGGTTAGGTGCCATATCTGCTGCGCTGACGCCAGCAAGGGGGCTTAAAATCGTTGTGGTTGGTTCTTTTTGTTTCATGCGAAGCCCATCTTTTTTAAGTGGTCAGCTACTTTGGCGGTAAGTTCGGCGACTGAATTGTCGAGCTGCGGTAGCGGCGTTTCGTAGCGTTCGGCCAGTTCTTTGATGCGGCGGGTGAGGCGGTGGCTGATGTTTTCCATTTCGGTGCTGATACGCGCTTCCATGGCGGCCAGCCATTTCTTTTCGATGACGATGGTTTTGATCTGCTCAATAGGCAGCTTCGGGTATTGCGCGATCACCTTTTTCTCAAGTTCGGCTCTGGCAGCTTTGATGCTGGTCTGAATTGCGGCTTCCTGTTCGGTCAGAGCTTTGTATTCCTGGAGTTTGTCGTATTCTTCGCCGTTGTCGGCGTTACGCCTGCCCAAGTCTTTTATCGCCTTTGTCAGCCCGGCTTTGCTGATTTTACCCTTGTCATCGGTGGCATTGCTCAGCAGACCATCCTCGCCGCCATGTTCTTCACGCAGTTCTTCCATGGTGGCGGCCAGACTTTCGGCCTGGGCTTCAAGATCGTCGATGGCCTTTTGTTCACGGGCAAAAAATTCCTGAACCATTAAAGCCGGCGGAATCAGCCGACCCTCGAGCCCTTCCAGGCCCGGCACCTGCTTCACCGTTTCCTTGTCGCCCTTTTTGGTTTTCTTTTCGCTACGAACGACTTCATTACCGGCTTTCCAGCCGGCGGCGCTGAGCTCGTAAAAATCATCCTGCATGGTTTCAGCCCAGTAGTCCATCAGATGCTGATACATCGCATACTTGTCGGTGAGCGGCCGGTTGTCGTAATTCTTCAACAGACTCTCGGAAACCCGATGAATCTCATGCCTGGGCCGCAGCCCCTCAGCCAGCGATCGGGCGGCGACCGCCGTTTCGCCTTTCCACTGCGCAAAAACTGCATTCATCTGCCTGCCGTAAGCAACAAACTCGGGGTGATTGAAAATTGCATCCTTGATATCGGCATTCGCGACCTTGAGCCGGTAATAGTCAGGGCGGCCCGCGATGGGCTCTGCCAGATGCTTCTTGAGAGTGGGGTAAACCGCCCAGTAATCTGCAAGCGCCTCGATGTCGCGCGCCGGAATGCCGCCAAGCAGATGCGCTTCGATGTCCTGAATGTCTTCTGCTTCCTGGCTGTCGATGTAGCGCGGAATATTAAGATTGTAATCGTTTTTCGGGTCAGCAATTTCGTCTATGGGAATAATGCGCGCGTAGCCCGGCAATTCGAGGCGGTTGGTGAAGGTATCGACGATTTTGTGAATATCCTGCTCGCGCAGACGGTTTTTGTTGCCGTCTTTGATAAAGCCTTTGCTGGCGTCGATCATGAAAATATCACGGCGTCCGGCAGCATCTTCCTTGTCGAGGATTATCAGACTGGCCGCGATGCCGGTGCCGAAAAACAGGTTGGCCGGCAGGCCGATAATGCCCTTGATATAACCCTTCTGAATAATTTTGCGGCGAATGGCGCCCTCGGCATTACCCCGGAACAGAACGCCCAGTGGCAGAACAATACAGGCTTTGCCGTTGGCTTTGAGCGATTTGAGCAGATGCAGCAGGAAAGCGAAATCGCCGTTCTTTTTGGGCGGCACCGCGTCATAGCCGGCAAAGCGCTGATAGACGTCGTTGAGTGGATCGAGCCCGTTCATCCAGGCTTTGTGGCTGAACGGCGGATTAGCGACGGCGTAATCAAACTGTCTGAGCTCGCCGGTTTTTTCGTTTTTGAATTCAGGATCAGAAAGGGTGTTGCCCTGCACGATTTCGGCGTCGGCATTGCCGTGCAGCCACATGTTCATGACGGCAAGGGCGCGGGTGGCGTTATCGTTTTCCTGGCCGTAGATGGTTATGCCGTGTGGCGACTCGTCGGCGGCCTTGAGCAGCAGCGAACCCGAACCACAGGTCGGGTCATAAATCGTTTCGGTCTGGCTTTTTGATTTGCTGATACCGATTACACTGGCCATGATGCGCGAAACTTCGGCGGGAGTGTAGAACTGCCCCTTGCTTTTGCCGCTTTCGGTGGCAAAGTGGCGCATCAGGTATTCGTAGGCGTCGCCAAGCAGGTCATCGCCATCGGCGCGGTTGCCGCTGAAATTCAGCTCGGGCTTTTCGAAAATGGTGACCAGATTGGTGAGTTTATCAACCTTGTCTTTGCCTTTGCCGAGTTTCTCGTCGTCATTGAAATCGGCAACGGTGATGACCCCGGTCAGCCCGTTGGCTTTGGCAAATTCGCCGATGATTTTATTGATTCTGTCGCCGATATCGCTTTTGCCCTTGTGTTTGACCATATCGTAAAAGCTGGCGTCAGCAGGGAGATGGATCATCGGGTCTTTTTTATCGGAAACATATTTCATGAACAGCATTACCAGCACGTAATCCTTATACTGGCTGGCATCCATGCTGCCTCTGAGTTCATCGCAACCGGCCCAGAGTGAGCTGTATAATTCTGATTTCTTTACTGCCATGTGTGACCCCGCTTCTGCATGCGCTTTGTCTTGATATTTTGGGAGCTACTTCTCATTTTCGTCTTTCTTCATAAGTTCGGCTTCGATCGCCTCGATGGAGGGCAGGCTTGATTTTAATTCATCAGGAAGTGATTGAGTCAACTGGTATTCTGAAACGCCCATCGGCTTGCTGATATCGCTGAGGGCATATTCAACCACTACTTTATCTTTGCCTTTACAGAGGAGAATGCCGATGGTGGGTTCATCCCGGTCAGATTTTATCTGCATATCCACCGCTTTGAGATAGAAGTTGAGTTTTCCGGCAAACTCCGGTTCAAAATCGACGGTTTTCAGTTCTACTACGACATAGCAATGCATTTTTACGTGATAAAAAAGCAGGTCAATGTAAAAGTCTTTTTTACCGACCTGTATGGGAACCTGCCTGCCCATGTAGGCGAAACCGGCACCAAGTTCGACCAGAAAGTGAGCGATGTGGTCTATCAGTGCTTTTTCCAGTTCCTTTTCATGATAATCTTCGGTGAATGTTAAAAAATCAAAAACATACGGATCTTTGATCAGCTCGTGGGCAAGCTCTGATTGTGTTTCTGGCAGTGTTCTTGCGAAATTTGTTATTGCTTTGCCGCTTCTTTCGTAAAGGCCGCTCTCGATCTGATGGGTGAGAACGGCTCGGCTCCAGCCGTTAGAAATGGTTTTCTGAACGTAAAACAGTGCTTTTTCTATGGTTTCACATTTAGAGATGATGACTCGATTATGACCCCAGGGGATTTCAAATAGTTCGGAAATAAGTTGTTTTGAAATAGTGGCACAGCCTGTGCCACTATTAGAAACACCTTGAACATAGAATAAATGCCACCGACGGATATAGTTCAAATTTGCTTCTGAGAATCCTTTGACATCAGGGAACTCAAGTATCAGGTCAATGCTCAGCTGTTTAAGAAAACCACTGCCCCAGGCTACATTTTTTTGTTGTTCTACAATTGAGGCGCCGAGTTCCCAGTAGAATTCCAGTAAAGCAGAATTAACCCTGACCGCAGCTTTAAGCTGTGCCTGACGAAACTTCTGTTTCAGCTCCAGAAGCCAGTTTTTATATTCTGTGGCAGAGCTCAATTCAGATTTTGCTTTCATAGCCAGGTTTTTACCGCCATGTGTGACCCCGATTCTGGATGCGCTTTGTCTTTTTTCGCTGCCTTCAATTCTCATTGCCTGGTTAGAAATATACTACAATCAGGCTTATTGGGCAAAGATTGCAGGCAGGCTTCTGCAAAGGCATCAGTGGATAATTTTTATACTGGCTCATTCAATAATCCTGGATGGTGCTTATGAATACGGCCGGTCGAGCGGCACTGAAAGCTTCTACAGCCTGGCATAAAGCGGCCAGAATGTGATGGGGCTTGCCCGCCATATTCTTGCATATAGCGATGCAGGCTTTTGAGACTCCCTGATTTTCCTGCCTTGACCTCAATGGGAACATCTTCAGGACGTCGTGTAAGTGGCAGTATAAACCCGAAAACAGGCAGAACTTTACAAAACTCCTGGCATCGAAGCACCCAAATGGTTACAATGGCTTCTGGAATTCAGGAAACAAAGCATGCTTCAGTCGGATGAACTTTTTTTGCAGAAAGGCTTAATTTCAAATGTTGATGAGTGTCAATGATCTGGTGTTCCTTTTTGAGATACTTTCGGAGCGGCAGGTGCCTGAATTTATCGCTGGCGCAAAGGCTGCAAAAATTTCACAGATAGATATCGGCCACAATATGGCGATAAAAATTCTCGAAGATCTGAAAATGGTGGATATCTACAGACTGAACAACAAAATGCGCAAGCGATTCACAATCTTGCTTGAAGAGCTTGAAGAGAATACCCGCCTTACACAACCCGGCGAAAAACACCATCTGCTCAAAGAACTTGAAGAAGAACTGCATAAACAAAATTTTAAATCGGCCGACGAGATACAGGAATTCATGAATGCACGCAATTTGAGCATCAACAGTCGACCGCAGAAAGACCTTGGTGGCCTGACGCCCATTCAGCTGCAAGACCTTTTCCGCAGAGGCTGGTGGGAATCCGGTGGCCCGATCAAGCTTTCGTCTGATATTAAGCAGGCAGAAGCATCAGCCGTGCCGATTGTAAACAACCTCAGTCTGATGCTGCGTTCTATCGTCAACAGATCAAACCGGAAAGGACTCAAAGCCACCTCGACCGGCAAGTTGCCGCGTTCGGTTGTCAATGATGTAATCCCTTTTCTGGCAGACACGGAAAATCATGACAACTTTCATATCAAAAGCGGCAGAAAATCTTTTAATGAAGACGATATATATTGCCTGTTCCTACAACGGAATATAGCTGAATCAGCCGGCCTGCTTGAGCTTAGAGACAACTACTGGCAGGTAACTGCAAAGGGCATGGGAATGATTGAACCAGCAAGCGCTTCAACCCTGCTGGTAACAGTATTCAGCAGCATGTTCCATGATTTCAACCTTGCTTTTATAGATAGTTATGGTGCCGAACCGTTTATGCAGGGCACAATCCCTTACTCTCTCTGGCAAATTGCCAACCTGCCCGTCGGCAGCGAATACACCCTCTCTGAACTGGCTGAACTGGTTGTTCATCCTGAATATTTGAGACAGCGTGCAAATCCTGCCTTCCAGGGCGCCAAAATGACTTTTGCACATGGAGTGGCAGCTTCAAGATTGTTCCGGCCACTTTGTTGGGCCGGCTGGCTTACACCAATATTCGGAAAAAGCATTTTTGATATTGAGCGCTTCCGAATAACCGCCATGCCGAAACAGATTTTCCGCACGCCTGACCTGCCGAAACCAATCAGGAGCGAATTCTGATGTCGAATGAAAAAAAACTGATCGAGAAGCTGATCAAGATCCAGGCGTTGTATGAAAAGGCCGGCACTGAGGGCGAAAAAAGCGCGGCACTGGCTGCCATGCAGCGGCTGACAATTCAGCTGAAAAACACCGAAAGCAAACCGGCAGTTGAAGAATTCAAGTTTACTTTCGACAACCCATGGTCACGCAAGCTGTTTATTGCCCTTCTGAGAAAACACACCATAACGCCTTATCGTAAGCCACGTCAGAAAAATACCACCATTATGGCGAAAATGACTGCGGAATTCTGTGACCACGTTCTGTGGCCCGAGTTTCTCGCTCTCAATAAAGAAATGGCAACCTGGTTGAACAAGGCCGCCGATGAAATTATCAGGCAGTCGGTCAGCGCTGATATTTCTGAACCAGCTGAAAGCGAGCAGTAGATTTCCAGAAGACAGAAATTGCATATCTTATCGAAATGACAACCTGAGTTCCCGGGCTTACTGTAGTGATGGCATATCTTAAAAATGCACTTTTTTAAAAATACAAGCACAAATTTAACAAAAATGGTCAGCAAATACTCACCAGTAATCAAATGAAGAACTACTGTATATTCATTGTCTGATTTGCGCCGCGAACCTGCAACCGGTATAATTCAACGGCAGGCATTCACACTTCGGCAAAAAAACTGATTAACAGGCCAGACACGGAGACACCATGAACTTTGTCGCGATAGATTTTGAGACTGCCACGGGTAAGCGTGAAAGCGCCTGTGCGCTGGGAATTGTAACCGTTGCGGGTGGCGAAATTACCGAGGCATGGCACACGTTGATCAAGCCACCAGATAATCAATACTGGCGCATGAACATTGAAGTGCATGGCATTACACCGGCAA
>ERZ795061.4396-NODE-4396-length-11905-cov-8.028776_pt1 | contig 11905 bp, 7 predicted proteins | sample MGYA00375145_ERZ795061 | MGnify/ENA primary metagenome ERZ795061 (study PRJEB30190, sample SAMN05720144) | anaerobic digester metagenome | isolation source: active sludge of municipal wastewater-treating anaerobic digesters | place: USA | collected 2014-12-22 ... | reverse complement strand
GCGCCCGTGGCCGCTGTCCGACGGCGGGAGCGCCGTCGCCTCCACGTTGCGCGCCACCAGGCGAAACTCGCCGTTGGCCCCCATCGCCGTGCGCGCGTTGGCGGCCAGGCACTCCAGCGACTTGATCAGCATGTCCCGGTCGGCACGACAGGGCCACAGCGTCTCGGGCAGCGACGCGGTGATGCGAACCGACGGGCCAAGCAGCGTTTGCAGCAGGGGAACTGCGGCGGTGCATTCCCGCGACAGCGAGAGCGGGAGCGGCTTGAGCATCTGCCGCCCGGCGAAGGTCAGGAGCTGCGCCGCCATGCGGCGCACCTTGTGCGTCGCCTGCACCGCTTCCTGCAGGAGCGGCGCCGTCTGCATTCCGCCCCCTGCACGCGCGTGCAGCTCGATGCCGCCTAACACACCGGTGAGCGAGTTGTTGACGATGTGCGCCACCCCGCCCGCCATCTTGGCAATCGCCTCCAGCCGCAACGCCTCGGCACGGCGCGTGGCGGTGTTGTCGATGGTGGCCGCGCTCAGGTAGGCGTGGCCCGCATCGCGTGATCGCGCCAGCCGGGAGCGCGCCCAGATCTCCGTGCCGTCGGCTCGTCGCAGGCGATAGTCCACCTCACACTGTTCGCCGGGGGCGAGCGCCCCCACCCGCCGCATGAAGCCCTCGCGGTCGTCCTCGACGATCCGTTCGATCCAGGCCAGGGGACGCCCGAGGAAGTGCACGTCACGGTAGCCGGTGAGCGTCTCGGAGGCGCGATTGATCGCCGTGATCGTCCACGACGACGTGTCGGCCTCCCAGAGCACCGACCCCACCGCATCGGCGAGCTGCTCGAAGTGATCCGACTGCCGGTCGATGTCACCACCAATGCGCACGAGGTCCGTGATGTCGTCGAGGATCACCGCCACCGACCCTAACGCCGCCTCTCCGCCCGAGAGCGGCATCGCGGTCACGCGGTAGCGCCGCGCTCCGAGTTGCCCGAAGCCGGTCACGCACCCGTGCTCACCGGCCCGCACGCGACGCACGAGCCCCGCCACTTCGTCGATGGGAATGACCCGGTCGACCGGCATCATATAGAGGATCGCCGGGTCGCCCGAGACGACCGACACGAGCGTGCGGTTGGCCGAGATGAGTCGATCCGACGCATCCAGCACCGCGACCGCCGAGGCGAGCCCAGCCACCAGTTGGCTGGCGTACCCCTCGCTGCGCAACAACGAATCGGCGCGCGACTCCATGTACGCGTCGATGATGAACGACAGGTCGAAGAAGACCGCGCGTATCAACGCCCGCATCGCGGGCGTGGGGTCAGGCACCTCCGTCAGGATGGCACGGAGATACCCATCGAGCTGGCGCGCCAGTCCCGAGAGGTACCATTGCAGCTGCAAGCCGGCCTTCTCGTGAATCACGCCGATGCGCATGCGCGAGGCGGCGTGCGGTCGATCGAAGCTGCCGTCGCACAGCTCGTTCCAGTACGCCGCGACCTGGTGCTTGAGGCGATCGACGGTCGGTGGCGGGACGAGGATCCTCGTCGCCATCGACTCGGCATGAAAAGCGTAGAACTCCTCGAGGATGCGCGGGGTGTGCCGGACCACCAGCGGCTGCAACGTGCGCAGTATCGCGATGTCGTCGTCGCTGAGACCGAGGAAGCGTCGACGCTCCAGCGTGTTCTCGCTCGTCAGGCGAATGCGGGCGTATCCGGGCGACGACGGGGCGTGCGCGTGGGATGCCGCGGGTGCCGTGGACGGGTGCGCGGTGTGATCATGCTCGCCCACCCCAGCCAGGCCGCGCGCCGCGCTCCACTGGGCACTCTCCTCGTTGCGCCCGTACGAATCGAGGGCCAGACTCGCGTCGAAGAAGATCTTCTTGATCATCGCGAGCGCCTGCTCCCGTGCGTTCGCCTCGCTGTCCGCCGAGCGAACGATGGGGTCGAGGTGGTCGCAGACGAAGTGCGCGCACGTTGTCAGGTACGACTGCGGCAGGAGGCGCACGCGGTGGTGCACCACGCCGATCCACAGGCGCCGCAGCACATACGCCCAGTCGACGTCGAGTTCGAACAGCTCTCGCAAGTAGTGGTGCTGGTGCGCCTTGAGGCGTTCGACCTGCGCCTCGGTCGAGAGGAGTGCTGCCGTCTCGGGGTAGTCCAGCAGTCGGCGGTAGAGACTCTCGAGGAAGACATCCGCCGTCGCCGCGGCGCCACGCGCGGCGTCGCGAAGATGGGCCATCGTGGCGGCGTCGAGACCGATGGCGTCGAGGCGCGCCTGCACGACCTCGGGGGTGATGCCGAGTGCGGCGGCAACGGCGGCGGGGTTTTTCATGCGGAATCGCGAGGTGGAGTCGCAAACGGGCGCCACTCGCGAACGCGTGCCCGCGAGCCCCGGCAGCAGACGAACGATGAACGGCGTTCATATTCTGGCATCGCAGTCTCAGGATTCTTATCGGGGGTCTACCAGTGACTCGTCAGGCACCTGCGGACTGGACAGGGGCCGCCCGGTGGCCGGAACACGGCTCGCGGCTGTGCTGGCCGACGCGGCACCTCCGTCGTGCCATGGCCCACGCCGCGTTCGCCCCGTAGGATCTTCCGCGTCACGACCAGCTCGCCGCCGTTCGTCGCCCCCACTCCATCCCCTCTCCGCGCATGCCCGTTCTGCCGCTGCGACCCACCACCCTCGCGATGGCGCTGGCAACCCTCGCCGTCCCGCGGGGAGGGCGTCCGCCGGCCACCGTCGACGTGACCGTCACCGAGGGGACGTCGATGGCGGTGGCCGTTTCACATGACGGGATGCAGCTCGCCCTCGACCTGCAGGGAAGTATTTGGGTACTCCCGGTCTCGGGGGGGAAGGCGCGACGCATCACGGACGAGTACAACGACGCGCGGCAGCCCACCTGGTCTCCCGACGGGCGCACGATCGCTTTCCAGGGCTTTCGTGACGGCGGCTACGACATCTGGGCCGTGCGCGCCGACGGCACGGGGCAGCGCAAGCTCACCTGGGGGCCGCACGATGACCGCGAGCCCGCGTGGTCGCCCGACGGCAAGTCGGTCGCCTTCGCCTCGGACCGCAGCGGCAACTACGACATCTGGATCCTCGACGTCGGCAGCGGTGCGCTGCGGCAGGTCACGCGCGACGCGGGCGAGGACTACATGCCCACCTGGTCGCCGGCTGGCGACGCGATTGCCTTCATCGGGACGCGCAACGGCGCGCCGGGCGTTCAGGCCGTGACACTCTCGTCAGGCAGCGAACGCACGGTCACGCCCACCGCCGGTCGCTTCGACGCCCCGTCATGGGGGCCGAGCGGGGCGATCGTGTATCATGCCGGCGGCGCCGGCGTGAGTCGCCTCGAGGTCGACGGACGACCGCTCACGGGCGACGAGAATGCCTTTGCCTTCCGGGCCGGGTGGCTTTCGCTCACCGAGATCGCGTACGTCTCCGACGGCAAGATCCGTCGGCGCGCGCTCGCCGGCGGCGCGGCGCGCACGATCGAGTTCACCGCCACGCTACGCGTGAACACGCCCGCGTACACGCGCCGCGTGCGCAACCTCGATTCGCGCGCGCCCCGCCAGGCGCTTGGCCTGGTGGCCCCCGCCGTCTCCCCCGACGGGAAGCAGGTGGCCTTTGCCGCGTTAGGCAACCTGTACCTCATGCCGGTCGGCGGCACGCCGCGCGCGCTCACCAACGACGCCGCGCTCGACACCGATCCCGCCTGGTCACCCGACGGGCGCTATCTCGCCTGGTCGAGCGATCGCGCGGGCGGGACGCTGCTCGACCTGTGGCTGTACGACACGCGCGACGGAAGCATGCGGCAACTCACGCGCGAGGCCACGTCGGCCATGGCCCCCGCGTGGTCGCCGGACGGCACGCGCATCGCCTTCCTCGATGTCGACGGGATCTGGCGTGCGGCCAGCGTGGCGATGGTGGAGGTGGCGAGCGGCACGGTGACGACGCTGTACCCACAATCGTTCGGCCCGGGGGCCCCGACCTGGTCAGGCGATGGGCGTCGCGTGATCGTGACGGCGCTCCAGCGCTACTCGGCGCGCTTTCGCGAGGGGACCAACCAGCTCCTGTCGATGGCCATCGACGGGAGCGGCACGCGAGTGCACGTCCCGGTCGAGCACCTCTCCATCGACTCGCGCGGAGGGGCCGGTCCGGTCACCTCGCCCGACGGCTCGATGCTCGCCCTCATCTACGAAGGGGTCCTGTCGGTGGTGCCGGTTGCGCCTGACGGCCGCCCACTCGGCCCGCCGCGCCGCCTGACGACGGAGATCGCCCACGCCCCGAGCTGGACCGGCGACTCGCGCGCCCTGCTGTACCAGTCCGACGACAAGCTGCACCTCGTCGACCTGGAGAGCGGCCAGGTGCGCGACGTCCCCGTCACGCTCCCGTATGCGCCCGCCATCCCCACCGGACGCGTCGTCGTGCACGCTGGGCGCCTGGTCGACGGGGTGAGCGACCAGGTCCGCACCAACGTCGACATCATCATCCGCGGCAACCGCATCCAGCGCGTGGTACCGCACGCGGCGGCCAACCTGGTGGGAGCGCGCGTGGTCGATGCCTCGAAACTGACGGTGATGCCGGGGCTCATCGAGTACCACACCCACCTGCAGAAGGACTTCGGCGCCAACGCCAACCTGGCGTACCTGGCGTTCGGCGTGACCACAGTCCGCTCGCCCGGCGGCACCCCGTACGAGGCGGTGGAGGATCGCGAGGCGGTCGACGCCGGCGTGCGCCCGGGACCCCGGATGTTCGTGAGCGGCTACCTCATGGAGTGGCAGCGCGTCTACTACAAGATGGCGGTCGCCGTCAGCAGCAATGCCCACCTCGCGCTCGAGCTGCAACGCGCCCGGGCGCTGCAGTTCGACCTGCTCAAGAGCTACGTGCGCATGCCCGACCTGCAGCAGCGGCGCATCGCCGACTTCGCGCATGCCATGGGCGTCCCCGCCGCGTCGCACGAGATCTATCCCGCCACCCTCTCCGGCATGGACGGGACCGAGCACACCACGGGGACGAGTCGCCGCGGCTATTCCCCCAAGGCGGCCACGCAGCAGCGCTCGTATGGCGATGTCGCCGCGCTCTTCGCCGCGTCCGGGATGCCGATCACCCCCACGCTGGCGCTGAGTGGCGGCGGGTTGCGCCGTCTCTTCTCGCAGGACTCGACCTTCGGGCGCGACCCGCGCTTCGCGCTCTATCCGCCGTGGCTGCGGGCGATGAACGCGCAAGGGGGCGGCGCACCGCCGGGGACGGTGGACGCGGGGGCCGGCGGGCGCATGGTGATGGGGCTCATGCGCGCCGGGACGCGCATCGTCGCCGGGACCGACACGCCCAACGCGGCCACGTTGCACGGCGAGATGCTGAGTTACGTGCTGGCGGGCATGACGCCGTTCGAGGCACTGCGCGCGGCGACGGTGAACAGCGCCGAGCAACTCGGGATCGACGCAGGGGTGGTGGCGGCGGGGAAGCTCGCCGACCTCGCCATCGTCGACGGCAACCCGCTCGACGACATCACCGCGACCACGCGCGTGCGCTACACCATTGCCAATGGCCGCGTGTTCGACGTGCGCGAGCTCGTCGCGCCGCGCGCGTCAGGCATGGAGCGTTAGGCTCGGCCGGCCGAGCCCCTCTCCGCACCGCGACGGCACGGCCCGTTCCGGTCGGGGAGGGATGCAGCGGCCGCGACGCCGCTGGCCGTTCGCGTCAGAGCGAGCGGAACTCGATCGTCACACGCACCGTGTCGCCATCGCCCTTGTCCCCCCGGACCTTGGCGGGGACGGCGAGCAGCGTGCGGCCGTCCTTGCCGCGCCATACGCTGGTCTCCCACGTCGTTCCGTCCACCGTCGCGCGCACCGGTGTGCGCCCCCACCCATGCGTCACCGGCGGCGCCAACCGATCGGGGACCGGGACGAAGTGCCACCCCCCCTTTCCCGGATACCGGAAGAGCGTCCCGCGAAACTGCCCACCATAGCGTGCTGTCATGCCACGAATCTGCGCGCAAAAGGTGGCGTACGCGACACGCCTGGCGGTGCTTTCCTCTTGTCGGACCGGCCGCGGGTCCCTGTAGCTTTCGACATGCATTGTGACCCATCGACGGACTCCGCCCATCCCGACGACGTGGCGCCGGCGGCGCTGGCCAACCTCGAGTTCACGCCTGACGAGATGCGTGCCATGGGGCATGCCGTGGTCGATCGCAGCGTGGCGCACCTCGCGGCCATCGGCGACATGCCCTCCATGGGCGACCTCGACGCCACCGCACTGTGCCGCGCCCTGCGCGAGACAGCCCCGGAGCAGGCGAGCACGCTCGAACCGCTCCTCGACCTGCTCTTCGACACGCTGATTCCCCGCTCGTTCAACACGGCGAGCCCGGGCTACTTCGCCTATATCCCGGGTGGAGGCGTCTATCCCGCCGCCCTCGCCGACTTCATCGCCGACACGGTCAATCGCTACACCGGCGTGTGGAACGCCTCGCCCGCGCTGGTGCAGCTCGAGGGCAACGCACTGGAGTGGTTGCGCGACTGGATGCACTTCCCCGTTGGGACGGCCGGCCTGTTCACCCCCGGCGGCTCGATGGCCACGTTCAACGCCATCCTCTGCGCACGCGAACGTCACCTCGGCCCCGACATTCGCCCGGGGACGCTCTACACCTCCGACCAGGGTCACCACTGCATCGAGAAGGCGGCGAAGCTGGCCGGGATTCATCACGATCGGGTGCGCCTCGTTCCCGTCGACCGCACCTTTCGCATGCGCGTCGACCTGCTCGCCGACGCCATCGCCCGCGACCGGGAGCAGGGATTGCGCCCCTTCATGGTCGCCTCGTCGGCCGGGACGACCAACACCGGCGCCGTCGATCCGCTCGACGACATCGCCGACCTGTGCGCGCGCGAAGCGCTCTGGCACCACATCGACGGCGCCTACGGCGCCTTCTTCCACCTCGTCCCGGAGTTGCAGCCGCTGCTGCGCGGGCTGCCGCGTGGGGACTCGCTCACGCTCGACCCGCACAAGGGGATGTTCCTCCCGTACGGCACCGGCGCGCTACTCGTGCGCGATGGCTCGGCGCTGCGCGCCGTGCACACTGCAACGGCAGGCTACCTCCCGCAGAACCAGTCGGAGTTCTACGATCCGGCCCAGCACGGTCCCGAACTGTCGCGCGGCTTTCCCGGGCTGCGCGTCTGGCTGGCGGTCAAGCTCTACGGCGCAGCGCGCTACCGCGCGGCGATCGCCGAGAAGCGGACGCTGGCCCTGTGGGGTGCCCAGCAGGTCGCGCGTATTCCCGGCATCGTGATGGACGCCGAGCCGCAGCTCTCGCTCTTCGCCTTTCACCTGGCGGGCCCCGGCCTAACGACGCAGGCGGCGCGTGACGAGGCGACGCGGCAGCTCATGGACCGCGTCAACGCACGGGGACGCGTGATGCTCACCGGCTGCGTCGTGGACGGGCGTCACCTCGCGCGCATCTGCGTCATGAGCTTCCGCACCCACCGCGAGCACCTCGAGGCCTGCGTGGAGGACCTCACCACGGCGGCCGCCGCGATCCTCGCCGGACACTAGCGCCCGGAGGGTCGCGACTCGCGACGTGACTCGCGACCGCACTCGCGACCGCACTCGCGGCCGCGCTCGCGACGTGGCTCTCGACGCGGCCGCCGCGCCGGGCGATACTCCGCGCACCCTGCCGCAGCCGTCTCCCCTCACTCGCCTCGCCGTGCCTGACGACCCCTCCGCATCGAACGCGGCGCCGGAGACCCACGCCTCCCGCCGCCGCTTCCTCAAGGCCGCCGGCGCGGTCGCCGCCAGCGCCGCGGCCGCCACGGTCGGCTCGACCGTGGGCTGTGCGCCCAGCACCTCAGGCGATGGGGAGGGGAAGGCGACGCGCGAGGAGGTACCGCAAGCACTCCCGACGAGGACCCTCGACCGCCGGACCCTCGACGCCGTCGGTGACGTCGTTCTCCCGTCCACGATCGGCAGCGCAGGCCGCGCGCAGGCGGTCGAGGCCTTCGTCACCTGGGTCGACGAGTACGACCCGGTCGCCGAGGAGATGCACGGCTACGGCTACGCCGACGTGCGCTACCTTCCCCCCGATCCGGCACCGGGATGGCAGTCGCAGCTGATCGGGCTCGACCTGCTGGCCCAGCGCATGCGCCAGCGCTCATTAGCCGAGTGCGACGCCGCCCAGCGCCTGGAGGTGCTCACTGCTGCGCTGGCCACGGTCGACGCGCAGCGCCTCCCCGCGCCGTTAGGCGCGCCGCATGTGGCGCTGGCGCTTCTCTCGCACTGGGCCAACTCCCCCGGCGCGTGGGACCTGGCCCTCGAAGCCACGGTCGCCCCGAACACCTGCCGCCAGCTGGATGGCATCGACGCCAAGCCACGCAGGGCCTTCGGAGGGACCGCATGAAGACCGTCAGTGGCGACATCATCATCATCGGCAGCGGGATCACCGCAGCCAACATGGCGGCCCACCTCGCCGACAACACCACGCGCTCCATCACCGTCATCGAGGCCGGGCGCCACAGCACGCCGTTTCGCGAGCGCGGCAAGGCGCGCGACCGATACCTCGCCTACGGGGAGAATCCGTGGTCGCGCGATCACGTCGATGACCAGAACGCCCTTGGCGTGACCTACGGCTTCTCCCCCAACATGCACGTCGGCGGCCTCGCGATGCACTGGGGTGGCGTGGCGCCGCGCTACTCGCCAGAAGACTTCACGACCAGGTCGCTGTACGGCATCGGCGACGATTGGCCCTTCACGTACGAGGAACTCGATCCCTTCTATCAGGAAGCGGAGGAGCGCATGGGCGTCGCGGGGGAACAGGGCCCCCCATCGCTCGACCCACGCGGTCGGCCATTTCCGCTGCCGCCGATCCCGGTCAACTACAACCTCAAGCAGCTGCAACTGTGGGCGCGCAACGCCGACATCGCCACGTGGAGCACCCCGTCGGCCAAGAATTCCGTCCCCTACCTCGGGCGTCCGCAGTGCCAACGCTGCGATACCTGCTATCCGGTGTGCCCGTCAGGCGCAAAGTACTCGCCCGACTTCACGTGGGATGCGCTGCTGTCCACGAAGAAGATCACCCTCGTCACCGAAACGCTCGTCCGGCGGCTCGTGGCCGACCCCAGGACGGGGCGCATCGTGCGTGCGACCGGAAACCGCACCGACGCCGGCGGCGAGGAGGTCACCATCGAGGGGAAGACCTTCGTCCTCGCCGGCGGCTTCGTCTGGTCGCCGCACCTCCTCCTCCTCTCCCGCGACTCGGCCTTCCCCAACGGGTTGGCCAACCGCAGCGGGCTGGTGGGGAAGTACCTCGCCGGGCATCGGAACATCGGCGGGCAGATCTCGCTCCCCATGGAGCTCTTTCCTGGGATCAACGCGCAGCACTCGCTGGTGTCCAAGCAGTTCCAGCGCGCCAGCTACAAGGGGAAGTACCTCAGGCACGACCTGCGCATCTGGGAGTCCGGCGTCGGACGGAACGCGCGCCTGCGTGACGACGATGGCACGCTCCTGCTCGGCGACGCCCTCCTGGCCGACTGGAAGCAGCGCGCCAAGGGAGCGACCGCGCGTGTGCGCGCCTACTACGACGTGCTCCCGGACAAGGAAAGCAAGCTCACCCTCGACGACACGGCGAAGAACCGTTTTGGCGATCCGATGCCACGCGTGGCATTCAAGGACGCGCCGGAGAGTGCGGCCCTGCGCGCATGGCAGGAGGAGGAGCTGCGGAATCTCTTCCGTCGCATGGCCAAGGCCGGCGGCGGCGAGGTCCTCTCGCTGGCCAGCAGTTCCAACGACATCGGGCAGGAGCACCCCACCGGCGGCTGTCGCATGGGGAACGACCCGAGCACGAGCGTGGTCGACGGCTGGGGGCGCGCGCACGACCATGAGAACCTGTGGGTCGCCGGGGCGCCGGCGCAGGTGAGCGCTTCCTGCTGCAACGGGACGCTGACGTTCGTTGCGGTTGGACTCCGAACCGCCGCGGGAATCGTGAAGGCGGGCTAGCCGCGGTAGTCCTCCCGCACCGGCGCAAACACGTCGAGGATCTCGCAGTCGGTGATCGCCCGCCCGTAGTGCACCGCGTTAGGCGGGATCACCGCCATCGTCCCCGGGACGCAGCGATGCGGGACGCCATCGATGGTGAGTTCGTACTCGCCACGCAGCACGTGCGCCACCTGCTCGTGCGGGTGCGAGTGCGCCGGAAGCTGCGCCCCCTGCGTGATGCGCCAGAAGGCGAAGGTCATGCGCTCGGAATGCACGAAACGCCCGACATGGCCGGGGAAGACTTCGCGCTCGGGCTGCTCACCCACGATGTGGAATGACATGGGGCGGAAACCTTACCCCTGACCGTCGCGCGGTCCAGCGGCGTACACCTTGGTGATCGGGATCGGGGCCGGGCTCCCGAGCGACGGACGGTGGCCGCGCCGCCCCCGTCCCCCGCGCGACGGCATCGGCTCCACCGCGATCACCGGCGTCGGCCCGGCCTCCAGCACCGGCTTGCGACGCTGCGCCCGCCACAGCCAGACCGTCCCCACCGCCAGCCCGCCAAAGAAGATCAGGAACGACGACGACTGCAGCAGGATCCACGGCGCGCGGAACACCCCCCACTTGCCCAGGATCTCGATCGGCGTCCACACGACGATCATCGCCCCAACCGAAAAGCGGATCGCCGGCCCCCATCCCTTGAACTGATAGAGCCGCCAGACGCAATACAGCGACCCGGCCAGCGAGGCGAACAACAGCGCATTGGTGAAGACCGAATGCACGCCGAGGAAGCTCTCGTCGTACGCCCACAGGAGGATGAGGTAGAAACCCCACACCGTGGTCGCGTACTGGAAGGCGCTGCGCGGCCCGTAGTTGTCGATCTTCCCGGTCGCGATCGCGCCGCGCATGGTCGGGACGTGCCGCCGCCACCATAGCGCGAGCGGGCAGCGCGACGCTTCGAGGAACATGAGGTACGCCATCACCAGCACCAGCGCCCCCCACGTGTACTTGAGGAGGACGTACTCGCCGTAGATCGCCACCAGCTGGCCATCCATCACCGTGACCGACTTGGCGACCCCCAGCGTGCGAGCAGCCATCGTCAGGCCGTACTCGATGCCGCCGGTCCAGATCAGGTTGCCCGCGAAGATTCCCAGGATCGACTGCGCCGCGTCGCTCTTGAGGCGCGAGGTGGCCCACATGAGCAGGCCGCCAAGTGCAACGAGCGCGAGCGTCGCCTGGGCCAGGAACGGGGTCACCGGAAGCGTCCGCATCGGCACGTCGCGCCCGGCACGCGCCTCAGCCAGTGCCGCCGCGAGCACGCGCTGCTCGTCCGGATTCGTCGTCTTCTTGAGCGCCGCCTCGAACTCCTCGGGGAGGGTGAGGTCGGTGAACATGCGCGCCGGACTCCCCGCCGCGGGCGAGGGACGTTCGATGCGATGCTCGGCGTAGTTCACGACCACCATCAGCAGGTGGGCCGATGCCAGCATCAGGAGCATGAAGCCGCTCGAGAGCATCGTGCGCAGCAGCGCCGAATGCCGCCAGCCGGAACCGCTGCTCGTGTTCGTTGCGCCGATGCGTGCGTCCATGGTCGCGTCCGGCTCCAGCGTCGGAGTGTGCCGTCGGTCGCACGCCCGATCGGGTGGTGCGACGTCCCAGCGCGGCGGCTTCGCGAACGACCGAATCCGCCGAGGTTACGTCGCGAACCTACAGCGCCAGGTTCCGTTCGGTTAGGAGGGTATCCCTACATCGCGATCCGGGGGCTCCCCTAAAACCGGCGCGCGCTTTCCGGTGTTTCCCCCTCATGGCAGGTCAGCGCCTCGGGCAGGCCGGCCGCGGCACTCGGGCCGCGCGGCGTTGTCTCGGGCCCGTGCACGACGCATGTTCGGCGACGCGCAAATGCCGTCCGCGGTGCGCAGCGAATCCCGATCTCCCCGTCCCGTGAACATCGCCTCTCCCGCCGACGCCC
>ERZ795061.4387-NODE-4387-length-11918-cov-4.620248_pt1 | contig 11918 bp, 9 predicted proteins | sample MGYA00375145_ERZ795061 | MGnify/ENA primary metagenome ERZ795061 (study PRJEB30190, sample SAMN05720144) | anaerobic digester metagenome | isolation source: active sludge of municipal wastewater-treating anaerobic digesters | place: USA | collected 2014-12-22 ... | reverse complement strand
ATCCATTAGGTGCCTCAGGGGCAAGAATTGTTGTGACTCTCCTGAATGTTCTGAAACAAAAAGGCGGGAAGATCGGTGCAGCCGGAATTTGTAATGGTGGCGGTGGTGCAAGTGCAATAATTGTAGAATTAGTATAACATTGCCTTACAAAAACCGTTAAGCATCAGATATGTTTGCAATTTGTAATCTTAGTTTAGTGCCTGTCAGGAAAGAATTTTCAGACAAGAGTGAAATGGTCACTCAATTATTATTCGGAGACCTTATTGAGATTCTTGACAAACATAAAAACTGGTATAAGATCAGGATCATTGCAGACGAATATCAAGGCTGGATCGATCAGAAACAAGTTTCAGTTATCAGCGACGAAGAAAAAGAAGAGTACCATTCAAATTCTTCTTTTTTATCGAATGATATTCTTCAGATCGCTATCTTAAATAATTCAGAGATGTGTACTATCGTAATGGGTAGTACACTTCCCTTCTATTCCAATAAAAGTTTGTCATTTGGTGGCAATAAATATTCTTTCGAAGGGAACACAGTTTTAGCGTCTGCCAAACGACCTGAAAATATCACACTACAAGCCCAGCTTTATTTGAATTCGCCTTATCTATGGGGTGGTAAATCGCCTTTTGGGATCGATTGTTCCGGACTAACACAAATAGTTTATAAGATGTGTGGATACCAGTTACGTCGAGATGCAAATCAGCAGGCAGAACAGGGCGAAACGATCAGTTTTTTAGAAGAATGTAAACCCGGAGATCTGGCATTTTTTGATAATGAAGATGGAAAGATCATTCATGTTGGAATAATAACTCACGGAAACAACATTATTCATGCAAGCGGAAAAGTTCGTTTAGATAAACTGGATCATCAGGGTATTTTTAACGGGGAAACAAAAAAGTACTCGCATAACCTGAGACTTTTAAAAAGAATCGTTTAATATTATTTTTGTTTTACGTATTTCCAATTCCTGATCTTTCCTTCCGACACCCACTCCAACATTGTTTCAAGTCTTTTAATTCTTGTCGTTTCTGTTTTTGCTTCTTCGATCCATTCAACATATTCTTTCTGCTGACTGTTTGAAAATGCGGTGAAATTTGCAGCCACTTTTTTATTCTTCTTTATTGCTGTTAAAATATAATCAGGAATTTTTACATCAACAATTGATTTTGGTTTAGAATGGGTTGGAGATTTGACACCTTCATCATTCAATTTCATCGCCTTCTTTATAATCGTTGCCAAAACTTTATCTGAAGGAAGATCCTTAAGATCCGAGATCCGGCCAAGCTGACCCATCGCTGAACTGTCCTCTATTTTCTGCAACTCCGGGATCAATGAACCTTTCCAGAATCCAATAGCACAATGTCCGGAAAATGAAGCCATACTGCACATGATCCCTTTATACTGGAAATGAGGGAAACCCCACTTTAGTGTTTCTTCAGTTTCAGGGCAATGTGTATGGACTAATGACCTGAAATGTTTTAAAATGGGCTGAGCAAACTCTTTTGATTGCTTAATATATTGGTCGATAGCCTTGTCCTTTTTCATTTATTTGTCATTTATGATGTTAATTTAGAATAAAAAGGACAAAAAATTGGGTATTGTCCTGAAAAATTAACAATTTTGGCATGAAAATTACGAAGGGTATTTTAACAAAATACTAAATTTTATGAAAAAGATCTACATTCTGTTCCTTATACTAGTTACTGCCTCACTATCAATTTCTTCTGCCCAGAATACTGAAAATTCAATTCCGCTATCACAGGAGAAAATGAGCGTCTTTTATTCAGGTAATGAGGATAATATACATTTAAGTTACACGATTGCTCATGCCTCACCTATCGAGATCAAAATAGTTGACATCACCGGTAAAGAAATAAGGACTGTTCAGTTACCTCTTCAGTTCCCCGGAAATTACTCTGAAATTCTTGATCGTAATTCATTACGCGACGGTATTTATATAATGCAACTTAATTGGGGTGGAAAAAGATTTATAAAGCGATTTATCATTTCATAATTTCCAAACAACTAAAAAATATCAGCGAACTTCAACCGGTTCGCTTTTTTTTTGCCTAACTTGGAGAATGTTACTAGCGACACTTTGTCTACGTTTTTGAAAAATGACTGTCATTCTGTACTGACTTTTATCAAATCAGTCATTTGGCAATTGTTTTGACCTTCCTTGCAGAAGAATAGATTTTTTATTTTAATTATAAAACAACTGAAATGAATCAAAATAATTTAACTCTCAAATCTCAGGAAGCAGTTCAGGCTGCTCAGCAATTTGCTGAAAGCAATTCGCAACAAGCATTGGAGACTTCGCATCTTTTGAAAGGAATTTTTTCAGTAGATGAAAATGTTCTTCCTTTCATTTTAAAAAAGTGTAATGTCAATATTGATAAATTAAAAGACGAAAACGATAAGCTGATTGAAGCTCTTCCAAAGGTCGAAGGCGGTAGGATCTATTTGTCTGACGATTTTAATAAAACTTTCCAGAAAGCAGCTTCCAATGCTAAGGACATGGGAGATGATTTTATTTCTCTTGAGCATTTATTCCTTGCTATGATCAATGGAAAGGATAAGACTTCTGCTCTATTAAAAAATTCCGGGATCAGTGAGAAAGATGTAAAATCTGCTATCAAAGAATTGAGAAAAGGAAGTAAAGTAACAAGTGCCAGTGCTGAAGAGACCTACAATTCATTAAATAAGTTTGCGAAAAATCTTAATGAGCTTGCCCGAAATGGGAAGCTTGATCCGGTAATCGGTCGCGATGAAGAGATAAGACGCGTATTGCAGATACTTTCCCGCCGTACTAAAAACAATCCGATTTTGATCGGTGAACCCGGAGTTGGAAAGACAGCTATTGCTGAAGGTTTGGCGCACAGGATAATTGATGGTGATGTTCCTGAAAACTTAAAGCAGAAACAAATTTTTTCTCTCGATATGGGAGCCTTGATTGCAGGTGCAAAATATAAAGGAGAATTTGAAGAACGACTTAAGTCTGTTATAAAAGAAGTTATCTCTGCGGAAGGCGATATTGTATTGTTTATCGATGAGATTCACACCCTCGTTGGTGCTGGCGGTGGTGATGGTGCAATGGATGCCGCAAACATCCTGAAGCCTGCATTGGCAAGAGGTGAATTAAGAGCGATCGGTGCCACTACTCTTTCAGAATATCAGAAGTATGTGGAGAAGGATAAAGCACTTGAAAGAAGGTTTCAGAAAGTCATGGTTGAAGAACCAAGTACTGAAGATGCAATTTCTATTTTGAGAGGACTCAAAGAGCGTTATGAAACGCATCACAAAGTAAGGATCAAGGATGAAGCTATTATTGCGGCTGTTGAACTCAGTGAACGCTATATTTCTGATCGCTTTCTACCGGATAAAGCTATTGATCTTGTTGATGAAGCTGCAGCAAAATTACGTCTTGAAATCGATTCTGTTCCGGAAGAGCTTGATGAAATGAATCGCAGGATCATGCAATTGGAAATTGAAAGAGAAGCTATCAAAAGAGAGAAAGATGAACGGAAGTTGAATGATCTGAATGAAGAAATCGCTAATCTAAATGAAGACAGAAATCAACTGAAAGCAAAATGGGAATCTGAAAAGCAGATCGTTCAGGGAATTCAATCATCAAAAGAAAAAATTGAAGCATTAAAGCTAGAAGCTGAACAAGCTGAGCGTTCAGGAGATTATGGTCGCGTTGCAGAGATCAGGTACGGAAAAATAGGTGAAGTTGAAGGAAAGTTAAAGGAACTTGAAGTTCAGCTTGGAACAATGCAAATTGAAAAAGCATTGATAAAGGAAGAAGTAGATTCTGAAGATATTGCTGAAGTCGTTTCACGATGGACAGGCATTCCTGTAAACAGAATGTTACAAAGCGAAAGAGAAAAGCTTTTGCATCTTGAAGAAGAATTGCACAAAAGAGTAATCGGTCAGGAAGAAGCAATCAGTGCCTTGAGTGATGCTGTCAGAAGAAGTCGTGCCGGACTGCAGGATGCAAAAAAACCAATCGGTTCATTTATCTTTCTTGGGACAACCGGTGTTGGAAAAACAGAACTTGCTAAAGCACTGGCAGAATTTTTATTCAATGATGAAAATTCAATGACAAGAATCGACATGAGCGAATATCAGGAAAGGCATACTGTATCCAGATTAATAGGTGCACCTCCGGGATATGTTGGCTACGATGAAGGGGGGCAGCTTACAGAAGCTGTAAGACGACGTCCCTACTCTGTCATTCTTTTAGATGAAATAGAAAAAGCTCACCCGGATGTTTTCAATATCCTGTTGCAAGTTCTTGATGATGGAAGATTAACTGATAACAAAGGCCGGACAGCCAGTTTCAAGAATACGATCATTATTATGACTTCAAATATCGGTTCACATCTGATCCAGGAAAGTTTTGAGGATTTGAATGCATTCAATCATGAAGAGACAGTAAGTAAAACTAAAGTGAAAGTTTTCGATCTGCTTAAAAAAACCATTCGTCCGGAATTTTTAAATAGAATTGATGAGATCATAATGTTCCAGCCTTTGACAAGAGAGGAAGTGAAACAAATTGTAAGAATACAATTTCAATCACTGCAAAATTTGTTGAAGCAAAATGAAATGAAGATCACTGCAAGTGAAGAGGCTATCGAGTGGTTGTCACAATTAGGTTTTGATCCACAATTCGGTGCTCGTCCTTTGAAAAGAGTGATTCAGAAAAAAGTTTTGAATGAACTTTCAAAACAAATTCTAGCGGGAAATATTACTAAGGATGCAGATATAGAATTGAAATTAAATTCTAAAAATGAATTTGAATTTGTAAATATTCAAAAGTCAGTTGAAGTGTAATCAAAACACGATTAATAAATTCAATTTAAGTCAAAAAAACCGGTTTTTTACACCGGTTTTTTCATTTTTTTAGTATAATATCAATTTTTCTATTGTATTTTTGTTACAAGAAAAAACACTATGAAAAATACAATGCTGTTACTGGCAATCCTGATTGGATTTAATGTGGCGAAAGGCCAGTCATGTTGCAAAATGACTTCAAACCAATCTTTTTCTCAACTTGCAATGAACGATCAATTTGCTGCTGCTCATTTAGACCCACTTCCATTTGCTGGTGAAAAAGAAAAAGGCAAAGTGATTCAATTTCCGGCAAAAGATAATGCTACGGCGAATGGCTATTTTTTACAAGCAGAGTCACCAACAAAAAACTGGCTTTTCATATACCATGAATGGTGGGGCTTGAACCAGTATATTAAACAGGAAGCAGATAAATTCCGGAAAGAGTTTGGAAACTGTAACATCCTTGCTATCGATCTTTATGATGGTGCTGTTGCCACAGATGCAAAGAAAGCACAGGAATTGTCGTCAAGTATGAAATCTGAGAGAGCAATAAGTATAATTGAAGGAGCTATTGCCTATGCAGGAGGAGATGCTAAAATAGTTTCACTGGGTTGGTGTTTGGGTGGTGGCTGGTCATTGCAGTCTGCTATGCTTGCTTCAGGTCAGGCTAATGGATGTGTTGTATATTATGGAATGCCTGAAAGCAATGAACAAAAGATAGTAAAATTTCCTTGTGATATTCTAGGTATCTATGGGAAGTATGATAAATTCATTACGTCAGAAATGATAATTGATTTTGAAAGCAAATTAAATGCATCCGGGATTCCGCATAATTTTAAATTTTATAATGCCGAACATGCTTTTGCTAATCCAAGTAATCCTAAGCATAATGTAGAAGCAACTAAAGATGCTTACGCTCTGACATTGGAATATCTGCGTACAAAATTTAATGAACAGTAACTAATTTTTCGCGAGGATTTTAATATTCCATGCTATAAAGAAATCAGTTGAAGTTATGATCCGAAGCGTTAAAATAATCTTGCTGTTATTAATTACAAAAGCAACCTATGGTCAACCGGCGTCGTTTGTAATTTATCCGGGCTCACCCTTTTTGGTCAATCATGCACATGGGGTACATCAGGCAGCGTCAGGATCCATATTTCTTTCGGGATATGGTGAAGATGTCGGTGGAGTTTTTTCACTTATTTCCTTTACGAAATTTGATGAAAACGGATCACGCTTATTTGTAAAATATTTCGGTGATTCCACTCATCATTTTATGATGATGCGGATGCTTGTATTGGACGACAATAATTATATACTTGCCGGAAGCAAATATTTACCGGGAGGAAACTCTTCTCCTTATGCAGTGAAGATAGATTCAACGGGTACTATCATTTGGGAAAAGAATGTCAATACAAATTATAACTCCTACTATACCGGTGTCAGCAGATTTTCAAATGGAAATCTGGTATTTGCCGGAGCAGCATCTGATTCTATTAACAGTGATTTGAATTTAATGGGTGTGATCACCGATAGTCTGGGACACGACCTTCACAGTTTTTCATTCGGTGAACCGGTGATAAATGAAACAGCAGAAAATTGTGTTGTTTCTGATAATGGACTAATAGCTGTATGCGGCGACCGGTTAATCAATACTACGATTGTGAACCCTTATGTAGTTGCATTTGACAGCACCGGAAATTTTCTGTGGGAGATGGGAATTTCTTCACATAACAATTCCGGGAGTAAAAATCTCTATCTCGACAAAGAAGGCAAATTATTGGTCGTCGGAGAAAGTGCTACAACTTCCAGTCCTCAGTTTGATGTGCAATTGACCAAGATTGATATTGGTTCTGTCACAACGATCTGGCAAAAACTGATTCCGGGAACGAATATGAGTGATGCCGGATTTGCAATCAGCGAGACCATTGATGGAAATTATTCTTTGGCCGGTTATGGTCATGATAGTATCTCTAATTCGAAAAAGGTTCTTTTTCTCATTACTGACACAAGCGGAAATGAATTGTCGAAAAAGTATTTTGGTAATTCATCGATAAATATTGGATATGCGATCTCTCCATCTGTCTATGGGGGATTTCTTATTGCAGGGGCGGATTTTGTCTCTGACAGACAGATATTGATCTATCAGAAAGAGTTGGGTATTGATGTATCTGAATTGCAAAATGAGCAGATGTCCATTTATCCAAATCCGATTTTGACAAATTCAATGATACGTTTCCAACAACCTGTTTTAAGTGTTCGTGTAACAGATTTGCAAGGGAGACCAGTTCTGCAGATAGAGAAGAAACAATCTTTCACTACAACAACAATTCCATTTTTGAACAACGGTTTATACTTCATTGAATGTAGTTCTGAAACAAAGCACTTCTATTCCACATTAATTGTTTGTGAATGAAGAATAAGATTCAACAGATATTAAATCAATACTGGGGACATACTTCTTTCAGACCATTACAGGAAGATATTATTTTTTCTATTTTAGAGGGGCATGACACACTTGCTTTGTTACCGACAGGTGGTGGAAAGTCGATTTGTTTTCAGGTTCCGGCCCTTGCAAATGATGGCATTTGCATTGTGATTTCACCATTGATTGCCCTCATGAAAGATCAGGTAAGTAATCTGAGAAATAAAGGTATTCCTGCAGTATCTATTGTTTCAGGTATGAGCCGGGATGAAATTGATATTGCACTTGACAATTGTATCTACGGAAAAGAAAAATTTCTTTACGTTTCACCTGAGCGACTGACTTCGGAATTATTTCTGGAACGATTAAAGTTAATGAAAGTAAATTTGCTTGCGATCGATGAAGCTCATTGTATTTCTCAATGGGGTTATGATTTCAGGCCGTCTTATCTGCAGATAGCATCGATCAGGGAACATTTACCAAATGTTCCTGTACTGGCTCTTACTGCAACTGCAACTAAAAATGTTGAACTGGACATACAGGAAAAACTTGCATTCAAAAACCAGAATGTCTTCAAGAAAAGTTTTGAAAGGAAAAATCTGGCTTACATCGTACTTTACGAAGAAGACAAGTTCGGACGGTTATTGAAGATTACAAAAAGTTTAAATGGCATCGGAGTTGTTTATGTACGTACACGAAAAAAGACAAAGGAAATAGCTGACTTTCTGAAACGAAATAAAGTTTCTGCTGAAGCATACAATGCCGGAATGACCAGTGCAGAAAGAACAAAAGTTCAGGACAACTGGATGAAAGAAAAGACCAGAGTTGTTGTTGCAACGAATGCATTTGGTATGGGTATCGACAAAGGCAACGTTCGTTTTGTCGTTCATGTTGATTCACCTGAAAGTCTGGAAGCCTATTATCAGGAAGCAGGACGTGCAGGAAGAGATGAACAGAAAGCCTTTGGAATTTTATTATTCAATAAGAATGATCGCGAAGAACTTGAACAGCGTGTAGATCTGACCTTCCCTGATATCCAAAAGATAAAAGCAGTATATCAGGCTCTGGGAAACTACTATCAATTGCCGGTTGAATCCGGAAAGGGTGTCAGCTTTAATTTCGACCTCTATAATTTTTGCAATAATTATAATTTCAATATGTCTGAAACTTATAATTGTCTGAAGGTTCTTGAACTGCAGGGTATGATTGCAATGAATGACTCTGTTGCACTTCAGTCAAGATTGCATTTTACGATCAGAGCAAATGATCTTTATGAATTTCAAGTCAAGAATCCCCGTTTCGACGTTTTTATTAAAGTGATTCTACGACTATACGAAGGTGTTTTTGATGAATTTGTTTCTATCAATGAATCTGAAATTGCGTTACGGGCAACGATCTCTTTAGAAGATACAAAATCATTTTTACAGTCATTGCATAAACTTCAGATCTTAAATTACATTCCATTTACTGATAAACCTCAATTGACTTATACCGAAGCCCGGTTAGATCAAAAACATCTTTTGATTGACAAAGAAAATCTGGTAGAACGAAAAAACAGATTTATTGAAAGGGCAAGATCATTTCTGCATTATGCCGAAACTCAAAACCGCTGCAGAAGTCAGATGCTAGTTGCCTACTTTGGGGAGATCAATACAGAAAGATGTGGTGTTTGTGATTACTGTCTGGAAAGAAACAAAGCCGGAGTTTCAGATCTTGAGTTTGGTGAAATTTCAATACGGATCAAAAACCTGCTTAAAGAAAATGAGATCGGTTTATCGGACCTGATTGTCAGGTTAAGACCGGCCACAGAGGAAAATACACTAAAAGTTGTTGAGTGGCTGGTTGATAATGAACAGATCTTTTACAAAGAAGGTGAAATTCTTGGTGTAAAACCATAATCATCCTCTTTATTTGAGTGATCTTCCCTCCTTTCCATTGCTAAATAATTGTACTTTTGGCGCATATGAAAAATTATGCGAAAGTAATATTGCAGCCTAAAAAGGACCGGTCTCTGCGACTGTTTCATCCTTGGGTCTTTTCAGGTGCAATTGCGAAAGTAATCGGTGATCCGAAAGAAGGTGAAATTGTAGAAGTCTTTTCAAATGAAAATGAATACATGGCTACCGGTCATTTTCATGAAGGTTCCATCAAAGTCAGATTGTTCTCATTTATTGAAACAGATTGTGGTGAAGAATTCTGGTATTCAAAATTCAGGAAAGCATATGATAACAGAGAGCGACTTGGGCTGATAGGAAATACATCAACAAATATATATCGGTTGATCCATGCAGAAGGCGATGGTTTACCGGGACTGATCATTGACATTTATGGTTCTGTTGCAGTTATACAAACTCATACTGTAGGAATGCATGAACAGAAAAATCATTTTGTTTCTGCTTTGAAAAAAATCTATGGAACTCCATTAGAAGCAATATTTGATAAAAGTTCTGAAACAATGAGTAAGCAGAATTCCATGCAGATGGAAAACTCTTTTCTGTATGGCTCCCAATCTGAATCGGAAGTTTTTGAAAATGATGTTAAGTTTTATGTGAATTGGGTCGAAGGTCAGAAAACAGGGTTTTTCATCGACCAACGTGAAAACAGAAAATTACTTGCGCAGTATTCTCATGGTAAAAAGATCCTGAATACTTTTTCTTATTCAGGAGGTTTCTCAATGTATGCCTTAGCAGGCGGAGCTTCTGAAGTTCACTCCGTTGATAGTTCAAAGAAAGCCGGTGAACTTGCTGTCAGAAATGCCGAATTAAATGCAGTAACTAACCGGCATAAATTTCATGCAATGGATGCATTTGATTTTTTAAAATCCACGAAAGACCAATACGATATTGTAATTCTCGATCCGCCTGCATTTGCTAAACATTTATCTTCTGTCGACAAAGCAATGGTGGGTTACAGAAATCTTAACACCGAAGGATTTAATAAAGTTAAACCCGGTGGATTGCTGTTCACATTTTCCTGTTCACAAGTGATAGACAAAATTCTTTTCAGAAAGATCGTATTTCAGGCAGCAGCTCAATCGAAAAGAAATGTCAGGATCCTCTATCAACTTACGCAAGGACCTGATCATGCTATCAGCATCTATCATCCGGAAGGTGAATATCTGAAAGGACTTGTTCTCCAAGTGGATTGATATATGGCAGTAGGAACCACTTATAAGGAAATCACAAAGCTTGCTATGCCCGTAATTTTCGGGGCGTTGTCGATGACTTTAATAAACATTACCGATACTGCATTTCTTGGACGTATAGGTGAAACGGAATTGGGAGCAGCTGCTGTAGGTGGCGTTCTATATTTCGTATTTGCAATGATCGGAACTTCGATCGGGACGGGAACACAAATTATTATTTCAAGGCGAAAGGGAGAAGAAAATAATTCTTCAATTGGACAAATATTCGATCAAAGTATTGGCATCCTTCTCCTGACCGGATTTTTATTATTTGCAATTTTAAAATGGATCGCTCCCCCATTACTTCCGTTGATCCTCAATGAACCTGAACTGATTGATGCTACAACAGAATTTCTTGCTTATCGGTCTTATGGAATATTTTTTGTTTTAATAGCAACTGCATTCCGATCATTATATGTCGGTATTGCAACGCCAAGGATCTATGGATTCTATTCATTTCTTATGGCAGCAATTAATATTGTATTGGGTTATGGAATGATCTTCGGAAATCTTGGTTTTCCAAAACTTGGAATTGCCGGTGCCGGACTTGCTTCTTCAATTGCTGAGTTACTTGCGCTACTTTTTATCTGGTCTTATACATTCTTGAAGAAGGATCTTGTTAAATATCGTCTCTTCAAATTCACGACATTTAAAAAAGAACTTACCGCAAAAATATTCCAGCTATCATCGCCGATCATAGTACAGAATTTACTCTCAATGGGTGCATGGTTTGTGTTTTTTGTTTTTATCGAAAAAATCGGAAAACATGAGCTTGCAATTTCAAACATAGTAAGAGGAGCATACATGATCAGCATGACACCCTTCTGGGGTTTTTCTGTTGCGGCAAATAGTATGGTAAGTAATATTATAGGACAAGGTAAAAAGGAAGAGGTACTGGGATTAGTAAACAATATTATTAAATTAACATTGTTCGTTTCAATTGCCATGATTGCGATCAATCTGATCTTCCCTATTCAGATACTCTCTATTTTTACAAATGACACCAAACTCATACATGATTCCATGGCATGTTTACAGATCGTAGACATTGCTTTGATCTTTTTCGGATTTGCAATCGTTTCCATTAATGCAGTAAGCGGAACCGGTGCTACAAAAGTTGCTCTGTATATTGAGATCGCTGCTATTTTTATCTACATGCTTTATAATTACCTGGCAACTTTTGTGTTTAAAGGATCAGTTGAAATCGTATGGTTCTCAGAGGTGCTATATTGGTTATTTACAGGTGTTGTTTGTTATTGGTATATCAGATCCGGGGTTTGGAAGAAGTTGAAGAATATTTAGGATTTGATTTGATTGAAGGGATTAAGATAACAGCATAGAATCATTTTTTTTGCACGGCCCTTAAGGACCGTGCAAAAAAATGATTATGCCTAGCAATTAAATGATCTAATCAAGCTTTCCTTTTTAAGACATAAAAAATCCAGATTTTAAGCCAACAACTATAAA
>ERZ795061.4384-NODE-4384-length-11922-cov-11.126991_pt1 | contig 11922 bp, 13 predicted proteins | sample MGYA00375145_ERZ795061 | MGnify/ENA primary metagenome ERZ795061 (study PRJEB30190, sample SAMN05720144) | anaerobic digester metagenome | isolation source: active sludge of municipal wastewater-treating anaerobic digesters | place: USA | collected 2014-12-22 ... | reverse complement strand
GTCGCGATAGCGGCGAGACTTGCGGAGAGCGCATCACTGCCTCCGGCGGCGTCGGAGAGTTCCACGAGGATGGTCCTGAGCGCATCCAGGGTGTCCGCGCCGGTGCCGTCGTCGGCGAGGAGCACGGTGGCGGCATAGAGCGCTTCCAGGATATCGGCCCCGGTGGCGGTGTCGGCCAGCGATACCAGCAGCGCGGCGGTCGCGGAGAGGTCGTCGCTGCCGGTCGCGGTGTCCACGAGGGCGGCGGCGAAGGCGGCTTTGGCGTCCAGACTGTCTGCCCCGGTGCCGTTGTCGGCGAGGGTTGCCGTGCAGGCCAGGAGTGCCGCGATACTGTCCGCGCCGGTAGCAGTGTCAGCGAGCGTGGCTGTCAGCCCGGCCACGGTGCCGAACAAGAACGTCCGCTTCCGCCCCGGCTCCCAGATCATCGCGGCGGGCTCGCCGCAAAGCGTAACAACTTGCTGCTCCGACAGGGCGCGGTTCCAGACCATGTAACCAGAACCGACTCCTTGAAACACACCTGGGGTGGAGCCTGCGCAACGGCCAATGTAGATCGGTTGCGTGGATGCGGACATTTTGAGTACTTTATCGCTGCCGCGGGTCATCATGACGCCCGTGGACAGGTTCTTCACCCACAGGTAGCAGTTGGATACGTCGCGCACTCCAACGAGCACGTAGGTCTCTCCGACGGTGAGGCCGGAGACGCTCGCGGTGGGATTATTCCACGACCCGTTGTACAGACTGAAATGGAATGCGCTGCTGTACTGGCCCAGCGCCCACGTGAAGTTGTACCCCGACGCGATGGTCTTGCTAAAGTACCAGCACTGACCAGTCCCACTCGGCTGGACGATCGCCATCACGCTGAACAGCCCTGCCTGCACATCCTGCGCCGGGCTATAGGGCACCGTACCATAGTGGCTTGTCGTCGTGGCCTTGTAGCCCCAGGACCGGCCATCATACCCAAGGCCCCAGGACGTCCCAGCCGTCAGAGTAGCGTGCATTGCCGCCGGGCTCAGGTCCGGGATCGAGAGCCCACGCCCCGCATCCGGCGCAGCGTTCGGCCACCACGCGCCCACGCAACCGTATCCGAGTGGATGTTGCAGATCCACGAGGCTCCCCGGACCGGGAGCGTTGACGCCTGCGTATCGAACCATTACGCGGTCACCGTTTTGAGTTCGAGCTTGACCGTCACCGCGTTCGCATCCGTGTTCTGGTTGGTGTCATTGGTCACGAGAACCTTGAAGTAGCGCGGCAGGACGGCCACGGGCACAGCAAACCGATAGGTCTGGTCGGCGGTCACCCCGAAGGTATAGGTCGGACAGGCGTCACTGAAGACGCTGCCGCTCGTGGTGTGCACGGGCGCGATTTTGACGGTCAGCTGCTTGTTGCCCGCCGGGGCCGCCGCGTAACCGGTGACCTCCACGTACAGCATGACCTCCTCGTAGAGGGCATTGTCCGTCAGCGCCTGCTCCGCAGAGGTGTATGTGGCGGTGGTATTGATGGTCTGCGCGTCCACCGGCGTAATTACTGACCGCGTGATTGTGACTGCCATTAGCCGCTCACCTCCTGCGCCTGCTCCAGGTTCTCGGGGTAGACGAACCCGAACCCGTTTGCCTCGGCCCACGACGGCCCCAGCACATCCGTGGTCGCCAGCGCCACCAGGGCGTCGCGCTCAGCCGCGGTCATGATGCCCCCGGCTACCAGGGTGTCGACAATCGCCCGGCCTGCGCTGCCCTCCGTGAGTGCAATCGCGCCCACGGTGTTCAGTTGCTCGCCCCAGGCGATAGCCGCATTCCGCGTTGCCTTCGCTGCCGCAGCCGTCGGTGCATCCGCCAGCGCCGCATCTTGCAGGCCCGCGAGTGTCGATGCTGAGAGGCTTGCGACTGCCCGTTCTGCCGTGACTGTTCCAACCTGAACACCCACTTCCTGCGGCTTGTTGAGCGATGACACGAGAGCGTCCTTGCCGACGCTGGCGTCCATGGTCTGCAACTTCTCCCGCAGCACAGCCAGGAGTTCCGGCTTGACGAGTATCGGCATCCTCAGCCCTCCCTGATCTCGAAGTAGACGCGCCCTGTGTCGGCGCGATGATCTCCCAGGCCGCCTTTGGCGACCTGCAACTCGTAGGTCTTCCCCGTTGCCCTGTCCAGCAACAGAGGCTTGAAGGGGAGCCAGGTCGGCAGGTAAACGTCTCTCTTCTGTGCCGCTACCGCCCCCTCGTGCAGCAGCCACAGGAACTTGTCCCAGGGGAAGAGGCTGCCGGGGTCGAGCTTGCGTCCGGGATCGAGGTAGGCGTGGGTCACCAGGTAGCGGAGCCGCGAGTAGCGGCTCCGCGCGTAGTTGACCAGGTCGGCGAGCACCTTCACTTGCCAGTCGCTGAAGGGGTCCTTGTCCGTCTGTGCGTTGACAATCTCTACCCCGAGAGAGCGTGAGTTCGTGTCGATCTTCCCGTCCCAGGGCGCGGCCAGCTTCTTGAGGACATGCCACGCCTTCTTCTCTTCCAAGACGCAGGACCACAGGTACTTGCCGTGAGCCTCTTCGTTCTCGTCGGGAATGAGCCAGTGCCAGGAAGCGGTGCCTGCCTGGGCCACGCTCATGGCTCCGCTGCTGTTGCTCCCGGAGGTGGCGTGGATGACGAAGGTGTCGATGTAGGGATGTAGTGCGGTGTTGCGATCATTGTAGGACTTGGCCGGTGCAGGCCAAGCCCTTGTCTGTGGCATCGGTGCCTGGGCACCCGTCCAGGGATCGAGGACGACACACTTACTTAGGGCCTTCATCGTGACTGTCCCCCTTGTGTAGCATGAGGTCTTGCACTTCTTCGAGGTGATGCTGGAAATCCTCCCCGATTGGGCAGTGCAGTTCCTTGGCGAAGTCGCACAGGGAAGCAACTTCGCGGAAGATGATGTTGAGGGCGATGATGGTTTGGAACACCCAGGGGGTCCCCGTCACGTGTGAAGTGGCGTAGTCCACCCCGTAGGCCGCGAGGTAGACGGTGAAGTAGACCAGGAGCTTGGAGAAGATCAGGGAGTATCGTTAATCGCCCGGCCTGCGCTGCCCTCCGTGAGTGCAATCGCGCCCACGGTGTTCAGCTGCTCACCCCAGGCGATAGCCGCATTCCTCGTTGCCTTCGCTGCCGCAGCCGTCGGTGCATCCGCCAGCGCCGCATCTTGCAGGCCCGCGAGTGTCGATGCTGAGAGGCTTGCGACTGCCCGTTCTGCCGTGACTGTTCCAACCTGAACACCCACTTCCTGCGGCTTGTTGAGCGATGACACGAGAGCGTCCTTGCCGACGCTGGCGTCCATGGTCTGCAACTTCTCCCGCAGCACAGCCAGGAGTTCCGGCTTGACGAGTATCGGCATCCTCAGCCCTCCCTGATCTCGAAGTAGACGCGCCCTGTGTCGGCGCGATGATCTCCCAGGCCGCCTTTGGCGACCTGCAACTCGTAGGTCTTCCCCGTTGCCCTGTCCAGCAACAGAGGCTTGAAGGGGAGCCAGGTCGGCAGGTAAACGTCTCTCTTCTGTGCCGCTACCGCCCCCTCGTGCAGCAGCCACAGGAACTTGTCCCAGGGGAAGAGGCTGCCGGGGTCGAGCTTGCGTCCGGGATCGAGGTAGGCGTGGGTCACCAGGTAGCGGAGCCGCGAGTAGCGGCTCCGCGCGTAGTTGACCAGGTCGGCGAGCACCTTCACTTGCCAGTCGCTGAAGGGGTCCTTGTCCGTCTGTGCGTTGACAATCTCTACCCCGAGAGAGCGTGAGTTCGTGTCGATCTTCCCGTCCCAGGGCGCGGCCAGCTTCTTGAGGACATGCCACGCCTTCTTCTCTTCCAAGACGCAGGACCACAGGTACTTGCCGTGAGCCTCTTCGTTCTCGTCGGGAATGAGCCAGTGCCAGGAAGCGGTGCCTGCCTGGGCCACGCTCATGGCTCCGCTGCTGTTGCTCCCGGAGGTGGCGTGGATGACGAAGGTGTCGATGTAGGGATGTAGTGCGGTGTTGCGATCATTGTAGGACTTGGCCGGTGCAGGCCAAGCCCTTGTCTGTGGCATCGGTGCCTGGGCACCCGTCCAGGGATCGAGGACGACACACTTACTTAGGGCCTTCATCGTGACTGTCCCCCTTGTGTAGCATGAGGTCTTGCACTTCTTCGAGGTGATGCTGGAAATCCTCCCCGATTGGGCAGTGCAGTTCCTTGGCGAAGTCGCACAGGGAAGCAACTTCGCGGAAGATGATGTTGAGGGCGATGATGGTTTGGAACACCCAGGGGGTCCCCGTCACGTGTGAAGTGGCGTAGTCCACCCCGTAGGCCGCGAGGTAGACGGTGAAGTAGACCAGGAGCTTGGAGAAGATCAGGGAGTATCGTTAATCGCCCGGCCTGCGCTGCCCTCCGTGAGTGCAATCGCGCCCACGGTGTTCAGCTGCTCACCCCAGGCGATAGCCGCATTCCGCGTTGCGACCGCTGCTGCCGCTGACGGCGTAGCCGAGAGCGCAGTGTCTTGAATAGCCGCCAGCGTTGCCGCACTGAGCGACGCAACAGCGGCTGCCGCTTCCACGTTGCCAACTGCCTCACCCGCCTTCGTGGGCGCATTGAGGGCCTCGGCAGAGGTAGGCGCCTCCGCCAGTTTAGCCTTCAGCAGCGCGAGTTTCTCGGGGTCTGTGAGTACCGGCATGATGCGGTCACCTCCTCCTAGGCATCCGCCCAGGTGATGTTCCAGGTCACGGTGATGGTCTCGCCGTTTGCGACGGCCTTCTGCACGGGGCCGCCCGCGTCGGCGGTGCTCACCCGCGCCAGCATGGTCCCGTCGCTGGCCGCCGAGAACAGACCATACTCATTCACGTTTTGGCTGGACCCCGAGTTGTTCGTCCAGGTGCCGCTGACCCGGTACTGCATTGTGGTATCGCCCTCGGCCTGCGTCCCGGTCAAGCGCGCATAGGTGCCGCCGCTGACCTCTGCGGTCAGTTCGGTCATGGCCGCGGTCGTCTCGGCGGCGCTCGTACCGAAGCCCACGTACTTGAAGTCGTTCAGCGCCGGCGTGCCCGTCACGAAGGAGTCTACGATCGCATTGAGCCCCGCGTCCACGATCATGTTGTGGTGATCAATCAGTACCTCGCCATCGGCTCGCGTCACGAGCAGGTGTCCGCGCAGCACCGCGCCATCCTCGCAACCGGCGCGATACCCGGCGCTTACGCTAATCCTATCGTCCGTCCTTCCGTAGTCCATGGGGTGCCTCCTAGCTTGGAGTAAGATCGGTGACCGTCCCGGCGGTTGCTTTCGTTACCGTCTGCAGCAGCGTCCCGCCACTGGTCGCACCGTCGTAGCACTTGATCGTATTGTCTGACGTGTCGGTCTTGATGTACCCGGCCCCGCACCAGCGATTGATACGGTTGAGCAGGTCGGCGACACTGCCTGCCGTCGTCTTGTAGGTCGCCACCAGCGCCCCCAGCACCGCCGCCGTGATATCCCAGGGATCATGGGCGACCACGCGCGGGCCGATCAGGTAGGTGGTGTCCGTCGCCCCGGTGAGGCACCAGGCGACCTCGCCCACGGTATCCAGGTCCGCTGCCGCGATAGTCAGTGCGTAACAGGTCCCGGTCACCGCCGCCGCCGTGGAGGTCGATGCCCCGAAAGCCCCGCCGCCCTTGCTCACGGTCACGGTCACCGACTCGGCAGTCGCGGCCTCGTAGTACAGCACGCGCCGCCCGGCGGTCGCCTCGTCCTTCTCCAGCGCGACTTCCCGCGTCACAAATCGCGTCGCCATAGGCTCACTCCCTTAGTCCTCCAAGAGTCCGGCACAGGCCCGGCCCACGAGCATCGGCACCGGCCCGGTGTCGCCCCACACCCCGCGCGTCGCCCGCAGCAGCAGGTCACCTGCCAACCCGTAGGCTACGGCCCCGGCCATGCCCACGCCGCCCCCGGTGGCGGTCGCCCGTTGCGCGGTGGTGCTGCTGCGCGGTTCAGCGAGTCGCTCAATCGTGTGGCGCAACTCGTGCCCCTCGCGGCTCAGCCCGTTCATGCACCAGGCACCTCCTCCAACCGCGCCACCAGGGTCTGCGAGTAGCGCCCGGTCGTCGCGTCCACACTCCAGTTGGGCTTGCTCAGCACCCGCACGATCGAGTTCGTGACGGCGCCGATCCCGCTCACCTGCAGCCGTACAAAGTGGTCCGGCATGATCTCCGGGTGGTCCTGCATGGTCCACTCCACGAGGTAACACCAGCGCCCGAGGTCCTCCCACAGGTTGCTCGCGATAGTGTCGAGGTCGGTGCCGTCCGGGACGAACCGGAAGCGTTGCCACAGGTCGCCGATGAAGCGCAGCGCCCCCGGCGTCATGATGGAGTCCAGGTCGCGCAAGACCTTCGCCTTCGCCGCCGCACCCTCGCCCGAGACCACCGTGAGCAGGTTGCAAAATTCGCCGTAGGTGAGGCTCCCGCGCACCGCGTCTACCACGTCATCGGTGCTGGTAGTGTCGTCGTCCAGGGTGTAGTCGTAGGCCCCGGAAGTATGTGTAACCGGGTTACGCAGGAAAATCTTCCCATCCGTCTTCTGCCCCCACTCCAATCCGGCGGCCTGCGCCAGCGTATCCAGCACCTGCGGCAGCGCCGTATCCGGGCGGAAGTTTAGCTTGCGGGCCATGCTGCTGCCCACCGGGTAGCTGCCGGTCACGCCGGTGGTCGTCACCAGCGCCGCCGGGATACCCCCAAGGTTGAGCGCGGCCGCGAAGGCCTCCGCAATCGGCCAGCCCTCGAAGGAGCAACTCCAGCCCAAGTGCTTGCGGGCCAGACTCGCGCCGATCAGGTCCTCTGCCGCCAACTCGTAGCGGCTGGCCAGGACCCGTTCCGGTCGCGCCAGGGCGGGCGGCGTCACGCGCCCCGCAAACTGTGTCGTCCAGGTCGCGCCTAGGTCGCCGGTCACACTCACCGCGATCTTGCTGTTCGCGTCCACGGTGGCGTTGGTCACGCCCGGTTTGCTCACCATCGTGAGGCGGCACTGACTGCCGCGCCAACCCTCACCGATCGAGCCGCTGGCCGCCACGATCCTGCGACTGGTGTCCCCGGTGGTGTCATACGGGTCGGAGGTGCCTGCCGCGAACGTGGCCGCCCGGTACTCGTGCACGCAGTACAGTAGAGCGCGTTTGGTGGTGTCGCTGGTGCCGAAGGTCACCACGGGCCGCGAGGCGTACCCGGCAGTTTCCTCGGCCACACTCAGCGTCGTATCGGTGGGAACATCGGCCACCGAGTAGCTATAGCTCGGCGTCGCCGGAGTGGTGTCGGAGCGCAGGAACCACCAGGAGGGCTTGAGCGTCCCGGAGGCGGCGTAGGTAATCGGCAGCATGGAGAACATAGCAGTGTGCCCGAGCACGCGGACTTCGATCTTGCCCGCGACGACCGTAAACTCATGCGTCGCCCCACCGACCGCCGACCGCCACTCCCCTGCAAAGTGCCACGGGTCGCCCTCGCCCGACAGGCCCACCGTCAGGACCCTCTCCCCCGCCTCCACGCGGATGGATTGCAGCGCGGCCGCGCCGCCTAGCAGGCGGAAGTTCGGCAACGAGCCCCCGGTGATCTGGTCGATGATGGTCCAAGTCGCATCTTCATCCGCCCTACCCAGCAGCGCCGGATGCATAAGCTGCCCCGCACTCCCGCCGGTCATCCCCGTCCAGTAACTGTCATCCGCGCCGGTACCCGGAAAGCACAAGGCGTAGTCGGCGCCCGCGCCCCGGAAGTGCACCGCAAACATCGCCCGGTCGGTCTCACCGGGTGCGCTGCCCATGCGCCAGACATCGAATTGCAGGTTCGGCCACCGGTCGGTTTTGGTGCGAACCTGCCCCCAGGCATCGGCGGCATAGCGGTTCGGCCTGCCATCGTAGTAGTGCATCCACTTGTGCTGTAGGTTGGCGGAGGAGGGGCTCAACTTCCAGCTGCCCTTGAGCACCTCCCAATCGGTGAGGGCCATATCGGCGGGCGTGGTGCGGCCAATCGGAGCCAGGGCACCGATCCCCTTGATGTACTCGAAGGCGGTCCCCAATTCCCACCCGTAGGTGCCCGACAGGTCGGCGGTGCGCCCCCCCAGGCGGTTTCCGGCGTCCCCGGCCTCCCAATCCAACCCGACGCCCAACTGCGTGAGCAGGCCATCGGCGTGCGGGTTGTCGAAGACCGCCTTCACGCCTGCGCGGACGTAGGCCATGGTTAGTCTCCCGTTACGTCGGTTGCGCTGCTCCAGGTCGCCCCGTCGTCGTAACTAGTGAAGAGGTCAACTCCGTGGTCACTGCTACGTCGGGCGACCACATAGATGTAAGCGCCGTCAGTCTCGGTTGCCACCGAATCGTAAGCCCCGCTGTCGTCCACCACCACCGGCGTCCCGGCGGTGCCGGTGCCGCTCACTAGCCGATTGAACTTGATGTCGTCACCGCTGATCCACGCCCAGCACTGCACACTGCCCGCCGGGTGTCGAAACATCGCAATCCGCCTCCCGCCTGCTGCAACCTGCCCGGCCAGCCACGCCACGGTCTCCCGCACGGGTGCCCGCGCCACGTCGCCGTCGGGTGCGGTGTCCGTCGTGAGGCAAGCCCCGTAGCGGTAGTAGTGCGGGGTGTCGCCGTCGTACTCATAGACTTCGGTGAGGTTGTCGCTGTGCCAGTGACCCTCCGCCTCCGCTGCCACGTCATTGTCGGCAATGCTCCAGGTGCCGCTGATCGGGTAGCGCCGGTAGACATCCGCGTAGGCCCCGGAGCGCTTTAGGGTCGCGCCGTCATGCGCCAGACCGTGCAGCGCCCCGCCGATATACTTGTCGGTCACCAGCTTGCAGACGATGCCCTTCGCGATGCTCCACGTCCCGCAGCGGAAGCTGCAACTGGCCTTGCCCGCATCCACGGACTGCTCCAGCGGGACCACGTCGAAGGCCCAGGTGGGGATCACGTTACTGTCGCTATCAGTGGTCGCGGAGGTATAGGCGCTGTTGGTCGCGCAAGTCCACGCGTCGCAGCAGTTGGTGATCAGGTCGCAGAGACCGGAGAGGCTGAAGGCGGTGGTGTTGTCGATCTCGTAGTTCGCGGACAGAATCAAGTCGAACATCCCGCCGCACTTCTCGGCGACATTGGCGTTCTGCTCGTCGCCCCAAAACAGGGCCTTGTAGAAGGCCGCGTCCACGTGGGCGGAAAACCCGCCCTTGCGGTAGCCGCCCCCGGCGTGGTTCTCGTCGCCGCCCTGACAGGGCGCCTCGAAGGCTTTGATGACCGCGTGCTCCGTGACCGCCTCATTGGGATCCAGCACGAGCTTCGGTTCGTAGAGCGTCCAGTTCCCGGCGGCGAGACCCGAGAGGGTTACGGTCTCTACTACTTCCAGGTCCACGAGCGCTTCGGTGCTCGGGTTGGGCAGGCACCAGTAAACGTATTGGTCGCCCGCCGTCACCGCCTGCGAGTAAGTGTGGCTGAAGGCGGACCCGGTGTGCTCAAAGTCGGTCTGTCGCGCCGACCCCGTGCAGTGCGGGTCGCTGAAGGTGTAGCTTTTGCCGGTCACGGTCAGCGTGATCGTGCAATCCGCCGGCACGTTCAGGCGCGTGAGCAGCCAACCCCAGCCGCGCCAGCAGTAGACCGCCTCCGGTGGGCATGAGTACGGGTCACCCGAGGTCACCCCTGGCTCGCCGTCGTACTCGTGCCAAAGGTCCGCCTTGTGGTACCAGTAGAGTTGCGGGATACCCGGCATCCCCGCTGGGAAGTCCTGTTCCGCCGCCTGCCCGAGACGCGTCGCGAAGCCACTGTCCAACTCAAGCGCAATCGTGCCCGGACCGCCGGTGACCGTGAAGGCCCCGCCGCTGTCCGGGTCACCCGCGCCGTCGCTGCCTACCCAATCGGTGTGCGTGTGCGCGGGATGCGGCCCGTAGAGGCCCACGTTGTTCCGGTGCGAGAGGTCCAGCCCGGCGAAGGTGAAGGTAGACTTGCAGTCGGTCGCCGACACCGGCGGGGCTTGAATCTCTATCGACAGGTCCTCAATCGCGTGCCCGGCGGCTTTCGCGCTCGCCTTCGTGATCGATAGGGACAAGGATCCGCTGGACAATAGCTGGTGCTGGTAGCCTGCTGGGAAGTCCAGACCCGTGATGCTGTAGCCTACCCAGTTGCCCAGTCCCGCCAACTCGGCCACAGTGGGATATACGGTGTCCCCGGCACTGGCCATTGGAGCCCCTCAAAAGAAAAGGCCCGCTGCTTGCGCTGAGCGGGCCCAGGATGCGATTGTAGGACGGTTGTGGGTATTGCCTCAGTCGGTATGCATCATGTGGCAGAGCGGCTTATTGCGACTTCGGCCAGTGGGATATCTCTCGTTCCTGCTCCACCGAGAGGGATTGACTGCGTTGCAGGCGGCCATCGTAGGATTGCCATCGCGTCCGTTGCGCATCGCTGAGCCGTGACAGGTCAACCGCGTCCAGCAGCGCCCGCTGCCTGCTCACCGCGCGGTGATTGAGCACCGCCAGCAATATCCCCAGCGGCCCCGCCAGTATAAGTATCAGCAGCGATAGCCAGCAGCCAATTGTGGTGAGGTTGCCCACCGTATCCTCCTAGGGTGTTGTGCTCCAGTCAAGGGTCTCCGGGTAGCGCGGGTCTGCCTTGAACCCGCCGGACAGGCGGACATTGACGGAGTTCCCGTCGCGGTCCTTCACCGAGACCCCGCTGAAGTCCACCATGAGCGGGTCCAGCGCGGTCACATTCCAGGTCGCCTGATTGGCGATGTCACCGTTACTGTCGCAGCCCAGCGAAACCGCATCGCCGTCGCCGGTCAAGGTGAACTCTTCGTAAGTTTTCGTCCCGCCCGTGAAGTCCAGCCCGACCCCGTTGACCTTGGCGCTGATCTCCGCGTATTCCTTGCCCTCCAACCCCTGGCGCTGGCAAAACATCATCTGGATACCGCCCGGCGCGCTCAGGTAGGGCCACCAGCCGTACTCATCGGGCACCAGTTCCGTCCAGGCCTGCGTGCCGGTCCAGGAGATCGTGCCCAGCGACACGTTATAGGTCCACGGGTGGTCCACGTCCTGCCACGCGTCCGAAACGGTGGTCTCCTTGGCATACACCGGCGAGGCATCGCGGCCGGTCGAGGGTGAGCTCGTGCGGGTGCGGTAGAGCCGCTTGCACCCGAAGGCCATCGAGTAGTTGACGGCGATGGTGCTCGTGCCCGAGGCCAGCTTCGTGATCACCGGCGAGGGCCAGGTGCCCGAAGGGCCGGTGGTCTCGTTGCCGTCGGCGAGACCGTAAATGAAGCCGATCTCGCCCTCGGCGAAACTCGGCGCCTGCGCCTCCGGGATGTAGTACACCGCCGACGGGTCCATGTAGGGCACGCAGTAGGCATACAGCGAGGCGTTGCTGTCCCACCAGATGCGGCTCAGGTAGCAGACTACGTTACCCGCGCCCACCGCCACCGCCCAGGTCGGGCCAGGATTGTCGGCGTCACCGGAGTCGCGCTGGTTAGTCAGAGTCAGGGTGCCGGTATAGGGCACCGCGCTCTTGGTGACCCCGGTCTTGACTGCCGCCATAATCTACTCCGGTTTGACTGTCCAGGTGAGTACCGTTTTCTGCTCCGGTGGCTGCGGCCGCAGCCCCTCCACCTTGTGCCGGACCGCGCCGCCCAGCTTGCGCACGTCCCCGTTCATCCCGATACATCCGACCACCAGCCCGACCGCCAACACATACGGCACCAGCACCAGCAGCTTCCGACCCGTCGCAGTGTCCTGCATTCGTCCACTCTCTCCTTTGTGCTGTTCAGACTTCAGAAGGATTGTAGCACAAAGGCGAGGCCGTGCGAAAATATGTCATCAAGCATAGGCGGCCACGCGGAGGGCGTTGCCAACCTCGTCGCGGGCAACCTGCCGCAGGGCCTCCTCCCCGTAAATCGGCGCATTGAAGTTGATGACCCACGTCCGCCCGCCCAGCGCCGCGTTCGGGATGATGTTGCCCAT
>ERZ795061.4359-NODE-4359-length-11967-cov-4.112660_pt1 | contig 11967 bp, 9 predicted proteins | sample MGYA00375145_ERZ795061 | MGnify/ENA primary metagenome ERZ795061 (study PRJEB30190, sample SAMN05720144) | anaerobic digester metagenome | isolation source: active sludge of municipal wastewater-treating anaerobic digesters | place: USA | collected 2014-12-22 ... | reverse complement strand
AGACCGCGCATGGGATGCAGACGGAGATGCCGGCGGCTCTGGATATGTCGGAGGTGAGTTGCTGCGTCTTCTCCTCAGACATCCTCAAGTAAGAATCAACCAGGTTACCAGCCGGAAATTTGCCCATCTTGAGGTTTCTCTTCTCCACCCTAACTTGAGGGGAATAACAGATTTAAAATTTTTGAGTCCGGATGAAGTTAAACCTTGCGATTTAATTTTCTTAGCCCTGCCTAATGGTGAATCAATGCCTGGCATGGAAAAATGGCTCGGCCTGTCGGAAAAAATTATTGATCTCGGGGCTGACTTCAGGCTCAAGGACGCAGCTGAGTGGCAGCTCTGGTATGGTACAGAACATACGAGGCCGGATTTACTTCCCACTTTCGTTTATGGCCTGCCAGAGATTTACCGCCAGGAAATAAAATCTGCGCGTTATGTAGCCGGACCAGGCTGTGAAGCGGCAGTTTCCATTCTCTGTCTCTATCCTTTTATAAAAAACAACATCATTAAAAACCATCCCATCATTATTGATGCTAAAATGAGCAGTTCTCAGGCCGGGAGTAAGGCTTCCTGGGCCAGCCATCATCCGGAAAGAGCAGGGGCCATCCGTTCTTATAAACCAACCAATCACCGCCACCAGGCTGAGATCGAGCAGGCGCTCAGACCTTTTTCAGGTGATATAGCCGTTGGTATTTCAGCTACGGCGGTGGAAATGGTCAGAGGAATTCTGGTCACCATTCACACCTTTCTTGATAAGGAAATTAGTGAAAAAGAAATCCGAGGGATTCTAAAGAAAGAATACGGAAATGAACCTTTTGTCCGGATAATTAAAATGAACCGGGGATTATATCGTTATCCTGAACCTAAAATCTTACAGGGGACAAATTTTTGTGATCTGGGTTTTGAACTCGAAAGCAGGACTTCCAGGCTGGTCATCATCGGAGCAATTGATAATTTAGTCAAGGGCGCGGCCGGCAATGCTGTCCAGTGCCTTAATCTGATGTCTGGCTTTCCAGAGGAAACCAGCCTGGAATTTACCGGACTTCATCCGGTCTAAAAATAATGACAGGGAGATTGAAATGAATTTCAAAGGAATAATTGATTCCACCCTAAGGGAAGGTCTCCAATTTTCCAGAGCCAGTTTTCGCCTGGAGGAACATCTCGAGATCTTCAGTTATTTAATGGCCATCGGAGTTGATTACATTGAAGTCAGTAATCCGGTAAAAGAAGAGGTGGCTGAAATGGTGAGAAAGCTGGTCAACCTCAAGGGGAATTCCCAGACGAAGATTCTGTCTCATATTAGAAATAATCGGAAGGATATAGAAAAATCCTTAGAATGCCAGGTTGATGGATTGAATATCCTTTGCACGGCTGATCCGGAAAGAATTGCTGCCCTTAATTTGACACCTCAAGACTACCTGAAGAATCTTGAAAATAATATTCTTCTGGCCAAGAAACATAAAGTTGAAACGAGGGTAAGTGCTGAGGATTTATTCCATCAGCCGTTTGAGCTAATCCTTGAGATTTATGAGCTGGCTGGCTCTTTAAATGTAGAGAGAATCGGCCTGCCTGACACGCTGGGCACGGCCTTGCCCTGGGAAGTCTATGAAAAAATAAGTGAAATCCGCTCCCGATTTAAGACTGATCTCGAAGTCCACTTTCACAATGACCTCGGACATTCCATCAGCAATGCTATTTCAGCTTTAAGGGCCGGGGCTAACTGGGTTGATACTTCTTTGCTCGGTATTGGGGAGAGAACCGGTATAACTCCTTTGAGCAGTCTTCTGGTCAATCTTTATAAGATCAATCCGGCCTTGACTTCCAGATACAATTTAAAAGTTCTGACCGCAGCTGAAAATTATGTAGCCAGAATTTGCCAGATGGAAGTACCGATGAACCTGATGACTAATCTTGACAACGGTTTTGCCCATAAAGCCGGGATACACCTCAATGCCCTGATAAACTTTGGTCCACAAAAATATGAGCCGATTCCACCTGCGGTCATTGGTGCCAGGCGCAATTTAATCATTAAGAGTCTGGTCTCCGGGAAAACGACCGAGGAAGACGTTATGACTTTCATGGAAAAATATGGACAGGATTAAAAATGCTTTTAATTAAAGCCGGCGGCGGGAGAGACATTAACTGGGATGGAATTGCCCGGGACATTTCTTATTTAATTTCCAGGGAAAAAGTGGTTCTGGTTCACGGAGCCAGCTATTATCGAGATAACCTGGCCAGCAGGCTGTCTATTCCGATTAAAACTGTTGTCTCTCCCTCAGGCATAACCAGCGTCTATACTGACCAGCAACTGCTTGAGGTCTTTTTAATGGCTTATGCCGGTCTGGTCAACAAAAAGGTTGTGGCCAGACTCCAGAAGGAAGGTGTCAGGGCAGTTGGCCTGTCAGGAGTAGATGGCGGGCTCTGGCAGGCTAAAGCTAAAAAAGAAATAATGGCCAGGGAAGGTGACAGAGTGATCCTCCTTAAAGATAATCTAACTGGCAGGGTAGAAGAAATTAATACAGAATTAATCAATCTTCTCGTAGAAAACAATTATCTTCCGGTCATCTGTTCGCCGGCTATAAGTTTTGAAAAGGAAATTGTTAATACTGATAATGACTGGGCTATAGCGATTATGGCCGAGAAGCTAAAAATTAGAAAGCTGGTTGTCCTGTTTGAAAATCCAGGGCTGCTGGAGAATCCAGATGATGAAAGTACACTTGTTCCCAGAGTGGAGAAGGAAAAAATTGAAGACTATTTAGCTTTTGCCAGAGGCAGGATGAAAAAGAAAATACTTGGGGCCAAAAGAGCTATGGAGGGTGGGGTGGATGTTATTTACTGGGCGGATGGCCGAATAGAAAATCCCATCTTAAATGCTCTGGAAGGAAAAGGGACAGTAATAAGCTAAGGGAAATAAATAGCGTTAAAGGAAAAAAGCTATGCTGATTGAACAGGGAAGAAAATTTGAAATATTGCAAAGAAGATATCTGGTAGATTCATATATCAACCGAGGCCTTACTTTTGTCCGGGGTGAAGGCTGCTATTTGATTGATGAATCCGGAGAAAAGTATCTTGATCTAATGAGTAATTATGGTGTTAACATCTTCGGCTATAACCATCTTTATCTAACTCAGAAAATAGCGGCTGAATTGCCTGAGTTGATGACTCTACATGGCAGTTTTAATAATGATCTCAGGGCTCTGGCTGCTCAAGAGCTGGTTTCAAGATGTGGTCATGGATTAAGTAGAGTTCAATTTTCCAGTTCAGGGGCGGAGGCGATTGAAGCTGCTCTTAAGTTTGCTGTTTTAGCCACCGGCCGTAAGAAATTCCTTTCTTGCGGTGGGGGATTTCATGGTAAGACCCTGGGGGCTTTGTCCGCTACTTACCAGCCAAAATACCGGATGCCTTTTGAGCCATTATTATGGGATTTTAAATTTATACCCTATAACGACCTCGATTCTCTGGAAGAAGCAGCCGATAATAATGTAGCTGCTTTTCTCCTTGAACCGATACAGGGTGAAGGTGGGATTAACGTTCCAGCTGAAGGTTACCTGAGAGAAGTCAGAAGAATTTGTCAGCAAAGGGGGGTGTTGCTCATCCTGGATGAGATTCAGGCTGGAGCTGGTCGGACAGGTTCATTTTTGGCTTCGGATGAAGAGATAGAGGAGATGGATATTCTCTGCCTGGGAAAGGGCCTGGCCGGTGGGCTGCCTTTCGGAGCAACACTGGTTTCAAGAGAAATTGCAGAGAAAATACCAAGATCAATCCACACTTCTACTTTCGGTGGTAATCCTCTGGCCTGTGCTGGCCTGCTGGCCACGCTGGAATTACTAAATGATGCTCTTTTCCTGCATGTAAAAGAAATCGGAGATTATTTTTCAGGCAGATTAAGGAAAATTAAATCAAACTTGATAGTTGAAGTCAGGGGCAAAGGTTTGATGATCGGTATGGAATTCAAGGAGAGAAGGGATTCTATTATTAAAGATCTTCAAAAGAGAAAAATACTGGCTGTGCCTGCAGGGAGCAGTGTTGTCCGCTTTTTACCCCCTTATATTGTAGAGAAAACTCAGATAGATGAATGTGTCGAAAAGCTGGAAGAGGTTATTAAGAGCCTGAAATAATGTGCAGATTCTTAATGGTAAAATCAAACTTTGATTTCCAGCCAGTAGAGCTGGCTCTCACCTTTTCCGAAATGTGCAGGGAAAGCAGGAGTCTCGAAGGTGACTGGCAGGGTGATGGCTGGGGCTTAGCCTATCTTGCTGATGATGGTAACTGGATAGTTAAAAAATCAACAAAACCTGTGTGGGAGGAGAAAGCTACGTTTAAATCTCTTCCCGCCGGCAGATTTTTTCTTTTTCATGCTCGAAGTTCATCTTTTCCTGAACAAAGAAACTGCCTTGACTACAATCAGCCTTTTTGTTCAGAGTCTTACTCTTTTGTCTTTAACGGGTTTATTAAGGGCATTTGTCTTCCTTTTCATGTAAGAGGAGAGATTGGTTCCCAGAAAATCTGGAATATGCTGCAAAGTTATTTGAAAAGTGAGCCGCCGGAGGAAGCACTTGGCCGGTTGAAAGAAACGATAATTAAACATTCCAGAGGAGTGCAAGCCATGAATATCGGCCTGGCTGATAAACAAAATATATATGCACTTTGTCATTACTTTTCTCATCCTGAGTATTATGCTTTGTGGTCTTTTGAGTCGCCCTCTTTGAAGTTAATTTCTTCTGAACCGCTTCCCATTTATGATTTCAAGCCCCTGCCTTCTGGGGCTATCCTGAATCTCTGATGACCGGCGGAGAAAGAAATTTATGATTTATTTATCGTGCCGGGCTGCTTACTGCTGGCGTAAAAGATAAAAACATATGAAAGACAGAAAGACCAAAAAGCGAATGGACATGTTTGTCCTGACTGATCTCGAATAAAACTTGACCTGGCTGTCTTGAAAAGTTTTGTTGACTTTGTTAGCATAAGAAAGCAAAAATGATGGAAGATAAAAGAGTGATGAACAGAGGAATAGAAATTGAGATCGTCTTGGCTTCATTGGCCTTCGACATGTGGAGAAACGTGATGATAATGTGTCCTTACGCCCCGAGAGGTTGGCCAGCGGTGTGAAGTCTACCCTGGAAACAGCGAAGGGCGTTCTCAGTTGAGAACGCCCTTTTTTTATATAGGGAAAAAATCCAGAGCAAGACCCGCCAGCCAATCAAGGTCTGAAGTTCGGGGCAAAAATTATGATCTAAAGATTCGCCAGGAGCTGGCCATGACCATTTCCGGTCGGACGGCTCCAGGGTTAAGTGGAGATCAGATTAATTAGGCTAAAGGACAATTAAAACAAAATGAAAAAAATAATCGTTGTTAAATTTGGCGGCTCGAGCCTCAAGAATAAGGATGATCTGTCAAAAATTTTGAGTGTGGTCAAAATGTACGAACAGCCTCTGGTCGTCGTCGTCTCGGCTGTTTCGGGCGTGACCGATAGATTGATGGTGGCTCTGGATGATATCAGAAATCTCGATGTTAATGGCTTTCTGGCGAGCCTTAACTCCATTTACCAGGGCTTTCTCGAGGCCAGAAATCCAGAGCTAAAGGCCCGCGTCTATGAGATAAAAGATTTATTGCAGGGGGCCAGACTCATCGGTCAGGTCCCGGATTTTGTCTATGATCGGGTGCTAAGCCACGGGGAAAGATGTTCCTCTTTGCTTTTAACCCGGTATTTTAACCAGCATGGCTTTGACTGTGAGGAAGCTCTACCCGAGCAGTTTGGTTTGACCACTGATGGGCGATTTAAAGAGGCGACGGTTGAACTGGAAGTGTCGGCAGGGAATCTAAAAAAATTTTTTAAAGCCGATAAAAATTATGTGGTGCCAGGGTTTTATGGCCTTTCTGGCGGCCAGATGAACCTTCTGGGCCGCGGCGGAAGCGACTATTCAGCCACTTCCATCGGCTACTGCCTGGAGGCCGAAAGAGTTGATCTTTACAAGGATGTTTCCGGTTTTATGACCTGTGATCCGAAGCGGGTCAGAACTGTTAAGCCCGTTAAAAAGCTCAACTACGATGAGGCGGCTGAGTTATCTTACTTTGGCGCCAGAATCCTCCATCCAACAGCTGTCGATCCGGTGCGCCAGAAAGATATTCCCCTTTATATCTTCAACCTGGGTTCCTTTACCGCTATTGACCGGCCCGATACGATTATCTCCTCTAACGGGGCGGTAGCGGAGACGGTGGTGAAGAGCCTGTCATTTACTGATGATCTGGCTGTTATCCGCTTTAAGGGGTCAAATGTCGGCCGGGTGCCGGGACTCCTCGGACAGATTGCCTCGACCTACGGCCGCGAGGGTATTAATATTAAATCCGTGGTGACCTCACAGACAAGCATCAATATTCTGATCTCGAGCCAGGATGTCAGACGCTGTCAGGAAATTACGCCGAAAATGAAAATTGCCGAAGTGGAAAATGTTTTTTACCGCACCGATATCTCGCTCATAGCGGCGGTCGGGGAGGGAGTTCTTCAGAAACCAGGGGTGGCCGCCCGGATCTTTTCTGCTGTTTCCAGGCATGGTATCAATGTGGAAATGATCTCGGCCGGCGCATCTCAGGTGACGATTTATTTCCTGGTAAGTTTAAAAGACAGAAACCGGGCCTTACAGGCCATTCATCGAGAATTTTTTGAAGGAGAAAAACATGAAAACGGTGGATGAAATCAATGAGAAAATCAAGCGGGGCGAAGCGGTGGTGCTCACGGCGGAGGAAGTGGTGAAGCTGGCCAGAGAGGCGAGCCCCGAAAAGATTGCCGAGCAGGTTGATGTCGTCACGACTGGCACCTTTGCTCCCATGTGTTCGAGCGGAGCAGTGATTAACTTCGGGCACACCACCCCTCCCATGAGGATGGAAAAAATTGAGCTCGCCGGTGTCGAAGTCTATGGCGGGCTGGCCGCGGTTGATGGCTTTCTCGGTGCGACGGAAGAGTCCAGAGCTGATAAAAGTTTTGGTGGGGCACATATTATCGAGGCTTTGATCAAAGGCCACGATTTATATCTTAAAGCCAGCGCCAAAGGCACAGACTGTTATCCCCGGAAAGAATTTGAGGGCTATATAAATAAGGATATGATCAATGATTTTTTCCTTTTTAATCCAAGAAATGCCTATCAGAATTATGCGGCTGCCACCAACGGCTCTGACCGGACTGCATACACCTATATGGGGAAGCTACTACCTCATTTTGGCAACGTGACTTACTCCACTTCGGGCGAGCTTAGCCCTTTGCTCAAAGATCCGCAGATGATGACCATCGGACTGGGTACCAGAATTTTTCTGGGCGGTGGAACCGGCTATGTCGTCTGGCCCGGCACCCAGTTTCGAAACGACGTCAGGGTCAATCAATACGGTTTGCCAGTTGGTCCGGCCAGAACGCTGGCTGTTATCGGTGATGCTCGCCGCATGAACTCCCGCTATTTGCGCGCAGCCTACTTTAAAAACTACGGGGTTACTCTTTTTGTTGGCATCGGCGTTCCCATTCCTGTTTTAAATGAGGAAGTGGCTTATTTTGTTTCCAGAAGTAATGAAGAAATCGAGACGATTATTGAAGATTACGGCCAGCCGGAAAGACCGATAATTGCTGCCACAAATTATGCCTGGCTGAGGGAGGGCTGGCTGGAACTCAACGGGAAAAAAGTTAAAACCTCGCCTCTTTCCAGTCTGCCCATGGCGCGGGAAATAAGCCAGCTACTGAAGGAAAGAATAATGGCGGGCAGCTTTATTCTGACCTCGCCGGTTGAGCTCTTCCAGGAAGAGCGGGCATTAAAACAGCTCAAAAAAAGAACAAGCGGCAAAGAGTTGAAACTGGAGAAGCCAACCTGTGTTGATTGCGGGGCCTGTGTCAGTGTCTGTGCCTTCGATGCTCTTAGCCTGGTTGACGGGAAATTCACTTATACGGCGGAAAAATGCACTGACTGCGGCGAATGCTCTGATGTTTGCCCGCTGGGCGTGGAGCTTCCCCCCAATGAGTAACAGGTTTTACCGGGACTGGTCTTCAGGCCGGCTCCAGAGTTTTACAGTCCGTTTTAGAGAAACGGATCTCTGGATTGGCGTTGATGGCTACAGGTCGGAGATGAAAGAAGCAGTTTATAAAGAAGTGGTCTCGTGCCACACGGAGCTCAATAGATGTATCACGAAATATCCTGCTTTTCTGACTTCTCTGGAGCCGCTTGCGTTTCACTGGCAGTCAGAGATTGTTAAGCGAATGATGGAAGCAACCAGACTGGCGGGGGTTGGCCCGATGGCCGCGGTGGCTGGGGCTATCGCTGATAGAGTTGGCCATTTTCTCATGGAGACCTACGATGTGCGAGAGGTGGCTGTGGAAAATGGCGGGGATATCTTTGTGAAAAATGACGATCCCCTGGTCATTTCAGTTTATGCTGGAGCTTCGAAACTGTCGGGTCGGGTGGGCCTGGAAATGCCACCGGGTGAATGGGGCGTTTGCACCTCTTCGGGGACGGTCGGAAATTCTTTAAGTTTTGGCTGGGCCGATGCGGTAACAGTAGTGTCTCCAGATGCCACCTTAGCCGATGCTTTGGCCACGGCCTATGGCAATCTGGTGAAAGAGGCAGAAGACATCGAGAAGGTTCTGGCGCAGGCTTTAAACGAGAAGGTGGAAACACTTCTTATTATTGTCGGTGATCGGCTGGGCATCGTGGGCAGGCACAGCTTGAAATTTCTGGAGAGAGCCAGAGGTTATCAGCCTTTGGATTTAAAAACCTGATGAAACTGAGACAGGCTAGAATAAATTTTTATTTAAATAATTTGAATTTCAATTGAGTTAAAAGTTTTAAATGAGAATTGAAAGGGCGGAATTCGAAGCAGTGGAAGACGGCAGAGCATCGTCCGTTTCCGCTGGCGAAGTGGTGAAGAAAGGAGAATTGAAGTGAAAAAAGTAGCTATTCTGGGAGCAACCGGGCTGGTCGGACAGCGGTTCGTTCAACTTCTTTCCAGCCATCCATTTTTTGAAATTTCCGCTCTGGCTGCTTCCGATAATTCTTCCGGGAAAAAATACCGAGAAGCTGTCCACTGGCATCTCGAGACACCGCCACCCGATAAAATAAGCGAGATGGTGGTCAGAGATTGCCGTCCGGATTTTGAAGCAGACTATGTGCTTTCGGCTCTGCCCTCAGACGTGGCTGGGCCAATCGAGGCAGAACTGGCCGCGGCCGGTTATGTCGTCTTTTCCAATGCTTCCAGCCATCGTCTGGATCAGGACGTGCCAGCAGTTGTGCCCGAGGTGAATCTGGATCATCTGAATCTTATCCACAGTCAAAAAACCCCGGGGAAAATTGTAACCAATCCGAATTGCTCAACCACCGGGCTGGTCATGGCGCTTAAGCCAATTATGGATAAATTCGGTCTGGAGGCGATCGAGGTGGTGACGATGCAGGCTATCTCCGGTGCAGGCTACCCCGGCGTTAGTTCGCTCGATATTTTGGACAATATTATTCCATACATAAAAAACGAAGAGGAAAAAATTCAGCGCGAAGCAAAAAAAATTCTTGGCGAGCGAAAGCCGGACAGAATTGAACCGGCCAGCTTCAGCCTTGAAGCCCAGTGTAATCGGGTGCCGGTGGTGGACGGACACCTGCTCTCGGTTTTCGTGAGGACAGAGGAAAAAGTCACTGTCAAAGAAGTGATTAAAGCCTTTGAAGATTTTGCTCCACTTAAAAGCCATAAGCTCCCGACTGCCCCGGACAGGCCGGTAATCCACTGGCCTGATCTGGAAGCTCCACAGCCGAGGTTACATCGGAATTCAGGTGGTGGTATGAGTGTGAGCATCGGCAGATTGACTCAGATTTCAGAAAAGCAAATACGTTTTGTTGCCCTGGTGCATAATACCATCAGAGGCGCTGCAGGCTGTGCCCTGTTGAACGCTGAATCTTATGATTTATTAGTGGGATAAATAGAAACTTAAGAAATATTTAGCCTGCTTTGTTCATAAAACTGAAAATGTTTCGCGATTTTTAATTAACGTTGATAAAAAATCAGGATATGAGACGATTTTATTAAATCTGTTCTTATCCCTCATTTTTCCTGGGAATAATCTATGAGGCTGACAATAAAGTAGGCTGGCCTGAGTTGTTGGCGAATTATTGTGAATTATACAGGTTTGCTATGGACAGAACTCCTGTGAATTATCTTTCTTTTACAGCCAGGCGCTTTTAATGCCTGCCCGCTATTTCCCTTTAGTTTTACTTCATCATCAGGCGGATGGTGTTTATCATCTAAACGAAGCCTTTTTCTTTTAGCCAGGCCTCATTAAAAATGGTACTCAAATAACGAGAAGCACCATCAGGAAAGACAGTGACTATTCTGGCTGGTTTTTCTAAACTTCTGGCCAGTTTCATTACTCCCCAGAGAGCTGCCCCGCTCGACCCACCGACCAGAAGTCCCTCCCGGCGGGCAATTTCCCTCGTCATAAGAAAGGCTTCTTTATCGGTAATCTGATAGATATCATCCAGAAGATCGAAATCGACGCAATTAATCAGAAATTCATCGCCGAGTCCTTCTATGAGGTAGGGGGCAGGCTTTGTCTTTTTTCTGGAATGAAAGTAATCATAAAAAACAGAGCCGACTGGATCAATACCTATTATTTTTATGCCTGGGTCTTTTTCTTTGAGATATTTACCCGCCCCACAGATGGTTCCACCTGTTCCGATGCCGGCGACAAAATAATCAATTTTCCCTTCCATCTGCTCCCAGATTTCAGGTCCAGTCGTGTAGTAATGAGCCTCATTATTTTCCCGGTTATTATGTTGATCAGGAAAGAAGCAGTTGGGAGTCTGGCTGGCCAGAGTCGGAGTAATTTTATTGTAGCTCTGCGGTGATTCTGGCGGAAGAGTATGATCCACCATCTGGATTTCAATTCCTAAAGCTTTTAACTGGTCAAGTTTTTCTTTGCTGATGCTATCCCGGACAATGACTTTCAGGCGGTAGCCTTTCTGGATGGCCATCAAAGCCAGGCCCAGGGCGGTATTGCCGGAGGAGTTTTCAATGATTAAATCGCCGGATTTTAGCCGCCCATCCCTCTCCGCCTTTTCGATCATGTATTTAGCAATCCTGTCCTTGACACTCCCCATGGGATTCAGGAATTCAAGTTTGGCAAAGATCTGGCTGCTTAGCCCGGCAGTAATTTTATTCAGCTTGACGAGCGGGGTTGAACCTATGGCTTCAACTGGACTCTGATATGATTTATTTATATTCATCTTCTTTTGCTCCTCTACTTCTGAACCGAAAAGTGATTTTAACCTAAGTGGATCGCTTTTTAAAGCAGACTAGAAAGAAAAAAACGACTCTTGTAAGAAGACAGATAAAATAGTTGATCCGAGACCGACTTTTCCATCCAATCCTCAAGCAGCTGTTTGATTGGCTAAATACAGAAACGCTTGTCTATCTGTTCCAGGCATTCTTCTATATAAAGAAGATGCCTCATTAGTGGTTCACTTTTCAGGTTTAAATAACAAAAAGCAGGAAGATGCATATTAGCTCGGGCAAGAATTTAGATAATAAGTTGTATAGAATAGAGCCTGGTCTAATAACTTATTGCTCCACCTGTTGGCTAATTTGATACCTGACTTTAGATTTGATTTCTACCAGAAGGCAAAACAGTTTTTTGTAGATTCTATCGTTAGGCAATGAATCATTCTCATCTAGATTTTAGGTAAGGTAATTCGCCAATTTGACATCCGAACTTGTCTTGAATTATGATTGCCCAAAAACGATGAAAATAAGGTTGGCGAATAAATTGCTCCTTTTTCACCACCGCAAAGAATGAAAGGCTTCACCAGTGAAAAGCAGTAAGAGGACTATCTAAAATGGCTTTTTAATAAAAAAACGATATAACGAGAAAGGGGGGGGGTAATCTTAAGTGAGCAGGAAAATTTTCTGGGGCGAGTTGCTATTTGACTTTTTTATCATTGCCACTATTGCTATGTA
>ERZ795061.4356-NODE-4356-length-11971-cov-9.235398_pt1 | contig 11971 bp, 15 predicted proteins | sample MGYA00375145_ERZ795061 | MGnify/ENA primary metagenome ERZ795061 (study PRJEB30190, sample SAMN05720144) | anaerobic digester metagenome | isolation source: active sludge of municipal wastewater-treating anaerobic digesters | place: USA | collected 2014-12-22 ... | reverse complement strand
CCGTGCACGATCAGCAGCAACGACACCACCGCCACCGCCGGCCAGAACCGGCTGTGCAGCAACTCGAACTGATCGGCCACTCGCTGTGCCTCAGCCGACGACAGCGAGAGGTGATCCAATTGCAGCATCAACGGCAGAAACAGCGCGACGGACACTGCGGCGATGACGACCAGGACATAACAGAGGCTCAAGCCCAGGAATCGCGGCTGGACCGTATCCCACAAGAAATGCCGTCTGAAGCGTGGCCGGCTCATGTGGTGGCCACCCGTTTTGTCCATGTCAAATGATCCTGGTTCTTGAAGGTGATCCGCCCGCCGTCGGCGGGATCATAGAAAAAGGCCAGCTGAAATTTGGCCTGTTCGGCATCCTGGTACGAGACGACAAACAGTGTCTTGCCTGCCTCATGGCTTTCATCGATCTTCGTAATCACATAGCCGTCCGCTGCCAGTGCGCTGGTCCCGAATCCGATCCTGGTTTGGTCGATGAACATATGTTGATCGGCATACCCGTCGGTGGTGGTTTCCCACACGCCGACCAGATACGACGGAGCCCGATCCGGCTCTGGAGCACAGGACGAACACAACCATAACGTCAGCAGACAACTCACCGCTCTCATCGACCACACGATTCACCTCTTCATACAGCGTGCCGGCGAAATCGGCTCGACACGACTTCAGTATGTCGCAGCTGTTCAGAAATACAATTTCTTTAGAAATTCCTACACACCGGACGGAGGGGCAAGAGGCAGAGTCGAACACCGCAGGCACCAGCGAGCAGAACGGTAGGATCAGGAACTGACTATTCAGTTTGGATCGGGATATAGAGCAGGCTCCCCTGCCTGTTGATGAGCAGGAGCGCGAGATCCGTAGAACGAAGCGGCTCGGCGAGCCGTTGAAAGGTGCTGAAGTTGGGAATGGGCTGTCGATTGAGTTCCAGGAGCAGATCGCCGGGCTGCAGTCCCGACACTTCCGCCAGGCTGCCGTCTTCGATATCCGTCACGACCAGGCCAGTGTTAGCAGGGAGATCCATCTGGCGCGCCAACGCGGGCGTGATCTCATCGACGATCACGCCTGACAATGGATGCGCGGTGGGACCAGCCGTCTCGGCAGTCTGCGCTTTTCGCTGCCGCTCGCGAGGCGCTTCCTGCACCGTCAACTCCGCCTGCATCAAGCGGGCGTCCCGCAGCAGCTCGACCCGGTGTTTGCTGCCGATGGCGGCCGCCGCCATGAGATTGCGCAGATGCCCGCTATCCATGACATCGCGCCCGTCAAACCGCACGACCACGTCGCCACGCTTCAACCCGGCGCGTTCGGCAGAGCCCTTGGCCTGCAGGTCGGTAATGATCGACCCCTTCACATCCGGCAGGTGAAAAATCTTCGCCAGCAAGGGCGTCACATCCTGGGTCGAGGCGCCCAGAAACCCTCGCACCACGCGGCCCGTTTTGATCAGGCTCTGCATGGCGGTTCGGGCCATGTTGCTGGGAATCGCAAAGCCCACGCCGACGCTTCCCCCGGTGGGGCTGGCAATCGCCGTGTTGATCCCGACCAATTCTCCATTCGTATTCACCAACGCGCCACCCGAATTACCCGGATTGATCGGCGCATCGGTCTGAATGAAATCTTCCACATCGGCAACTCCCACGTCCGCACGCCCGACGGCGCTGACGATGCCGAAGGTCACCGTGCGGCTCAGGCCGAGAGGGTTTCCGATCGCCAAGACAAAATCGCCGACGGCGAGCGCGCTGGAATCGCCCCAGGCCGCAGTCGGGAGGCCGGTGGCATTGATTTTCACCACGGCGACATCCGTCTTCGGATCGGTTGCAACGACCCGGCCTTTGAACTGCCGCCGGTCGGCCAGGATCACTTCCACGTCCACCGCATCGGCCACCACGTGGTTATTCGTGATGATGTAGCCGTCCGGCGACACAATCACACCGGATCCCTGCCCGTACTGGCGGCGGGGCGGCACATCCTTAAACATGCCGAATGGCAGGCCTTCATCGCTGAACCCCTGGTCGTGCACCATGACGGTGGAGGCAATACTCACCACGGCCGGAAGGACCTTGGCGGCGGTGGCGCGCACCTGTGCCTGCAAATCGCCGTTCGTACTCACCTTTGAGAGTCGCGGCGCAAGCAGATCCGTAGCCGAAACAGTCCCTTCCGGCCAGCAGCCCAGCAGCGCGCCTACGATTCCCAGAGCCAGCAGGCCCGGTTGTGATCGACGTAACGGCATGGTCAGAGTATCCTCAAAGACGGCAGGCGCAAGCCTATCACGCGCCATGAGCCCGCACACGCAGAACTCATAAATCGGTCTGCCGGAGACGTAAGGCGTTTGAAATCACGGACAGCGAACTCAATGTCATCGCGGCACTGGCAATCATGGGACTGAGGAGGAGCCCGAATATCGGATACAACAGCCCGGCTGCAACCGGCACACCAATACTATTGTACACAAAGGCGAAGAAGAGATTCTGCCGGATGTTCCGCATCGTCGCCTTGCTCAATCGGTAGGCCCGGACGATTCCGCGCAAATCCCCTTTCACGAGCGTCACGCCGGCATGCTCCATCGCCACATCGGTGCCGGTTCCCATCGCAATCCCGACATCGGCCCGGGCTAGGGCGGGCGCATCGTTGATGCCGTCACCGGCCATCGCCACAACTGACCCTGCCGCTGAAACTCTTGCACGATCCGGCTCTTGTCGTCCGGTTTGACGCCGGCCCGGACCTCATCCAATCCCAGTTCCTTCGCCACCGCCTGCGCCGTGACGGCATGGTCGCCGGTCACCATCACCAGGCGAATCCCTTCCTGTCGCAACAGGCGAAGGGCCTCCGGCGTGGAACTCTTCACCGGGTCGGCCACGCCCAGCAATCCGATCGCCTGACCATCCACCGCCACCAACATCACGGTTTGCCCTGTCTGCCGCATCAGCTCGGCATTGGCCTCCAAAGCGGCCAGCGCCGGTTCATTGCTAACCTTGAGATCCCGCAACCAGTCGATGGTGCCCACCGCGACTCGCTTCGTCCCGACGGTGGCCATGACGCCCTTCCCTGCTTTCGACGTGAATCCGGTCGCCGGCTCCAACGTCAGTCCGCGCGCTTCAGCCCCCCCGACAATCGCATTGGCCACCGGATGCTCACTCCCCCGCTCGACCGACGCGGCCAGTCGCAACAGATCCGTTTCCGACCAGGGCGGCATGGCACTGACCACCCGCAACTTCGGCTTGCCTTCGGTGAGCGTGCCCGTTTTATCGAACACGAGCGTGGTGATTTTTTCGATCGTCTCGAGCGCCTCGGCCTTTTTGAACAACACGCCGGCCGACGCCCCGCGCCCGGTCCCCACCACGATGGACATGGGCGTGGCCAGCCCCAGCGCGCAGGGACAGGCGATAATCAACACCGCGACGGCATTCAACAGGGCGTAGGCAAGCCGCGGCTCCGGTCCCAGCCAGGCCCACAACAGACCGGTGATGATCGCCACGCCGACGACGACCGGGACAAAATATCCGGCCACCACGTCAGCTGTCCGCTGGATCGGTGCCCGACTGCGCTGGGCTTCGGCCACCATCTGGACGATATGAGACAACAGCGTATCTGCGCCCACCCGATCCGCCCGCATCACCACGCCGCCCGATCCGTTGATGGTACCGCCGGTGACCCGCTCTCCGGCAAACTTTTCGACAGGGATGGATTCGCCGGTAATCATGGATTCGTCGATCGAGGTCGAACCTTCCAGAATCACGCCGTCGACCGGCACCCGTTCTCCTGGACGCACCCGCAGCCGATGGCCAACGTGCACCTGGTCCAGTGGCACATCCGCTTCACGGCCATCATCCTCAATCCGGCGGGCGGTCTTCGGCGCCAAGCCGAGCAGCGCCCTGATCGCGCCGGTCGTGCGACTCCTGGCCCGCAGCTCCAGCACCTGCCCTAAGAGGACCAAGACCGTGATCACCGCCGCCGCTTCGAAATATACCGGCACCGCCCCGCTCTCGAGGTGGAAAGATGGCGGGATCCAGGAGGGAAACACGGTGGCCATCACGCTATAGAGGTAGGCTGTGCCGGTGCCGATGGCGATCAGCGTAAACATGTTCGGACTGCGGTGAACGATGGACATCCAGCCGCGCTGAAAAAACGGCCATCCGGCCCACAGCACCACCGGCGTGCTGAGGATGAACTGCGCCCAGGCCGACTGGGTATCCGACAGAAGATGTTGCACGGGATGCCCCGGAAGCATGTGCGACATGGCCAGGAGAAACACGACCGCCGCGGGCACGAGGGCGACCCAGAACCGCCGGACCATATCGAGCAACTCGGGATTCAGTTCCTCCTCAACGCTGACCGTCCGTGGCTCCAGCGCCATTCCACACTTCGGGCAGGCCCCCGGCTCCGCCTGGACGATCTCCTGATGCATGGGGCAGACATATTCCGTCTTGGTCGGCAGGGGTTGCACCGTATCCGGGTCCAAAGCCATGCCGCATTTCGGGCAGGGGACCGGCTTGTCCTCCAACACTTCCGGACACATGGGGCAGACATACTTGGTTCCGGGAGGGGCCGGAGTTGTGGACATGGTCTCTTTGCCGGAGCCCGGCGATAAATAGCGTGCGGGATCGGCGCGGAACTTGGTGAGACACCCTTGGCAACAGAAGAAGTAGGTGGTGCCTTGGTGCGCGAATGACCCGGCCGCCGTCGCCGGATCCACGGTCATGCCGCAGACCGGGTCGATGACAGCCGCCGCCGATGAACCGGGGGACGAGGCTCCCAACATGGGTAAGGCCTTTCCTCCGAACTGACGGGGTGGTGTCGATGCAGGCGCGGCGACAGGAGCAAGATACCGGGCCGGATCAGCCCTGAACTTTTCAAGACAGCCCTGGCAACAGAAGTAATACGTCTTCTGCTCATGGGTATGAGAGCCAGCCGCCGTGGCCGGCTGAACCATCATCCCGCAGACCGGATCCCGTTCGCCGCCCGTGGCCGCGTCTTGAGCAGGCATCATCTGCATCATCGGCAGTGAACGGCGGGTGGTCTGCTGAGCGGCGGTCCCGGCAGGGGCGGCCTTCTTGATGTACTGAGCCGGCGCGGCTTGAAACCGGTCACGGCACGAGAGGCTGCAGAAATACGAGATCTCGCCCTCGTATTCTGCCTGCCCCGCCGCCGTTTCCGGCTCCACCGTCATGCCACAGACAGGATCACGTGCCATGCGCTCGCACCTCGTATCTCGTCGTTCCTCTCTCGCTCGGGACGATGGATGCTTCACACGTCACGAGAGACGACGTCTACTTTTTGCTGTCTCCATCGAGGATGCTTTGGATGATCAGCTTCAAATTCTCCGGATCGATTTGCTCCACCTTGATGTTGCCGTCGAGCAACACCGTCGGCGTCTGCTGGATCTTGATGCGATCGCCCCATTTCCGCCCGTCTTCGAACGCCTTCGCGGGTTTGGCGCTGGCCAGGCCTTCCTCGAATGCCGCAGGATTCAGTCCGACCTCGCGAATCAGGACTTCACGAATCGCCTTGTCGATGATGCCGACCTTGTCCTTGTGAATGGTCCGGAACAGCGCCCGCTTCATCTCATTGCCCTTGCCCATGCTCTTGGCCTGCTCATACATATCGAAGGCCGTCGGCAACTTGCCGGGAATGACGGGATACCCCACCATGACGGCTTCGATTTTATTGCCGAATTCCTTCTCGAGGATCATCAGCCCTTCCCCGTCGAACCGGTGGCAATGCGGGCAATAGAAATCGGCGAACTCCACCAATTGAACCTTGCCGGGTTTGTGCGTCGACTTTTCCTCGCTCAACACCTGAAAGTTGCCCTTGAGTTCAGGCTTCGCCGCGTGCGCTGTTCCCGCGAACCCCGCCAGCGCCAGCATCAACATCCCCACGAAGAAACCACTCTGCCACACACGACGCATCACCATACGCTGCACTCCTTTTTCAAACATGAATCGTTTCCATAGGCTCGTCGGCATTATAAACAATGCTCGCACGCTTATGCGTCTGTTATAATGCCAACGATGCGGGGCAAACTTCTACAGGGCCTCGGTATTTTCTGGATGGCCGCACTCCTGACAGCCTGCGCGACCTCCGCCGACCAGCGCGAGGCCGAAGACACCGCCGCGACGACCCCGCAGTTTTCGCAGATCAAAGCCGCCCCGGACTCGTTCAAAGGCCAGACCCTGGTGCTGGGCGGGCAAGTGCTCTCGGCCCGACGTCTGAAAGACGGAACCCGCCTCGAAGTGCTCCAGTTGCCGCTCAATGAGTCCCAGCAACCGGCTCTGGACCTGACGAAATCGCAGGGACGTTTTATTGCGATCCAGCGGGAATTCCTGGACCCGGCCACCGTGCCGCAGGGCACCTTCCTCACCATCACCGGCCAGATGACCGGCTCGGTCACGCAGCCGCTGGACGAGACCGACTACACCTATCCGGTGCTTGAGATCAAAACCTTTCGCACGTGGATTCCTTCTCAGGACTCGAACCTCCCTCGATATCGTCCCTATCCCTATTACAGTCCCTTCTGGCATCCCTATTGGGGACCCTACGGGCGTGTTCCTTACTACTGGTAGCATTCCCGGGAACATGTTCGACGCGCGTCGCTTGCGTGCCACTCCGTCTCGATGAGCGAGAGGCCCCCGGTCTGTCTGCCGTATCGGCTCTCAACGACAACGCCCCGTTCATCCGGAGATGAACGGGGCGTTGCAACAACCGAATCGACTCGGTGCTTACTTGATCATGATCAACTGGCCGCCGGGCTGCTTCGGGTTCAACTGATCCCGATAGGCCAAGGTGTTGCCCTGGGTGGCGTTGAACAAATCGCTGGTCGGAATACCGATATACTTCGTCTCCCCGGGCTTGAGCACCACTTCTGCCTTGAGTACGAACGGGGACGCGGCGTTCACCGGATCCGTCATCTGGAAGCCACGGTCCGTGGAGGTGTTATTCGTCACCTTCAACAAGACCGGGCGGCCGGGGCGGACTTTGAAATCGATCACGGTGGTCGGTGGATACCACGCCTTCAGCGTGCCCACTTCGACCGCGAACAACTGCGCATCCACTTCCAGCGACTTGAACGCCTGGCCCACCACCGAACCGGTCTCGAGGTCACCCACCTCGACGCCGCCGGCCTGCAACGCCCAGGCTCCGGTTGCACTCGACAACAGACTCAAGGCACCAAAAAACAAGACTGCACTCCTGCTCAACATACACAACCTCCTGTCAGGTTAAAGGGATGAAGACGAACGATGCTCCGGCGCCAGGCACGGAGGAAGACCCGTGCCTTCCAGTACCTGACCGCCGACAATGAGACCATCCACGATGAGAAATAACACTTTCATGCGCTTCGTATTGTCTGAAAATTTGCCGCTGGCCACGGCCAACACTTCATGCGATCCGTCGGGCTGCGGCTGATCCGCTTCAATCTTGACGTAATAGGAATCAAACCCTTCGAACTCCCTGTTGAAAGCCTGGGCTCGCAACAGCCGCTCAAGCGAATCGTCGGCTCCCCAACCCGCTGTTCCGCCGGCCAGCATCAGAAACTGGATCAGGGCCATGAAGACAATTCGCATGGGGCTTCCTCCCTAGGGTGAGGATTTATAGCCCCGAGACACCCGGTCGTCTACAGACGCGCGCTCATGGATGCTTACCGATGCTACAGTATCGTTTCCGGCCTGCCATCGGCAAGATGGTTATACAGGATTGTGGCGATTCGGGAAACCCGGTAGGGACGGTATGCGAGAGGCCGACCATCGACACCGCCACGACTCTGGCGGCACGCCACGGGGGAAGCGGGATGCTTTCCCCTTCCCGCCGTGGCGTCATCGTGGGATTACTTGCTCTTTCCTTTGCCCTTTTTGCTCGACGCCTGCTCCGCATGCGCCAGGGATTCCTCGGCATGCTTGACGGCTTCCTTCGCATGCTCTAACGCTTCCTTGGCATGCGGATCGTTACTCCCCTTGACCGCTTCCTCCAAGTGCTTGATCGCTTCCTTCTCATGCTCCACGCCTTCCTTGGCGTGCTTGATCGTCTCTTTCACATGCCCGCCGCTGTCGGCCAACGCCACCTGCGCCGGCCCGACCGCCACAAACGCACACAACGACGCAACCATCACTCCTGCACGTAATCCTGTCATACGCATTCCTCCTGTGAAATAGTGACACGGTGATCTGTTGGTTCGCATTCTACAGCATTTTTGAGCCGGTGTTGAGTGAGGGGGGTACGGGGAGTGAACCGGAAGGAAGAAGGTGGGAGAGGGAAGCGTATGGGCGTACGCTTCCCTCATCGGAGCTCACTGCGTGGTCAGCGCAGTCCAACCGACGAGCTCCGTCCACCGATCATCAGACCTGGGCCGGCGTGAGCCACGGCAAACGACAGATCCCGCACCGTCCAGGATCCGCTGCTGCGGAGTGGCCGCCGGAATCCCAACTGGCATAGACCCACGATTCAGACTGTTTCACCCCGCCCCCATCCACCATCATCCCCGCGCATTTCTCCATGACAAACACTGCAGGACGAGATCCCTGCGCGCCGATTCCTACCGGACAGGGTTCGGATTCCACCACGAACACAGTGCCCACGGGAAACGACCGATCGTCCGCCGTGAGCAGCGCTTTGGGGCACACATAAAAGCGGAGTTGCGTCGACCCGGTCTGCGACGTCACCACCGACGTCAGATGCGGCCAAGCCCCATAGCCGAGAGGAATCAGCAGCCCGGTCGCGGGCGGAGCCGGCGACCATCCTCCGCTGATATCCAACGCCAGCGCCAACAACCGTACGACGGCCACATTCAATCCGGTCTGCGCCTGAGGGCTTCCGGCGATCGTGGGTCGTTGAGGAGATGCCACCGCGTGACTGACCGGCATGGACCACCTTCCTTTCTGATCGTGACACAGGTTAGGGGCTGACTTCTCCGACGGTCGTCTCAAGGCGCGGGGGCGCACTCTGCTTCGCAGCCCTCGACTGAGACCGTGCGCGAATCGATGCGGCGCGCGCCGCAAACAATCCGGCCTCCACCGGCTGTCCGATGGTCTCGAGCACCACTGCGTACCGCTCCACCAACAGTCCCACTGTGGGATGATGTAACCCGAGCTGCTGTTGCTGAATGACCAGCGCACGCTGATAGAGAAGTTGCGCCTGAGCCATCAGTCCCTGCTGATCGGCAAGGAACGCCATATTCCCGACAATCGTCCCGGCCAGCGCGCTCTGCGGGCCGGACACCCGTTCCGCGAGCATCAAGGCCTCGTCGAAAGCGTGTTGTGCCGCGGCATACAGTCCTTCGGCTTGGTACAGGCAGGCGATGTTATTGAGACTCATCACCACGGCCGGGTGTTCGCGGCCGAAGCGCAGCCGGCGGACCTTCAAGGCCCGTTCATAAAACGGTTCGGCCCACGCATACAGTCCGCGGTGTTTGTACAAGGTCGCCAGGTTGTTCAGGACCGGCCCCAAGTCGAAATGTTCGGGCCCATGCGCCTGCTCCATCAGTGTGAGCGCCAGCCGGTAGGTCGATTCGGCTGCCGTCTCCCGCTCCTGCTTGCGGTAGAGCTCGGCCAGGTTGTTCAAGCTGATCGCCACATCAGGATGCGACGGACCCAACGTCTTGCGTTCGATCTTCAGCACCCGCTCATACAACGACTCTGCCGCAGTCCACTCGCCTTTGGCATGGGCGATTTCGGCCAGATTGTTCAGCGCTGCGGCGACGTCTTCGTGCTCGGGACCCAGTTGCGCCTCCCAAATCTCGAGTGCGCGAAGATAGAACGATTCGGCCTCGGTGAGCCGTCCCTGATCGTGATAGAGCAACCCCAGATGGTTTGCGGCCAGGGCCACGCGAGCGTCCGTGGCGCCACTCTGCTCCGCGTCCCGCAAGGCCTGCGCCAGGAGCGGTTCGGCCTCCGCATAATGTGCCGCTTCCCGGGCCTTCACGCCCTCCTCGAAGCGTTGCGTCCAGCCATCCATCTCCATGGCACCCGTCCCGGCCGCGACGCTGCATACCACCAGCGCGAGCAGGCTGATGAACCCCGTTCGATACCACCGCTGCGTCATGCGATCACCCATGAATCGAGCTCCTCCACACGCTGATTGATGTCGTGCATGCCGTCATGCCGCGTCAGTGCGACATCGCCGCGCTCGCGGTCCCCCGAGGGGCCGGGGTGAAGGGGGAGGCCATCCCGTTCACCCCGGTGAGGCAGATCCTGAAGAAGGGTGCACAACCCCAGGATCTGAGGGAACCGATGTACCGCGGTCTCATAATGGGAGGCGGCCACTCCCCACCTCCCGATGGGAATCCTGCGAGGAGGTAGGTCAAGACCCGCACACAGGCCCCATATGTTTACATCCCGTCTCGTCGAGGCCACAGGCTAGTGCGCCTTCTGGCCTTGAGCACAGAATTCATCCACCCGATGCACAAAGTCTTTCTGCGCCAGGGGCGCGTGGCAGGCCCGGCATTTCGTGAAGTCTTCGGCCAGCGCTTTGCCATCAGGGCCATAGGCCCCGAACACCCAGCTGCCGTTCTTCAAGTTGTCCGGCACGTCCTGCCCCCACCCCTCGTTTTTTTCCATGACAAAGACTTTCGCCAGATCGCCCTTGATCAACTTCCCATCCGCGCCTTTTACTACCGTTTCACCCTCAGTTTTCGCCTTATACAATTCCATCACCAGCCGGGTACCGTGAGGAAACACGCCCGACGGGCAGGCCTTGGCGCCGCCTGGATTCACATACAACTCCCGCACCTGCTTCGTATCTTCCCGTTGTACCCCGCTCAAAAATTTCGGCCAATTGGCGTAGTCGGCCGGCAGCGCCACCTCGCCGTCCTTCGGAGGGGCAGCGTGAGCCACCGCTCCTGACAAACCACCAACCCAACTCAGGCTCACCAACACCGCCATCGCGCAGATCATCCTGACCATGGACACTTCTCCTCTCTGCATCATGCCTGGCACTCCATGCACATCTCGCAATCCGCCCCCGAGGGGCCGGGGTGGAGGGGGAGGCCGTCCCACTCACCCCGGGGAGGCAGATCCTGAAGAAGGGTGCACAACCTCAGGATCCGTCTTGACACGGTTATCGCTTGCTCGCCCGGCGCCCGCTCAGCGGCACGATTTTCAACTGCGGCGCGAAGTCACCGGGACGGGAATCGGTTCGATTGCTCTCGACCAGAGCCGACACAGAACGACGAAAAATACGGAGACTGCCCCCGCCGATCTTCGTCGCCTCCAGCCGTCCTTCATCGATCCAACGATAGATCGTCCACTTGCTCACTTGAAGGAGTTGCGCGGCTTCTTTGACTCGCAACAGCGGTTGATCCATCCCCTCACTCCTTCAGACCTGGCGGTGGAAAGGAGCGGCTTCGACACCGCCCCTCCCCGACTGTGCGAGGGGGACGAGCCTCTCGAACAGCCGGGTCCACCATGCGTAGACCCTACATCTGTCACAACAACACTTAGGGAACCGGCAGCGGAGGTCACAGGGAAGCGCCTGCGCCGCCGGTTAGCCGAGGGAGAGGGCAATTCACCCCCGGACGCAGACATCTCGAGTGAATAGCTCGGGCCGAACGCCCGATTGTGGCGGCTCACAGTGCAGAGGCGATGCCATTCCAGGCTTGAACCTGAACAGCCCGACCCTCAATCCTGCTGTGAAAAAAGGCGACGCGCGCCCCGCCCGAACTATCCCCTCGCGGAGACCGGCGGCGCACGGGTATGGAGAGACGAGTGATTCTGAACGGCAAGGAACAGAGGCACAGAAGGAAGTGCAGAGACATGCGTAGCCTGGACAACCCCGCCGTCGGCGTGGGCGACTGGCCCGACATCGGATGTGGCCTGGCAAGCCCAGGAACAAAGAGTGGAATGGGAGTCCGTCCCGGAATGCTGGTGGTGATCTCCGGACGGGGCCGCATGGGCGAAGGAACAACCCGGAGCGACGAGCGCCAACGCCAGATACAGCACAGCGACCCCGAGGGTCACGACGGCGGCGGAGGTTTTCATGGACAA
>ERZ795061.4353-NODE-4353-length-11979-cov-4.240104_pt1 | contig 11979 bp, 9 predicted proteins | sample MGYA00375145_ERZ795061 | MGnify/ENA primary metagenome ERZ795061 (study PRJEB30190, sample SAMN05720144) | anaerobic digester metagenome | isolation source: active sludge of municipal wastewater-treating anaerobic digesters | place: USA | collected 2014-12-22 ... | reverse complement strand
TTCTAATAAAATCTTTGGTCTCATAGTGACTGATAAAGCTGAACAATAAGAATAATAGAAGTCAGTAGGTTGTTAATAAATTTCATTGACAACAAACGACCTTATTCATTAGACTATTGTTAGCACTCTAATGTGGTGAGTGCTAATCATAAGCTATAAACATTGAGAGGAGGCCATTATGGCAATAGTAAAATTGGCCCCTTTCAGGGGACTAGATAATTTTTTTGAAGATGACTTACCAATTTTACCTTTCGGCAGAAACTTGCCAAGCGATTTGTCGGTCGACGTTTACGAAGACGGCAGCAACGTCGTGGCAGAGATGCATGTCGCCGGTATGGATCCGAAAAAACTCGATGTTACTGTAGAAGACAATTACCTAAGAGTAGTCGGCTGCAAAGAGGAAGCTAAAGAAGATAAAAGCAAGAGTTACTATTACAAAGAGATAAGGCGAGGTTCGTTCGAAAGGGCAGTCCGCTTACCGGCCCCCGTCAAGGAACAAAACGCCAAAGCTACCTACGAAAACGGGGTGCTAAAAGTCGTTATACCTAAAGAAGCTGCCGATAAAAAGCATAAAAAAGTCGAAATCGAGATTAAAAAGAAATAATCGATTCGCTTTTACGGTAAAAAAACACCCTTTTTAGGGTGTTTTTTACTTTGTGCCGATGCCCTCTCCGATTATATTAATAGTTTTCGGCTAAAAGCTCGTAATAGCTTTGAGGATGAGCGCAGGCTGGACACTCTTTGGGAGCCTCTTTGCCTTTATGAACATAACCACAGTTTCGACAACGCCAATACACTTCTTGGTCTCTCTTAAAAACCTTACCTTGTTTTACATTCTCCATAAGTTTTAGATAGCGTTTTTCATGCTCTTCCTCTACCTCGCCAATTTCGGTGAAAACAGTTGCCGCCTCCTTGTAACCTTCTTCCTCGGCTTTGGCTGCAAATTCCGGATACATTGAAGTCCATTCATATTTTTCGCCGTCTGCAGCCGCTTTTAAGTTAGTGGCCGTATCACCGACTTTAGGAAAATCATAATTCTCCAGCGTTGCCACCACTTTTTTGTCCGGCAATAATTTCATTAACCTTTTGGCATGTTCTTTTTCATTATCGGCGGTCTCGATAAAAATTGCAGCGATTTGTTCATACCCTTCTTTCTTAGCCTGAGAAGCAAAAAAAGTATATTTATTTCTGGCCATACTTTCGCCAGCTATGGCTCTTAAAATATTGGCTGGTGTTTCCATTACTTCCTCCTTAAGTTCTTTATTATTTTACTGTACTTTATAAGACCAAACAAAAGACCCCGCCCTTCTCAAGACGGGGTCTTTCTACAGTTGTTGTAAGGTACGAGCGATCAGTCAATTCTCTGCTTCAAGGGTAAACACTAGCACACTTTTGTTTTTTTTACCAGTACTTATCCACAGGGTTATTTATTGACGACGACGGATTACCCAGAATCTGTAGCCCAGTGTCCCTAATGCTGTCGAGCCGGTGAACAGGCCAACTATTCCGCCAGGGCCTGTGTTGGGCACTTCTTCTGGAACAATCGGTTCGGCAGGGGGAGTGGGTGTTTCCTCTTTCTCTGGCGGTGCAGGTGGAGGAGTTACGCTACATTCGGGCGAATCTGCCGGTAAGTGTTCTTTACCCGGGATAGGGCACATATCAGGAGGAGTTACGCTACTGACAGTGACGCTACAATCTTCGCTGGTTACAGTTTGTGATTTACCATCAACCATAAAGGTCAATTTTACGTTGGCAGTATATGTACCGTCTTTATCGTACTGATGGACAGTGGTTAGCAAGTTGGTTATTAGCTCGCCACTGCTATCGCCAAAGTTATAGGTAGCAGTACTTAACGTTGCACCCCCGGTGGCGGTGTATGCGGTATTGAATTTAAACTTACGATTACCCAAACTAGTCGCTGTTAACAGATCGCAAGTGTAGCGAGGTTGTGGTTTCGGCGGTTTTGGTGGTTTGGGTGGTTCGGGACATTGTTTATCTACCGTAGCATCATCCGAGATTGGTCCCAATTCATCACCGTCTGCGGTGGCAATGTTCTTTAAGGACTCTACCTTACACTTACATTTTTTATCGGCAGAACCAACGGTTGCTTTAAAAACAAAGGTAATGCTTTTACCAACGTTTAAGGTGCCGGCATTTATGCCACTACCAAAGAACTTGTTATCGTCTGAAACGGCCTTGCCGTCTTGCTCTAGCGTGTTATCTATATATGTGACGCCGTTAGGCAACTTATCGCTAACAATCAAGTTAGTGATGGCAACTTCGCCCGTATTGGTAACTACCACTCGATATCTAACTATCGATCCATTGGGCACAGTTACACTATCGCTCCAGTCGTGCTCATCTTTTCTTTGTACTTGCTTAACAATTTTATAGTCAGGCTTATGAACTACTTTGCATTTTAAGTCAATAGTAGCCGAATCCTTTTTAGCCGGTAAACTATCGGCTGTCATATGAGCCCAGTTAGTAACTTTCTTTTCCTGACAAGGATTCGGTTGGGTTTTGGCTTTTGTACCCGCCTTAAACTGAAATACTACCTTATCACCTTTTGCCAAACGGGCAACTTTAACTCCCTTGTCTCCAAAGAAAGCAGTGGCATTAGCTGCTACGCCGTCTTTAGTTAGGCTACCGTTAATATATTCTAAATCGGCTGGCAATTTATCGCGTACAAACAAGTTAGCAACCGGAGCTGCGCCGGTACTTTTAACGACAACCCTGAATTCGGCGATTTCACCATAATTAATACTGGCATTCTCTCGCCAATTACCGTTTCCAACTCTTACAGTTTTCTCTATTTCATAGTTTGGTTTGGCTGGCTTAGTGGTAGGATGGGCCTTTACGGGGTTACCGCAACTGGCCAAAATGGCGTACATAAAAACACCGTTATCCATGGCCACAAAAGCATCTAAGTTATTTCCAACAAAAGACACACTCGGAGTTCTGGTGTAAAAAGTAGTGCCCTGATGGGTTACTTTAGTACTGCCAGGAATGTGTAAACGTCCGGCGGTGCGGGCGTTGTTGGCTACAATCTTGCCGCCAACTACCACATTACCACTTTTAGTCACATGGCCTTTGCGGGCATATTGCTTAATATTTTGAATATCCTTTTTAGATATATCAAAATAGTCAAAAATATGCCTTACGCTGGCATTGCCGTTATATTTGTTTTGTAGCTCACTAATGCTCATTGCGCCACAACGCATAACAGCGTTGCTGTCGCAATCGCGAACCGAGCTAAAGTTTACATTTTCTGCGCCAAGCATCGGGTTAAACAATAATCCCAACGCCATTATCGTGCCTGTAAATAAGCCGAAAAGGCCGGCACGAACAGGACTCTTGGCTGCTAATTTAACACCTCTTTTAAGATGTCTAGCTATATTCTTTATAAACATCTACATTACCTCCCAGTAACGATATACTGCTAATCTAACATAAGTTTAATCAATTGTCAATATATTTTGTAATATTTCTTAATAAGCACAAGCTTTTTACACTTTAGAAAATTAATTTATGTATAAAAAATAAATTTAAAATAAAACGGATGCGATTAATTGACTTTTTGAATTTGTTGCCAATTTCTGAAAAAAACCGATTTTAATGAAAAATAAGTAAGTGTTGTAAAAATTATATTTTAACGGAGAAGGGCAGGCCTCACGCAAAAAACTGCGTGGGCCGCCCCTCTCTACGTGGCGCGTGGTGACCACTCCCTCATCACAACGAAGTCTAGTACCTCCTTTTGATGGGACTGTGGCGTGTGTTGGCTTTTTGCAGAACCCTCAAAGGGTCCTGCCTGAATTTTTGGGCGTTTTCTGGGGTTATATACCCCAAACTCGGCCCCGTTCGGCGCCCGAAAAACAAATCCACAGCCCAAGCGGTGAACTTCGCGATCAGGTCGTGCAGATAGCCCAACTTTACCTCCTTTAAGTAAGTACACCCCCGCCCATGAGGGTACCGATGATTGCCAGAGCTAGCCCGATGATCATGATGACTATCATCAGGATGTTTTCATTTTTCTCCTCCACGGAGACACCCCCTCTAGCAGTCTCGAAAACACTTGATTCCTTGCCTCTTAGACACAGTTGTTTGCCCTTACACTTGGTATGCCTGATGCTCCCTAGGTTCAGCACTAAACGCACAGATAAAGCTTAAAACTTAATCAATTGTTAACGAGCTAACAAGTTTATGAGCCGCTTCCACCATTCCGCCCACGATAAAAAATAAAATAGCACAAAAACCCACAAAAATCTTGTTCGTGCAAATACAAACAGGTCGCCTGCTCTTAAATGAAAACAAATAATTAGGCCTGGGCGAACTAACTATTTAGCGTTTACTTTAACTTTTTTATCAATTTATAGAGTATAAGCTCATAATTGGAATTGTTGACGGTCTCGACATACAAAAGCCTGTTTTTAGGCTAGTTTGGTTACTGGATACTGGGTTTCAGCACGTCTTTAATTTCTAGCTTGGCGCGGGGGAAGCTAAAGCCAAAAGTGCTCCCCTTGCCTTCTTGGGTTTTAAAAATAATAGCTCCGCCTTGGGCCACTACCACTTTTTTGGCCATAAACAGCCCCAGTCCGGTACCGTCCGGGCGGGCTTTACGAGCATTGCCGGCGCGGTAAAACTTGGTAAACAGTTTGTGCTGTTCACTCTTTGGCACACCTATGCCCGTGTCGGTTACAGAGTAAATAACGTTGTTTTCGTCGGCTTTCAGCTGGATGGTAATTTTTCCGCCGTTAGGCGTGTAGTAAACGGCGTTATCGGCAAAATTCATTATTACCTGGCGGATTTTAGTTTCATCTAAGTTCATCATCGGAAATTCGGTTGGCTTGTCAAAGACCATTTCTAAATCTCGGGCTTTGGCGGTTTCGGCTAATTGCTTAATTTCGCCCTCTACCACGTCTGGCAAATAAGTTGGTTTAGCCTCTATAACAAATTTTCCGGTTTTTAGTCTGCTTACATTAAGTAAATCGGCTATTAAATACACCATTCGCTGACTAGATAAAAAGGCTTGATCTACAAAATTATGTTGCTGTTCGTTAAGCTCCCCCGCATCTCCCTCTTGTAACATCGACAAATAACCCTTAATAGAGGTCAAAGGAGTTCTAAGCTGATGACTTGCCATGCTAATAAACTCGTCTTTCGCTTCGTCTAAAGCCACCAATTTTTCGTTAGTTTTTTGCAAGCGCGCAGTGGCGTCTTCGATGCGCTTTTGCAGAGTTATGTTAAATTGAGCTATTTCTTCAAACCTCAAGGTATTTTGTACGGCAATCGCCACCTCGTCTGCAATAATTTCGATAATCTGCACGTCGTCATTGGTATACTTGTTACCGCTTAACTTCTGACCGGTAATTATATAACCCACATCTTGATCCTGGCTAGTCATCTTAACAATTGCCCCTATCTTTGTACCAGACAATAACTTAACCATTTCATCATCGCTGTCGATTTCGCTAATAATCTTTACTTTGCTATCCGTTATTTTTTTTACTATTTTGCTCCAGTTTTCGTTTCCGAAGACTTTGGCATCTGTTCCAGCTACATGAAAGTCCAGTGCCGCCTCTTCATCAATATAAAAATTACAAAAACTCACTTTTAAATTTTTCTGTACTTTATCTGCAGTATTGCTTAACAGTTTATAAAGATCTGCCTCGCCTACTAACGACGAATTAACTTTGTTTAAAACGTCTTGAGCATCATAAGAATCTTTATAAAATATATTGTTTGTAATTTTGTCAAAGAACCTTTTAAGCGGCTGAAACGCTAAGGCTGTTATAGCACTAAAGATTGCCAATAATAGTTCGGCTCTTACACTAAGTTCAATATCTAAAATAATGGTTGCTATTAAAATTGCTAAACCAGTATATATTGCAAAAATAACGCCTAAAGCAGCTAAATAAGCTAGTGACTTATACAGGAAAGAACTAAAATTAAACAACTTCAGCGAAAAAACTGAAAAAGTGACAACGACTACAAAAACTAATACCGCTATAGAATTAACCACGTCTGTTAAATTATTCCACTTAGGGGAATTCAAGATAAAATTACTTACGAATATTAATGCTAGTGTTATGAACATGCCTCTGGATAGATAAATAGCTTGTCTTGATACTAATTTTTCTATTTTCTTGTTTTTTATCGAAAATCGTTCTAGGCTGTATATTGCGTGTCCAATGAAAATCATCGGTATAAATGTTACTATCCCATTTAATAAAGTATTAATTTGTATGTTAAGTTCTCCCGAAATCTCATTAACGCTACCAATATCAAAAAATGCAATTACTACAAGGGCCACAATAGATAATATTAAATAGGTTACTACGAAAATTTTGTTTAATTCTTCTTTAATTAAACTTTTTGCAAAGTATAAATAGCTTACAGCCAGACCTATTGAAAATGCTGTATTCGCATGAAATATCCAGTTCCATACCACTGAACTGTTTGAAAAATAATAAGCCGTTTGGCTAATAGACCAAAATGCAATAAATATAATAAAAATATAAAAACTCCGACGAATTTGCTTATTTACATCTATACTTCCTCCAAATGATGCAGAATGAACTATCCACAAAAGAGACAGTTCCACAAATAAACAAAGTAAAAATATTATGGCTAAAAGCATATGCTTGTATTAAGTATATTAATAATCTCATGAAAAAGTTAAATATTAAAAGCCGATGAGGTTATGTAGTATAATTTGATTAATGACAATATTAGAAATGGTTGAGTATCCTGAATTTATTAAGTTTGATTTAACGCTAAAAAATAAACTGGACGATTTCTTCAATTTATTTGAGCCCTATTCTGAATTCAGTTTAGTAAATCTGGCCGTTTGGCTTGATGCTACGAATAATTTAGAACTGTCTAATCTTAATGGTAATTTGGTTTTACGATTTGATCTTCCGGATAAACCCAACACAATTATTTACGAATTCGTAGGAATCAATAAAATAGAAGACTCGATGTTGATATTGTTAAATACCAAAAATAAAACAATACATAGAATAGAAGCTGTACCAGAATACTCTGTATTACCAATTCTAAATGACCCTCGTTTCTCTGTATGTGAATCTAGAAATGAATGGGAGTATGTATACGATTCAAGAGATTTGAGTCAACTATCATCATCCGAACAAGCTCGTAATAGGAGGAAAGTACATAGATTTGAAAGAGAGAATGGAGAACACTCTTCAATTACACTAGACTATGATCTGTCAGATATACACAATTGTCGAAAAATTGCAAAATTTACGGAAAACCTGGCAGTTAGCGACCATAATATGCGGAACGACTACGCAAGAACCGAGTTACAAGCGATAGGCAAGACTTTAAAGCTAGCAAGTAAATTAGATATACAAAGTATTGTTTTATCAATAAATGACAATATTGAGGGTTTTATAACTTATCACATTTCACAAAACAACACGGCTCTGGTGAGCCATATAAAAGTTAATTATAACTTTAACAATATTTTTGACTACCTCTTAAATATTTTTGCAAAGCATATATACGCAGAAGGTATTAATTATATTAATCTGGAGCAAGATCTAGGAATTGAGGGCTTACGAACCTATAAAACGCGTTTGCATCCAGTAAAAATGCTGAAAAAATACACCGTTACGCTAAAAAAGTAGATTAGCTCACGATTTTATAAACAGGATACTCATATTTTGCAATTTCGTGCATGTTGGAATTCATTGAGCCTCTCGTAAATCTATCAGTTAACCTTGGGACATACTGTGCAGACACTATAGTACACTGTGTGGCTATTGCGCTAATTGCGGGGACATGTTGACCCAAATACGACATCGCCTTGATTAATCTAGGACTATAAGCTTTTCCCTTTTTTGCGTCCAATCTTGTTGCTATACCTGGCATAAATACAGTTCTACCAGTAGTATTTAATTTCGAGTAATAAGTAACATTTAGCCATGGTAAATCGTTTAAATCTTCCGTTATAAATAAGGCACTTACAAGTTCATCATCGTCTTCTGCATACACTACTCTCGAATTCTGGGAGGTGGTGATTACGTCAAAAAATTCTCTTGGAATTTTTTGATCAGAAGGGTGGTTTTTAATTAGTCTATTAAAAGTCTCGTCGTATGCAACCCATAAATCTTCCAACAATTTTGTTGAAGTTCCCTCTTTTATTTTAGGTGCAATTTGCTCGCCACTTACAAAACGAACACCGTTTGTAGCAAACTCTTGCCATTTTTGTGTATTTTTTAACCCCTCATAGGCTAATTTCACATTTTCAAAAATAGGGATTTCTTCATCTGGTCTATCGGCTTCACTATAGTAAAAAATGACGTTTTGGATATTGTTTGTTTTTTTATCGCAACATTTCGGAAGTAGTTCAATTTTTCTGTTACTGTAAGTAATTATATTTTTTAATAATTCGTCACCCTTAGAATCTTCAGCTTTTCGCTCTAATGCTACCCAAGCATTAATTGGTAGCATAGATATTTTTGAAGCAATTTGCTCTTCAAATTCTGGCTGCCAATCTTGCCAGTTAAAAAAGTAGCCCGTTTCGCCTTCGTAAAAAGATTGGTTAGCGTCAACGTGGTATTCAATCGGCGAGAATACAGGAATTTGCTTGCCGTCTTTTTCTACTTTTATTGTTCTTGGGTCTTGGCAAGCCCTTTCTTGGTCTCCAGGATCGTACATTCCAAGGTTCTGCGGTTCAGTGTCTTTGTTTTGGATTCCCAATTCTTTTACACAAGCTAATACATAGGCTGCTTCGCCAATGCCACGAATTCTTTCTTCTGACAACTGTATTTCATTAGAAGAATCTTTTTCCATTAATTATATATTAGCATACTATTGCTTTTTTATCAAGTTTACAGATTATTATTTTAATTTAATTTGGTATTTGCTAAGCATTTCGGTCGGACGATAGCTCGATTTGTTTTGCCTTAAACCCGGGAAGCCTAAGTCGTCTTCCCAGTTAACGGTTTTTATACCAAATTTATCCTGCATTTTTGCGCATTCATGTATGACGTAAGTAGTAAAATATTTATGAATTTTTATGGCTTTTTCAAAATGTGTCACAGCATAACCAGGCGAAGCAATGTTGTTTATAGAAAATGCAACGAGTTTATTTTTTAACTTAATTTCTACAATTAAAAGATTTAGATCTTTACTGTTTTTTAACAACCTGTTAAGTGCCTTTTTTTCTCGTTCTACTTTATCTTCTGTCAAGCCTTTTCCATCTTTCCATGTATAAAATACTTCTTGAAACGTTTTAAACTTGTGCAAATCGACAACGCTAGTAGTAGTAACGCTAAGTTTGTCATAATCTTCAAACTCTTTTTTAAATTTATTTAAGCGATTACGAGCATTTTTGTGCTTTTTACCCCTAAGCTCGATCAATTCTTTAACATTAAAAATGTAGTCGTAATTGTCTCTTTCGGGCTCAATTTCGAACTTTTCTTTTTTCTTAATGCTATCGACAACAATTTCGGGTACAAAGTTTAACACCTTAACTTCAGAAAGAAGTTTTACAAGAGAATCATCAATTTTATGATTGCCTAAAATAGAATAAAAGTATTTACCTGCGACGTAGTCTTGTCTTTTTAATATCAGATTATTATTAAGGGTTGCGACACAAACGTCATCTTCGATATTCCAAGAAAATAAATTTGCAAAGTTAAAATCGCAATAATAACCATGTTTGTGCGAAAACTTATCAAATACGGGTTTTTGTTTAATATCAAGTTTAGAAAACTCTGGGTATTTAGCAATTAGTGCCTTTCTGTGTAATGTGAGGGTCGGCATAGTGCAGTGTTTCTTTTTTACTGATTATCTATTACTAAACTATAATAATCTTTCAAAATTAGCAATGCTGTTACCCCTTGCAGGGGTTAACATTGTATGTTATTATACACTAATTGTGACCTTAAAGCAAAATCAGTTTAATTATAATAAAATCAAGCTCTTACCAGATATAAACAGCTACTATCTGAAAAATATTCTTGGCGAAAGATTAGCCGAAACAATTTTTACTGCAGATTTGGAACTAACCAAGCCAGAAAAAAAGTTTCGGCGGTCTCTATTGCTAGGAGCAATTGCTGGCGTGACGCTTTACGAATGGGGTCCAGGCAATGAAGCTGTAATGGGTATGATTGGAGTAGGTACACAAAATCTGCTTGCTAATCCTGATAACTTAAAAACTCTTTTAGCAAGCAGTTTAGCCGTGGGAGCAGTTACCGGATATTCAACTGGAGCCCAACAGGCTATATCAGGTACTTTAATGGCTGGAGGAGTGCGCTATTTTCCGGACACGTTTAAATATTGGAACAAAACTAAAAAATCAAAAATAAACGAAATCAAAAAAGATAAAGGAGATATAGCAACAGCATTAGTATTAGGAACTTCAGCTGCAGTAATTGAACAAAATGCTCGAAATCCCGAAAGAAATTTTAAAAAAGATACAAAAATGGCGCTGGGCATGGCAGCCATTATTGGTACTTTAAATACCGCTTTAATTTCCGGTATAAGCGCCGGTGTTCAGGTAATGGACAAAGCCGGCCTAGAAAAAGCTGCTGACTTGACAGAGAATATTGCCAGTAATCCTCTTACTTATTTAGCAGCATTTATAGCCTATAAAGGTTACGAAATTAACAAAGAAAACCGCAAACACAAAAAATACAACCAACCCCTCCCTATAAGTTAGGAGTTGGGAGTTAGGAGTTCGAGATTAGGAGTAGGGAAATAAATCATAATTCTATGTAATTCTTTTTTATATAAAGGAATAATTTTAAAATATTAGGATGCAACTATATCACGCATCTCAAATAACCAATTTATCCAAGATTGTTCCTCAACCTACCTTGAGTCATGATAAATATATAGGCGATTATGTCTTTGCGACTGCCAATTTTAAGCTAGCTCTTATGTATTTGGTTCCGAAAGGTATTGGGATATTAATGAACGTTAAAGCAAATAAACCGAATATAGTAATTGCAAGTAATGTAAAAATATTGCAATCAAAAGACCGAGGTGGAGCTATTTATATCTTATCGGATGAGAAGTTCGAAAAAAGTCCTCAACAAGAAATTGGGGAATACGAAATGGTTTGCAAATCAGAAGTTAAACCAATAGACAAAATATTATACAAGTCTGTCTTGAATGCTCTAACCTCTAATCAAATTGAAGTCAGGTTTGTCAGCAAATCGTTGTTTAATGAGTTGATCAACAATCCCAAACAAGACCAAATCATTAAAACAATAAAACCCTACCAACCAAAATAATTATTACTGCCTATCTTGTTTTTTTATTAATTCGTCTGCTATTGCACTAGAAATTGGTAAATCCAACATATCTTCTAGCCACCGAAATTGACCATTAGAATTGCATTCTAGAAAAATCGTTCTACCCTCATTGTCTTGAATAAAATCAAATGCACCATATAACAGATCATATGATTTTAAAAATTTTACACATTTTATTGCAATATCTTCTGGTATTTTTGTACGTTCAAATCTAACTTTGTCTGAAAACTGATGTCGACGCCAATCATCTTTTGCCGCTTTGGCAGTGTACACGGCAGCGCTAAAAACATTTTCACCCACTATTGTTATCCTTAGTTCTCTTGCCTTAGGAATATATGATTGGTATATGCCGGGGAAAGGATTTTGCGATTGCAACTCTTCGCGTGTTTTTTTGCTTAGTACAGTGGTGTATAACATTTTTGTTGAGTTTCCTGTGTAAAGTAATCCTCTGGGCATTTTAACAATTATTTTTTCGTCATCACGGAAATTTTCATTGATATTCTCCCATGTGTTTGAAATTACCGTTTTGGGGATAATAAAGCCAAGGGTATTTGCCAATGCTAGTTGTGATATCTTGGCTTGCGCAATTCGCATTTTATTCGGATTATTTAACCAAGATTGTTCTGGTATTCCTTGCCAAAACGATTCTTGCAACCTACTTGTCTCTTCTTCTAAACAAAGCTGTTTTGCT
>ERZ795061.4340-NODE-4340-length-12004-cov-5.567411_pt1 | contig 12004 bp, 8 predicted proteins | sample MGYA00375145_ERZ795061 | MGnify/ENA primary metagenome ERZ795061 (study PRJEB30190, sample SAMN05720144) | anaerobic digester metagenome | isolation source: active sludge of municipal wastewater-treating anaerobic digesters | place: USA | collected 2014-12-22 ... | reverse complement strand
ATGGGGAGAAGTAGGTTTGATTCTGGCTAACCGAGCCCATGGCGTAAACGCTAAATCGGTTGTTGAAGTTATACTGAGTGTAGGCCCATGCCTGGTATGGATTGTCAAGGGCTTGACCGGTGCTGATGTTGGTGGGGGAGGGTGTTGACAACCCGTGCGTTCCCGTTCGGCTAAAGGAAATTCCGGCTACAACCTGCAACTTTTGGTTGGGTGAGTAGCTCACCCTAGGCGATATGTAGGTTTCAGATAGTCCCATCCCGCTGCCAAACGAAGAGTAGGAGGTGCCAACTGACAGGTTGTAGCTTACACCAGGTTTTATAACTCCAAAAGGAGTTAAAATTGCTGTAGAGTCATGGTCGTCGTTACCGAAAACAGGGTCGTAGATTTTATATAGATCCTGAACCAGCTGTCCCCTTGCTGCCATCCCAAACAGGCTTAGTAGGGTGAATAGAATCAACAATTTTCTGCTCATAGCCTTACCAATTTATGAACATCCAAATATACTAAAAGTATGGGAGAGTTGAAATGCAACCGCTCCAAATTAGCTAACTTTAAGCAATTGCAACTCGGCAGCTTTGCTACCTTAGCCTTTCGGCCTTACTTACCCCTGGAATGGCTCCAAGCCGGTAAAGCAGCATTTCGAGATGCTTTTTATCCTGAACGTAGAGCTGGATGGTAGCTTCAAACTGTCCGTTTTTGGAGTTGACGTTGAGGTTGCGCATGTTTACCCTCAAATCCTTGCTGATAATCTCGGATATCCGGTTTAGCATCCCCAGCTCGTCCATACCTGTAACCATGATGGAGGTCTGGAATGCCCCATCATTGGAAGAACCTCTCCATCTGGCTTTAACTATCCGGTATCCCCACCGGGTATTCAGCTGGGTGGCATTCGGGCAGCTTTGACGGTGAATTTTGATGCCGTCCTTCACCGTAACGAAACCGAATATCTCATCCCCAAAAATCGGATTGCAGCATTTGGCCAGCTTGTAGTCAATGTTTACCAGTCGCTCGTCAATTATCAGAAATTCCGATGAGCTGCCGGTTGTGTCGGTAGGGCGGGCAGGTGCAGTAGTGGCATCAACATTCTTAGGGGCTTCGGGTTCAATGTTTGAGGTGAGTATATCTTTAATGGAGGTAAGGTTTACCTTACCTTCGGCTATCAGAACGAAAATTTCTGTTGGGTCTTTTAGTTTTAGCTGCTTGTTGATGTTGCGAATGGCTTCTTCGGGGTTGTCAACTTTCCAGTTTTTAAGCCGGCGAAGCAGCATCTCCCTACCCCTGGCAATTTCCTGATTTTCAACCTCCCGGAGCTGCTGTTTAATTCGGGTTTTTGCTTTTGAGGTGGTTACAAAGTTGAGCCAGTCTTTTTTGGGCTTTTGTTTCTTTGAGGTGAGCACTTCAACAATATCGCCATTCTGCAACACTTGCTTGATTGGAGCATTTTTGCCATTCACAATGGCACCGGTGCATTTCGACCCCACTTCGGAGTGGATGTCAAAGGCAAAGTCCAGAACGGTGGCTTTGCTGGGTAATTTTCTTATTTCCCCCTTGGGGGTAAATACAAATATATCCTTGCTGTTAAGGTTGAGCTGCAGCAGGTCAGTTTTATCACCAAAAGAACCATCGGGCGATTCGAGTATATTCCTAACCATACTTACCCATTCGTCAACCCCCTGCTCCTGTTTTATCCCCTTATACTTCCAGTGGGCTGCAAATCCCTTTTCGGCTATTTCGTCCATTCGTGAGGTGCGAATCTGAACCTCTATCCACTTGCCCTCGGGGCCAAGCACCGTTGTGTGAAGACTTTCGTAGCCGTTGCTCTTTGGCGCTGAAATCCAATCACGAAGCCGTTCGGGATTGGGGGTGTACTTGTCGGTGATGATGGAGTAAACCTGCCAGCAGTCCGACTTTTCATGCTCGGGATCGGTGTTAAGAATTATCCTAATGGCAAAAACATCATAAACATCCTCAAAATCAACATCCTGCTTTTGCATCTTGCGGAATATGGAGTACACCGACTTTGGCCTACCCTTTATCTCGAAATCGAAATGGCGATTTTTGAGCTCCTGCTCAATTGGCTCAATAAAGCTACGGATAAACCTGTTTCGGCTTGAAGTGGTTTCCCTAAGTTTCTTAACTATGAACTTGTACTCCTTGGGGTAGATGTGCTTCATAGCCAGGTCTTCCATCTCCGATTTGATGGGGTAAAGCCCAAGCCTATGGGCAAGTGGAGCATACAGGTGAAATGTTTCCCACGAGCGCTTTTGCCTCACCTCTGGCTCTGCACGGCTGAGCGAGCGCATGGTTTCAAGGCGGTCGGCCAGCTTGATGAGAATTACCACAGCATTCCCCGATAGGGTTATCAGCATTTGCCTGAACAGCTCTGCCTGAGTTTTAGGATCCTTTGGGTCAAGTCCGGATATCAGCGTGTAACCCTCAACAATCTCGGCTACTTTCGAATCAAAATGCTTCTCTATTTCAACCCTTGTTACCTGCTTGTTTTCTAGTGTTTCGTGAAGTATAGCAGCAATGGCAGCCTGGGCTCCAAGCCCAATTTCGCCAACACAAATCCGGGCAACCTCAAGCAGGTGAAGTATAGTTGAGCTGGCAGGTTGCGTGCTGGCCGAGTTTAAGCTGACAACCAAATCCAGCGCTTTCCTAATTTTTTTCAGCTCATCCTTTCCACAGCTACCCCGTAAAACCCGGAGTAAGTCCCTGTACTTATCTGCTATGGCATTGGTTTTCAACTTGTAAGATGTTTAATTAGCATGTGTTCATACCCCGTAAATATATAAATTTGCAAATACTTAATTTTCGTATATTCAACCTGAGGTGTTTTACAGCGCTAGCCTAACTTTCCCTGTTCATAATTTTAATTTCTCAAGTATATTTGAAAAATAATTAGCGTTAACGTCATAAGCTTAAAGACAAACCAATGACAGCAGAAGAAAAAGATAGGGTGCAACAGCGCATCATGTTTTTGCGTGATGAGCTTAACCGCCACAACTACCTCTACTACGTGAAAACTGCTCCGGAAATCAGCGATTTTGACTTTGATATGATGTTAAACGAGCTGGTGGAGCTCGAAAAGCAGTATCCCGAGTTTGATGATGTCAACTCGCCCTCGCGTAGGGTGGGAAGCGATTCGAGTGCTGAGTTTAAGCAGGTACAACATCGCTATCCCATGCTGTCGTTGGCAAATACCTATTCTGAAGGCGAGTTGCGCGATTTTGACAACCGGGTGCGTAATGCCCTTTCGGAACCCCCAACCTACGTTTGCGAGCTAAAATTTGATGGCGTGGCAATAGGCCTTACCTACCTCGATGGCAGGCTGGTGCAGGCTGTTACCCGCGGCGATGGTTCTGCAGGTGATGATGTTACTGCCAACGCTCGCACCATTAGAACCATACCCTTGAAACTTCATGGTTCGGGTTACCCGAGGGAGTTTGAAATTAGGGGTGAGATCATTATGCCTCGAGCTATTTTTGATGAGCTTAACCGTGAGCGGGAGGATGAGGGAGAGCAGCCTTTTGCCAATCCCCGGAATGCTGCTGCAGGCACCCTAAAGCTTCTCAACCCTTCAGCTGTTGCCAAGCGCAGGCTCGACAGTTTTTTTTACTATATGCTTGGGGAAGAGTTGCCTTTTGATAACCATTACCAGAACTTGATGGCTGCAAAGGAGTGGGGGTTTAAAATTTCCGAGCATATACAGCTTTGTTCGAATCTGGAGTGTGTATTCGATTTCATAAAGTATTGGGATTTGGCGCGTAAGCAGCTGCCCTTTGATACCGATGGGGTGGTGGTAAAGGTTAACAGCTACCGCCATCAGGCTATACTTGGAATGACTGCCAAAACCCCACGCTGGGCCATTGCCTACAAGTACAAACCCGAGCAGGTTTCAACCCTACTGCTTTCTGTTGATTTTCAGGTTGGCCGCACAGGTGCCATTACTCCAGTGGCCAACCTTAAACCTGTTAAGCTGGCCGGCACTGTTGTTAAGCGTGCTTCGCTTCACAATGCCGATCAGGTAGCCCTGTTGGATGTTCGCATCGGCGATTGGGTTTATGTTGAGAAGGGCGGTGAAATTATCCCCAAGATTGTTGGAGTTGACCTGTCTAAACGTAGCCCTTTAGCCAAAATACTCGAATTTCCTACCCATTGCCCCGAATGCGGTTCTAAGCTGGTAAAAATAGAGGATGAAGCAAGACACTTTTGCCCCAACCAGTTTGCCTGTCCACCACAAATTAAGGGCAGAATAGAGCATTTTATAAGCCGTAAGGCTATGAATATTGATGGACTAGGGGAGGAGACCGTTGCTTTGCTTTACGACAATGGTCTGGTAAAAGATGCTGCTGACCTGTACTTTCTCAAAAAGGATCAACTTTTATTGCTTGACCGTTTTGCCCATAAATCTGCTGAAAATGCCATTAGAAGTATCGAAAAATCTAAAAACGTACCCTTTTATAGGGTTGTTTACGCCATTGGAATTCGATACGTAGGTGAAGCTACAGCACGAAGCTTGGCACAACATTTCGGAAGCATGGAGGCTATTGCCAAGGCTACCTACAACGAACTTGTTGAGGTTGAGGATATTGGAGACAGAATTGCCAAAAGCATCATTGAATTTTTTTCAAACCCTGCTAACAGGCAACTTGTCGAGAAGCTAAAAATGGCGGGATTAAAACTTCAAGTAGAGCAGATCGAAAACCTCCAGCTTTCGGATGCGCTTAAGGGAATGTCGGTAGTCATTTCCGGAACATTTTCAAAAGTTTCGCGCGACGAGTTAAAAGAACTTATCCGCCAGCACGGCGGGAAAAATGTAAGCAGCGTTTCGGCTTCCACCTCCCTTTTAATTGCAGGCAATAATATTGGACCTTCTAAACTTGAAAAGGCAACAAAGCTGGGAGTTAAAATAGTTGGCGAGGATGAGTTTTTTAAGCTTATTGGTCAAGAGTAGCGCATTCTACCTTTGGGGGGAGGCAACAACCTGGCTGCACTAAACTATTTTGGGATTGGAAGCTTCAGGGTTGTCAATTTTCAAGCGGTTGCCCTCCGACTTTGTAAAGCTTTGTTAAATTTGATTATCAACCCATTTTTTTGTAAAATTGCCTTTTAGATTATCCTTCTAAATTTGCCGAGTTTTAGAATTAAGTAGCGGGTTAATAGCACTTTTATTATTATTGATAAGCTAGAATGCGAAGGTATGTTTGACGATTATAAGTACAAAAAAGCTCTGAACGAGATTAATAGGCAAGCTCAAGGGTTTAAGAGGCAGAGAATGGTGCATAACCTCACTACTGCCCGTAAGATTTTGATAGTATTTACCCTCAACAGTCAGGAAGTTCTTGACAGCGTGTTAAACCTGGTTAAATATTTTGAAAGTTTAAACATAACTGTCCACGCTTTAGGCTACTACCCCCAAAAGGAGGTGCCACAAGTTTTCACCATGCACCCAGGGATAACCATATTTAGTAAGGCCGAAACCAACTGGTATGGAAAACCCTTATCCTCCGATGTTGAAGCCTTCATTAACAAGGAGTATGATATTCTTATTGATGTAGATTTTGATGAGGTTGTTCCAGTACGATGGATTTCGACATTTTCTAAAGCGAAATTCAAGCTGGGCTCTCAAAACTACCTCAACAACCCGTTTGATTTGATTTTAACGGTTGACAAGCTTAAGGGATTGCCATACCTCTGTGAGCAGGTAAAACAGGTTCTCTTTAAGCTCAACAACCGTTTTGCCGATGAACCCCATCAGGCTTAAAACTAGCTTATCCGACTATTATGCAAAACGATAGATTTAAGGGATTAGGGGTTGCCATGGTAACCCCTTTCAGCAGCAGCAAAGCTATTGACTACTCCGCTACCGATAGGTTGCTGGAGTATTTGGTTGACGGGGGAGTTGACTACCTGGTTGTGATGGGGACAACCGGTGAAGCCTCGACCCTGACAGACGATGAAAAGCACGAGTTAATTGCGCATGTAGTTGAAAAAAATAACGGCAGGTTACCCATTGTTTTAGGTGTTGGCGGTAACTGCACCTCGAGCGTGATTAGCTCCATAAAACACTTCAACCTAAAGGGTGTTGATGCCATTCTTTCGGTTACGCCCTACTACAACAAGCCAACCCAGAAGGGGTTGGAAATGCACTTCAGAGCTGTGGCTGAAAGCTCTCCATTACCCCTGATTCTCTACAATGTTCCGGGTAGAACGGGAGTTAATATGAGTGCCCAAACCACGCTAACCCTGGCCAACGAGGTCCCAAATATTATCGGTATAAAAGAAGCTTCAGGAAACCTCAACCAAATGGCGTACATCCTGAGGGATAGACCCGATAATTTTTTGGTAATTTCCGGCGACGATGGCTTGGCATTATCACAAATGGCCATGGGTGCTGATGGTATTATTTCGGTTGTGGGCAATGCCGTGCCGGGACGTTTTGCCGAAATGGTTCATTTTGCTCAAAAAGGCAAGTTTGCTGAGGCTGCCGTCATTCACCTGAAGCTGGTGGAGCTGATTGACGCTCTTTTCGTTGAGGGAAATCCCGGAGGGGTTAAAGCAGCATTGTCAATACTTGGCATTATCGACAACAACCTTCGGTTACCCCTTGTTCCGGTTGGCGAAGCCACACTTCAGAAACTTAACATGTTGCTGAAAAGCCTTTAACAGCCGAGCTAATGTTTTTATAGCTACAAGACCGCACCCGCTAACTTCTTGTTGGTGTCCATTAACTTCTATTTTACTACGGAGTTTATAGTTCGGCAACACAACCAACTTATTATTTTGAATTTGCTGATAGGCTGCCGGTTCACACATCAAGTTTTACGCTATAATTTTATATTGTGGTTATATATCGTTTAAAGGTTTACTAATTTTGAGTCAACAAAATTATTGCCTTATGAATAAAATAAAACCTATTATGCCAGTGATGCTGATGATTGTGCTTGTAGTTGCCTCATCATGCACATCTAATCAGAAAAAAATGGAAAAACAAATGGCCGACTTTATTGCAAAAGTTGAGTCGAAGGTAATTCCCTTATCCAAAGAAGCTGCTATAGCTTCGTGGGATGCCTCCATATCGGGTAAGGATGAAGATTACCAGCGATCGGAGAAAGCCCAGGTTGAGCTGGTTAAAATTTTTGCAGACACCTCGCTTTTTGCAGAGCTTAAGAGTATTAAAGAATCCGGATTGGTAAAGGATTCGGTGCTTTCTCGTCAAATGGACATTCTTTACCTGGCCTTTCTTCGTAATCAGGTTGACCCGACCCTACTCGAGAAAGAAATTGCCATGGAGGCCAACCTTGAGAAGAAGTACTCCAACTTTAGGGCTAAAATTGGCAGCAAGCAGCTAACCGATAACGAAATAGAAGACATACTTGCCACTTCGACCCAAAGCAGCGAGGTGGAGAGTGCCTGGAAGGCGCACAAAAAAATTGGCCCCGAGGTTGCCCCCGATATCATTGAGCTGGTTAAGGTACGCAACCAGATTGCCCAAAAATTGGGCTATGCCAACTACCACTCCATGAACATGGTTCTCTCTGAACAAGATCCCGACGAAGTGTTGGCACTTTTTGATGAGCTCGACAGCTTAACCTCTGGGTCGTTTTCCGAGCTTAAACTCGAAATTGACTCCTACTTGTCTAAACGCTTTGGAGTTTCCCCCGACAAGTTGATGCCCTGGCATTACCAAAATAGGTACTTTCAGGAAGCTCCCAAAATTTACAATGTTAATCTCGACCAATTTTACAGCGACAAGGATGTGGTTGCACTTACAGCCAAATTCTACAACGGAATTGGCCTTAACATTGACGACATAATAGCTCGTTCCGATCTCTACGAGAAACCCGGGAAAAATCAACATGCCTATTGCACGGATATTGACCGTTCGGGCGATGTTAGGGTGCTTTGCAACGTGAAGCCAACCTATGGTTGGATGAATACCCTTTTGCATGAGAATGGCCATGCCGTTTACTCCAAGTATAACGATCCCGCAAAACCTTACTTCCTAAGAGATGCCGCTCATAGCTTTACAACCGAGGCAATTGCCGAAATGATGGGACGTCTGGCAAGCAACCCCCAGTGGATGCTCGATATGGGAATTATCACCCCTGAACAAAAAGAACAAATTGCTTCCGAATGCCTAAAATCCCTTAGGCTTGAGCAGCTCGTGTTTAGCCGCTGGGCTCAGGTGATGTACCGTTTCGAAAAGGAGATGTACGCCAATCCCGATCAGGATTTGAATTCCCTTTGGTGGAGCATGGTTGAAAAGTACCAGCTGTTGAAAAAACCTGAAGGACGCAACGAACCCGATTGGGCTTCAAAAATTCATGTTGCCCTCTACCCATGCTACTATCATAACTACTTGATGGGAGAAATGCTTGCCTCACAGCTTAATGCCTACATAGCTGCCAACGTGCTAAAGATTAGTGATTTTAATGCGGCTAGTTTTGTGGGACACCCCGAAGTGGGTGCATACCTCAAGGAAAAGGTTTTTGTGCCAGGATGCCTGTATCCCTGGAACGAAATGATTGAGAAGGCCACTGGCGAAAAGCTAACGGCAAAGTACTATGCCCTCCAGTTTGTGAAGTAAGCAGATTAGGAGCATATCCTTTTAAAAGACTACCTCTGCCTCCGGGCAGCGAGTAGCCTTTTTTTTGGTTAGTTTGTGGAAACTATTTTTTCTTCCTTTTATCAACAGCCCTGAATAGCAAATCCGACGATTGAATAAGCTTATTTTTCAGGTTATCGGGTACATTAGGGTGCTGGTTTAGCCAGCTGCTTACAATTTCAGCAGCTTGGTTGCTGTTTTTACCCCATAGAATGGCATCAAGCCAAGTTTTGGGGAAGAAGATATCTCCTGTTTGCTGAATCTCGGGAAGTAAATCCAATGAAGCCCTTAGGTATTGGCTGGCAAAACTATCCCTTAAGGGATGGTTAAAGTAGTGAAGGGCTTCAGCCACCCAGGGTTCAGGTCGTCGGTTTTCAGGAATCAGCAAGCTATGGAAAAAGTCGTCGCGTAAGGCGTCATCGGGACTTAGGGCGCGTCGAACAAATCGGAATTTTGCAAGCAGGTCGGGGTTGGCTATTCTTTTTTCCTGTAGATCCAGAATACTGTCGGCATTATGCACATTTCTAACAGCTAGCTCGTAGGCTAGAAAGGTTAAATCGGTCTCCGTGAAGGTTAAACCTGGTAAAGATTTATTACCGCTCCATATTCCATACAGCTCTTCAGCGGCATTGCTGGACACAGCTATCCTGGCGTATGTCTTGAAAATTGACTTTCGCTCATCAGCTGGGATTGAACTGTTTAGTAACAACTTGGAGAATTGAATTTCAACCTGTTGCGATAAATTTTCCCTGGCGCTATCCGCCAGAAAAGTCCACCAGTAGGTTTCAATACTGGCAAGGATGTAGCTGCGCACTTGAGGTTCGTTTTCCCTTGCAAGTGAGGCAAGTAGCATGTTGAAGTAGGTATTTCCATCAAGTTTGCCGTTTAAAAATAGCTCGTTAGCCGATATCAAGGATGCTGAACGGGTAACCGGATCGGCTATTCGAAAAGAACTATCACACAGTAGTTTAAGCGACTGCGAATCGGGAACAAACATCCCGTAACCAAGCCCATCAGCATTTGGAACAATCACTCTTTCTAGCTCACAGCTACTTGCAAATAGTGTAGCAACTTCAGGTTGAATATGCTGAATGGGTTTAGCCTCGTTTACATTGCTACCGCATAAAACCTCCACGCTGTAAACCATTGGAAGCTGTACGCCGATTTTTTTTACTACGTACATGCTATCGTTTAGCGTTGCTTTAAGGGTTGGCATACCAACACTTTCAATCCAAGCCTTACTCCATACACTTAAATTTAGTGAGGTTAACGGGTCAAGAATGTCTATCAGCTCATCCCAGCTGGCGTTTCCCATGCTATAGGTATTCAGATACTTTCTTAATCCCTCCTGAAAAGCACTAACACCCATAGCCATTTCAAGCTGCATAAGGGCAATGGGAGCTTTATGGTAAATGATATCGCCATAAAGCGAGCCGGCGTTAAGCAGGTTGTCAAGTTCCTGCCGTATAGGGTTAGCTCCAGCCGTTCTGTCAACTGAATAAGCACGTGGGTAGTGAGATAGCAGAAAGCTAAGCTGGTGGTTGAACTCGGGAAACTGGGGATTGACAATTTTATCGGCCATCAAGCCTGCGAATACCTCCTTTAGCCAAACATCATTGAACCATCGCATGGTAACCAGGTCCCCGAACCACTGGTGTGAGACCTCATGGGCAATAAGGTTTGCGCGATTAAGCAGCTTGTTTTCTGACGGATCGCCTTCGAGCAAGATGCTTGATTCCCGGTAGTAGATTGCTCCAGGATGCTCCATTCCATTATACTGAAAATCGGGAATAAGCACGATGTCCAGCTTGCTGAATGGATATGGAATGGCCGTATAGTTTTCCATCCAGCCCAGCGATTGGGTGTGCAACTCGTAAATGGCTTCAATATTACGATTTACCTTGGCAGAATCGTTGTCGCGATAGTAAATGGCCATCTCGCCATATCTGGTTGGTTGCGAAGCTACTTTAAACTTACCACAGGCAAAAGCAAACAGGTAGGTGCTTACTGGCTTGGTTTTTTCAAAAACATAAACAGTTGATGTATCCGACTCAATAATTTTGCCTAATGGGGCGTTTGCCACTGCTACCCATTCCTTAGGAATTTCAAGAGTTAGGTTGAAAGCTGCCTTCAGGTCGGGCTGGTCAAAGCATGGGAAAACAGTTGATGCCCTGTCGGGAACCAGAAGCGTGTAAAGGTAGTCGGCTTTCCGATTGAGCGATGGGGAACACGATACAAAATCTATATTTACTTTATTTTGCCCGGTTAACAGGTATTTGGATGGAATATTGATGTGGCCGTTTTTAACCCTTATGCTCAATAGCCGGTTGTTTACGGTAATTGATTGCAGGTTGGTGGCTTCGGTCATGAAATCAATAACCAAATCTTTCCGGTTGATAAGTTCAAAGTTAAGCTCGGCTCGGCCCGGAACAGGTGAACTTAACCGGTTGGGTATCGAAAAATATAACCGGTATTCCAAATTTTTTATGTTTGCACTGCGAGAGTCGGCAAGTGATTTCGAAACCCCGGGCGTTAGTTGGGTAACACAGCTCGATAAAATCAAAATACCTACTAATGGGGTTAATAAGCTCCTATAAAAATTCATCAATTTTAAAGAATGGTGGTTAAACATCTAGTAAGGTAAAAACCGTTAATGCTATATAAAAACTTTATTGTGAAGCATTTTATTACTTGCTGCTTGCATTAAATTAGAGCTAAAACCTTATTATTGGTTTAAACTAATGGTGTTACAAATTTACGAATGCCGATAAATGCTGGAGTGGAAAATAAATTGTGAATATTTTATTAAATTTAAGCGGACTATTCACGGCTTGGCTAACACAATATTCACTTGTTTATGAGAGATGATTTTAATGAAGATCTTTTAAACCTGCCATTCAACATACATCGTACATCGGTTGCCATAAGAGGCGAGATTACCCGAAGGCTATCGGAAGCTTTTGGTGATGACTTTACCGTTGATTACTGGTACATTCTTACCCTTTTGTTTTCAAGAGAACCACTCAGCCAGGCTCATTTGGCCCAAATATCAGGAAGGGATAAGGGTTCACTTTCACGAACCTTGGCATGTATGGAACGTCTCGATTTGGTTGTTCGCCTTCCCAACCCTGATAATAGCCGATCGGAGCTGGTTAGCTCTACGAAAGCAGCCTCGAATTTTAAGCCTAAAGCCGAGAGCATTATTTTGGATGTTCTTTCTGAGGCTCTTAGCTCCCTGAGGCCTATTGAGGTGATAGAGCTCAACCGGATGTTGGCGGCAATAAATGAAAAAATTCAGCCATAGAAGTTAAGCGGTAAACATTTGCTTTAATCCTCGATTGGTGTTCTATCTCCAAGAATACTAATGATTTCATCGTGATTAATCACCTCCTG
>ERZ795061.4338-NODE-4338-length-12006-cov-4.589072_pt1 | contig 12006 bp, 9 predicted proteins | sample MGYA00375145_ERZ795061 | MGnify/ENA primary metagenome ERZ795061 (study PRJEB30190, sample SAMN05720144) | anaerobic digester metagenome | isolation source: active sludge of municipal wastewater-treating anaerobic digesters | place: USA | collected 2014-12-22 ... | reverse complement strand
CTTGCAGCCGGCAAAGGTGTTTTGATATGCACCACATTGGAAGACGCTCAGCGTGAAGTTCGGGAGATGTTGTCCGGGAAATTTGGTGACGCGAGCGATACGATTGTAATCGAACAATTCCTCTCAGGCATTGAGTTTTCTGCATTTGTCCTGACAGATGGTAACCAATATGTTTTGTTGCCTGAGGCTAAGGATTACAAACGTATCGGAGAAGGTGACACAGGGCTCAATACCGGTGGTATGGGTGCGGTTTCACCTGTTTCCTTTGTGGACGAAGCTTTATCTCAAAAAGTATTAACACAAATCATAGAGCCTACCATCAAGGGTCTCCGTGAAGAAAAAATAAAATACAAGGGCTTTATTTTCTTCGGCCTCATCGTCGTGAACAACGAACCTTTTGTAATTGAATATAACTGCAGGCTGGGTGATCCTGAAACTGAAGTGATCATACCTAGATTGCAGACAGATCTTGTCGAGTTGTTACTCTCTGCCTGGCATGGCACCTTGTCTGTATCCACCATCAATATCGACAGCAGATCAGCAGTGACGATCGTATTGGCATCCGGTGGATATCCCGGCGCATTTGAAAAGGGAAAAACCATCAAAGGACTCGATCACGTCGATGGCAGCCGGATCTATCATTCAGGCACAAGCATCTATGACAAATCTGTCATCACTTCAGGTGGCCGTGTGCTGGCAGTGACTAGCATGGGCAGTACCTTGACCAGAGCACTTGAGAAAAGCCTGATCAATGCGGAGACGATCCAGTTTGAAGGGAAGTATTACAGGAGAGATATAGGGAAGGATTTGATGTAGTTTTCAGCTATCAGTTTTCAGCTGTCAGCTATCAGCTTCAAAGCTATCAGCTATCAGCTATCAGCTATCCGTTTCAAAGCTACCAGCTACCAGCTTCCAGAGCATTTATAATCACTCTCGTGACATACTCTCGCGACGTACTCTCACGACTTACCCTCGTGACGTACTCACGACTTACTCTCATGACTTACTCTCGTGACTCACAATTCACAATTCACAACTCACACTACCGATTCACGATTCACGAATTACTCACACCTCACAATTCATACTTCGACTGGTTCGACCTGCTTTCCCGCCATCATGTGCTACAGCTCACCAACCGTCAGCTCAGTACAAGCAACCTTCACGATTCACGATTCTCGAATTACTCACAACTCACAACTCACACGAGATGCCACATATTTTCTAAAAGAAAATAAGTGAGCACCGTGATCAATAGTATCGAAATCACATTCATGATAAATCCAGCCTTGATCATATCCGTTATCCGGAGATATCCTGATCCAAAAGCAATCGCATTAGGTGGTGTTCCTGCCGGCATCATAAACCCACATGACGCAGCCATTGTAGCGGCCACCATGAGCATGAATGGGTGAATACCGGCTGTTACAGCAATTGGTGCCAGCACCGGCAGTATCATCGTGACCGTGGCGAGATTGGAGGTAAACTCAGTGAGGAAATTTACGATAGCAACGACAAGCAATACCACCAGGAAAACACCAAGCACAGACAATCCTGTCATTTGACCTCCGATCCATAATGCGAGGCCACTGCTCTCAAATGCATCTGCAAGTGCCATGCCTCCGCCAAATAACAAGATGATCCCCCAGGGTAGCTTAGTGGCATCCTCCCACACCAATATGCCTTTTCCCTTACCATTGCCTGCAGGAAGCAGAAAGAGAATGATCCCTCCCGCAATGGCGATAATCGTATCATCAATACCGGGGATGAATTTTTGAAGAATGAAAGATCTGCATATCCACGCTAAAGCGATCGTCACAAAAACAACCGTTACACTTTTCTCTGCCCATGACATTATACCTAAACCAGCATGTCGCTTGTTCATCTCCTCATGACCTCCATGAAGTATTTGCTGCCCTAACGGAAAACCAATCCGTGTGAGATAAAACCAGCAAATAATTAACAGGACAACCGCCAATGGAAATCCAATCATAAACCACTGTAGAAATGAAATCTCCGTTTGATACATATCCCTTATCACGCCGGCTAACACAAGGTTTGGTGGTGTGCCAATCAGTGTTGCTACTCCACCAATCGATGCAGCATAAGCAATCGCCAACATTAGCGCTTTATTAAACCGCGTGGTATATTCATTTTCAGTGCCTGCTGCCACTTTGATGATCGCTAACCCAATAGGCAGCATCATCACTGCCGTCGCGGTGTTGGAAATCCACATGGACAGGAAGGCAGTTGAAATCATAAAGCCCAGGATGATCATGTGGAGTTTGACCCCCATACTCCTGATGATATTGATCGCAATCCGGTTATGCAATCCTGTCTTCTCAATAGCTATGGCCAGAAGAAATCCACCGATATAGAGAAACACGAGTGGATGACCATAGGCTGAAGTGGTATCCCCGATCGCTGAAACTTTAAGGAGCGGAAAAAGGATAATAGGCAAAAGCGAAGTCACCGGCAGCGGAACAGATTCAGAAATCCACCAGACAGATATCCAGACCGTCACAGCCATGACGGCTATTGCTTCCTGGCTCATCCCAGCCGGATGAACACCCAACCAAAGAAAAAGAAATAATAAAGGGCCTGCCCAAAATCCGATCCTGGTCCACACAGCCCCCTGATTCCCTTCGTTTTGCGCCTGTTTATGTTCCGGTTGTGCCATATGCAGGCCTAAACTACTACAGTCAGGGACATCGGAGGTACACCGTAGCGGAACTTTAAACGTTAAACTAAAATCAGGACAGGTTTGTGGTACTGATTGATTAACCGATCTTTATTCTATGGAAAAGAAATTGTTTGCTTTTGCCTCCGTGCTCGTAGGCTTCTGCTGCCTGGTGATCTTTAGTTCTTTTCACGACAAAGAGACCATCAAGCCTGACACTACAAATGTCTCACCTGGCTTACAGCAACACATTGCCAGTTTTGACCTGGACAAACCATTCTCCTTCGCAGGTGAATCGATTCCCGTTGACAATTTTGATGCACTGGAACGACTGGATCGCGAATTGATCATCAACACCTATCTGCACTCAGCATTGCTGTTGAATATCAAACTGGCCAACCGATACTTTTCAGTGATTGAACCCATCCTTGAGCAGTATGGCATACCGGAAGATTTCAAATACCTGTGTGTGGCCGAAAGCAATCTACGTATGGCTACCTCACCTGCTGGCGCCAAAGGACTATGGCAGTTTATGGAACCTGCCGGCAAGGCTTATGGCCTCGAAATCAATGCCGAAGTGGATGAACGATACCATGTAGAAAAATCTACCGAAGCCGCCTGCAAGTTTATCCTTCATCTCAAAAAACGATTTGGCTCCTGGACGATGGCAGCGGCAGCATATAACATGGGTGAAACCATCCTGAGCAAACGAATCACCGACCAAAGAGCGAACTCCTTTTATGATTTAAACCTCAACGAGGAAACGTCCAGGTACCTCTTCAGAATTATCTCTATCAAGGAGATTATGAATGACCCTGAGCAGTTTGGTTTCTTTGTCGATGAAGACCATCTCTATCCCCCATACAGTGATTACTATTCCATACATGTCGAGGAGCCTGTTCCGAATCTCGCCGATCTTGCCGTAAAGCATGGCACGAGTTACAGGATGCTGAAGGTGTACAATCCATGGCTGATCGGATCATTGCTAACGAATAAGAGTGGTAAAAGATACGAGATACGGGTACCGAAAAAGTAGTAAGCATTTTTCAGTCGGCAGTTGGCAGTCTTCGGTATTCGGTAAGTAGTATTCAGTAAACTGTATTCAGTTTGCGTTAGGTAGCGAACGAGTGTAGTATTGTGAAAATGCTCTGGTAGCTGGTAGCTGGCAGCTAACTAAGATGTAATCTGAAAACAGTATTCAGTCAGCAGTTCGAGCGCAGCGAAGATTCTACCAGCGTGTACCTTCGCCTCAGCCTTAGCCTTAGCCTTAGCCTTAGCCTTAGCCTTTTTCACTTTTCACTTGGTTGCTGAGCTGTAGCCCGAGGTTGAGGGTATGCAGGTCGAAGCATCACTTATTGCCCTGCTTCCTATCTCCTATTTCCTGTATCCTATTTTAAACAAATGGCTCCATCAGTTCCGGATGAGCAGCAATGGCTGCACCGATGATCCCTGCATCATTATAAGCAGTAGCATTGACGACCGGGGTACGCAGGTGATTGAAGTGATGTGCAAATTCGTCAAACCTGAAACTGATACCGCCTCCTAATACAATCAGCCGTGGAGACAACATCAGGATCATATAATCGAGGAACTCAGACAACTCTTTCGCCCAGGTATCATAATCCAGGCTACGCTCTTTGCGTGCGCGATTACTGACCCAATTTTCAGCGATATCCCCTTTGTATTGGATGTGGCCAAATTCCGTATTCGGAATCAGTATGCCATCATAAAATAAAGCTGAACCGATACCTGTGCCTAACGTGAGCAGGAGGACTGTTCCTTTTATGTGATTGATCCTGCCATACATTCGTTCAGCAACACCTGCTGCATCCGCATCATTGATAACGTAATACTTATGGCCGGTATAGCTATGCAACAACTCCTCTACGTTAGTGCCGATCCATGCTTTATCAATATTGGCAGCTGATAGTGATACACCATCTACGATGATAGCCGGGAATCCAACACCAATTTTATCTCCTTTCCAGTTGAGTTGCAGGATAGCATCACGAATGGCCGCTGCTACGGCATCTGGTGTCGAAGGCTTAGGTGTATCAATCTTCACACGATCACCGATCATTTCGCCTTTGTCCACATCAATCAACCCGAACTTAATGCCGGATCCACCAATGTCTATACCGAGTGCAGGGGCCTTCACAGATATTACCGGATTACCTTTACAGTCATCTTGATATCCTTCGTTGGCCTGTCACGGGCATCTTTAGGCGCCCTGGCTATCTGATCAAGGACATCAAAACCGGAAATCACTCTGCCATAAACGGAGTAGTCCCTGTCAAGGAATGGAGTGCCACCATGCTCAAGGTAAGCGGCGCGTTGTTCCTCTGAATATTTAAACCCTTTTCTTTTTTCAAGCATATCCAGCATACTTGCATCTACTGCTGTTCCCTGCACAATATAAAACTGGGAACCGGATGATTTACGCTCAGGATTGACACCATCACCGGTCCTCGCCGCTGCTATAGCACCTCGGATGTGAACAAGGCTGTCGACAAATTCACCAGGCACCTGGTACCCCGGACCTCCTGAACCTAAAGCTGCACCGGGTGCTGCATTGCGTGAGTTGGGATCACCTCCCTGGATCATAAATCCATCAATGACTCTATGGAACAGGAGTCCGTCATAATATCCTTCTCCGGCAAGCTTGAGAAAATTGTCCCGATGTTGTGGAGTGGCATCATACAATTCCGCCATCATGACACCAAAATCAGTCGTGATTTCAATGAGGCATTTAGAAGGAGGATCTATCACTATGGATTGTGTCATGGTATTGGTTTTTTTTCCTTTGATTGCTTTGAGTGTTACATCATATTTTCCGGCATGGGTATACCGGTGAGTAGTGGTGGAATCTGTGGACTGCACACCATCTCCAAAATCCCAGACGTAGGTATCAGCGCCTTCTGATGTATTGTTAAAATCAACTGAGGCCGGCGCTTCCGCGTGCTGGGCGCTCATCGTGAATCTCGCCAGTGGATTCATGCAGGCCGTAAACCCTGCGAAGGAGAGCGTCAATAGAATTAAGGTTCTTTGTTTCATTATTTTAGTTTTATAGTCATGCGGACATCCTTTACCGGACGATCCATCTGATCTTTTTCAAGTTTACTGATTTTATCTGCAACCTCCATACCGGAGAGCACTTCGCCGAACACAGTATATTCCATATCCAGGTTAGGATAACCGCCCTGGTCCAGATAAAGTTGTTTCTGGACATCATTGTATTTTATTTTCTTGGAGAGTTCGGCCGTCATTAATTCCTGGGCTGATACCTGTTTGCCGGTCACAATATAAAACTGGCTTCCGGAGGATTTTTTTAATTTATTAGGTGTCCTTGCTGCAGCCAGTGCGCCTCTGATGTGTGGTGAACCGATTTCGGCATCGATTTCATACCCGACCGTTCCGCTGCCAAGCCTGGTACCTGCAGGAGCATTTTTGGAGTCAGGATCACCGCCCTGGATCATAAAACTTTCAATGACTCTGTGAAACAACAAGTCATTGTAAAATCCTTCCTTCACCAGCTTGACAAAATTATCCCTGTGTTTTGGTGTGCTGTTATAGAGCAGGACCGTTATATCCCCGTATTCGGTGGATATAACTGCCTGGTATTCTTTCTCTTTGCATCCGGAAGCCAACAAGGCTGCACAAACTAACCCGGTGACAAAGAGGGATTTAAGTTGCTGAAACATGATCAGTTATTTTCTGGATTGGACAGCAAAGGTGCAAAATATGCGATTACTTTTCGTTGCAGTAATTGCTCCTGGGCATGCAATCCCTTAATATCAAGCGGCATTAAGGGTTTCCAATGTGGCCAGCCATCCGCATCGATACCTTCAAATTCGAAATATCCATCCTCTGACAGCAGGTGACAGATCGCCAGATGCATGAGGTCCTGTTTTTCCTCTTTGGTAAACTTTTCCTGCCTTTTCCCAAGCTCCTGCATACCGATCAGGTATAAGACTGCATTGAGATCGGGCAACTCCTTTCGGCCAAAGCGGTCCTTAACCCAGTGGCGCACCCTCAACCATTCAAATTCCTGCTGCCAGTCTTCCATAGCCCGCAAAGATACATGATGCAATTTAACGATGCTGAGGAGCCATATAACAGGCTAATTAATACTTCCATAAGCCCGCTTTGCAAAATCACCTGAAAGGATGACCCGACCAGCCAGTTCAAGGTCGAACTTTAACTTTTTAACCATTCGTTCATGACTGGTTTGTGCCCATTGCATTTGATAATTGGGATAAGTCTGGTAATTTGGAAAAAAATACAAATCGTCTATGCGTTACATTGCCATGTTCGCTTTGCTGTTGTGGCTTTCCCTCAGCCTGATGGCGGAGGAAAGCAACGTTGATTCACTACGCAAGGCATATGATGGGTCCACCGATCTGGAGAAGAAGATCACTCTTGCACTGACACTTGGGGACTATTATTTCTATACTAAGCAGGACAGTGCTGAATATTTCTATTCAGCAGGACGACATAGCCTTCCCACAACAGGGTATGATAGCCTTTATATTAAAGTATACGAGCGATCCAGTTCACTGCTGGAAATACAAGGAGAAAATCAAAAAGCCCTTGCTCTTGTCCACAAGGCTTATTTGCGGGTTAAGCAGACCGGCCGCCAAAATGAACTCGACCAAATGTATATTCTCCTGGGCAGGTATCACATGCGAGCCACCAGGTATGATTCCGCTTCCTATTATTGGACCCTACTGCTACAAAACAAGGAAGCCAAAGGAGAAGAATATCTGAAATGGTTGCCCCATCATTACCTCGGCGGGTTGTATGACCTGATGGATAACTGGCCCATGTCCAAAATGCATTACGAGAAGTCGCTGGAGTATCTTAGGTTGGAAAATAAGCCAAAGGATATTCTCTACCTGCTGTATATGTTCATGGAAGTATGTAAGATGAGGAACGAATTTGATTTGTACTCCAGGCTCAGGAATGAATACCTCTCTATCAAGCAAGGGATGGGACAAAATATTCTGAATGCCGAACATAGTATGATGATGCAATTTGGGCAATCCCCGGAAGAACAAAGGCAGACCATTTATAAATTCCTTCCATATCATCTTAAAAACAGGAGTCTATTTTCCACCTGTGACTCCTATTACCGCATTGGTCAATCCTATCTTGAAGAAAAAAAATATGCTGAAGCCATAGCCCTTCTGAAAACCATGATGGCCTACACGGATACAATTAATGTCCCGTTTCTGAAATATAACGGACATCTGGCCCTCCAAAAAGCTTATCTAGCGCAAGGCGACTATAAAAATGCTTATACGCAATATGAATACATGTATGTCCTCAGGGATACACTCCTTGATATAGAGAAACAAAAACAATTGGGCGAGTTAAATATCAAGTATGAAACAGCAGAAAAAGAAAAACAGCTTGCTGAAACATCTCTGCGCCTGGGGACCGCTAAAAAGAAGCAGCAATTTTTGAGTTTTGGACTACTTGGGGCCCTCCTCATATCCGGGTTGAGTTACTACGCGTTCCGGACAAAAATCAAATCCAACAAATTACTTGAAGAGAAAAACCAGGTTGTTTCCAAGGCCTTGCAAGAGAAGGATATCCTCCTTCGTGAAATACATCATCGCGTCAAAAACAACCTGCAGATGATCTCCGCCCTACTCTACTTGCACGGAAAATCGCTCGATGACACACCTGCGCAGGCCGCACTGATGGAAAGTCAGAATCGCGTGCAGTCCATGGCCATCATTCATCAAAATCTTTATCAACAGGAAAACCTGCTGGGTGTTGGTGTCCAGGAATACCTTGACAAGCTGATCCATCACCTGATCGATTCCTACAATATTGAAAAGGACCGGATTGAAATCTACAAACGAATTGAAATCCAACACCTGGATGTGGACACTGTCATTCCCCTGGCCCTTATCATCAATGAACTGATCAGTAATGCACTGAAGTATGCTTTCAGGGATGGTCGCCAGGGTGTCATCCATGTCAATATCGGGATGGTGGATGGAGTGATTCAATTGGAAGTAAAAGACAATGGTATAGGCTTTCCTGAAACGAATGCCGACGGTGGAAACTTCGGATTTAAACTGATCCACATCCTTTCTGAACGACTTGGGGCTACGCTGAATATTAATTCCGACAAAGGAACTTCAGTGACCTTGCTTGTACCACAAATCAAAGCAGCTTAAGAAAATGGATTGCGCATGAGCTTAAGTCTCCATACCTACCTGTCAAAGCGGATCACGATCTCGCTGTATTTACTGGCGATGTCTTCATCCATATGTGCCCAACATGAAGAAATATTTGATTCCCTTCAAAATCTCATCCGTAAGGAGGTAACAGAGGGAACCAATACTTTTCTCCTCATAGCGCTGGCTTATGATTCTGTTGCCATCCTTTCCGGGGACACGCTGAAGATGGGAAAAGGGAAAAACTTTATAGGGATGTATCACTATTACAATGGAAACCACAGGCAAGCGATCAGCTATTACCTGGAGGCCCTGCCCTATTTCACGGCTATTCGAGACACCTACTATATAGCGATGATGCACAATAACATCGGAGCGGCTTATGAATACCGGAAAGAACCGGAAAACTCCATTTCCTACTACCAAAGCGCCCTGCGGTATTTTACCATGTTACAGGATACGTTGTGGATGGCTAATGTGCTCAATAACATCGGTATTCAATTGAATATAGCCGTACGACATGATGAATCGCTTGAAAACTTTAAAAAGGCGCGCTTACTTTATGTGGCACTTCAGGATTCATCTATGCTGGCGGTCATCAATACCAATATGTCCGAATGCTACCGGCTGAAAGGCGATTATCAAAAAGCAAAGGCACTCAACCTGGAATATCTGGATGCCTATAAACGGTTTCACACAACGGATGTGCTCGGCAATGTCCATAGTTCCCTGGCCAATACCTATCTGGCACTCGGACAACTGGAGGAATCAAAAGCGCATAATGCAATGGCCATCCAGATACGCACCGAAAATAATTTCCGCTTTAATCTGCCCAATAACTATCAAACCGAGAGTTTGATTTTTGAAAAAGAAGGCGATTACAAAAAAGCACTGATGGCCTACAAAGATTTTAAAGCCGCACAGGATTCGATGTTCAACAAAGAAAAAGATGAACGCATCACACAGTTGATCACGGAATATGAAGTCCAGGAAAAAGACCAGGAAATACAAATGCTGGCTTCCCAAAATGAATTGAAGAACCTGCGCATCGAAAAATCCAACCGGCAAAAACTGCTCTTCGGACTTGGCGCAACGAGTTTGCTGATCTTTGCCATTGCCCTCTTTTATCTGTTGCGGCTGAAATCGAGAACGAATGCAGATCTGGCTGAAAAAAATATACTTATTTCGAAAGCCCTTGCTGAAAAAGATATCCTGTTACGCGAAATTCATCATCGTGTCAAGAACAATCTACAGATGATCTCTGCCCTGCTCTACCTGCATGGCAAATCAGTTGATGATTCAACCGCCCAGGAAGCCTTGATGGAAAGTCAGAACAGGGTCCAGTCCATGGCAATGATTCACCAGAACCTCTACCAGGATGAAAACTTACTCGGCGTCAGTATCAAGGATTACCTTGACAAATTGCTCAACCACCTGATCAGCTCCTATAATATCGAGAAAGACAGGATCACCATCCTGAAAAAAATTGACATCCCGCAGATGGATGTCGATACAGTGATCCCGCTCGCCCTGATCATCAATGAACTGATCAGTAATGCACTGAAGTACGCTTTCCGTGATGGACGACGTGGTGAAATAAAAGTATCACTCGAACAAACCGAGGGCTTGATCAACCTGGAAGTCAGTGATGACGGGATGGGGCTTCCGGAGCATTTCTCTGTAGAGTCCTCTTCTAATTTTGGACTTAAACTGATCAATATCCTATGTGACCGTCTCGGTGCAACCTGGTCCGCCCATTCCGGAAAAGGAACCCGTATTGAAATCCATATTCCTCAAAAAATAGCCGCCTGAAAATCGTGAACCAAATCAATATCCTGATCGTAGAAGATGAAGCCCTGGTGGCTGCCATGATCAAAGAAGCCTTGTCCGGATCAAAATATACAGTACGAGCTGTCGCCTTTACAAAAGCATCAGCTGAAAAATACCTTCTCACTGAACCCATTGATGCCGCTTTGCTCGACATCAACCTGGATGGCCACTTTGAAGGAATCGAGATCGGCCGACTGATCAGGGACCAGCACCATATTCCATTCCTGTACATCACCGCCCATGCGGATGACCAGACTCTGCACAATGCAAAACTGACGCAGCCATCAGGGTATATCATCAAGCCGTTTACCGAACGCGATCTACTCGCCGGACTGGAAATCGCGATCTACAATTTTCACCAGAAGCATTCTTCTTCCAGGGATCTTAATTCAATCAACCAACGCTTGAAGGAACCACTGTCAGCCCGTGAGCTGGATGTCCTCAGACTGATATTTGACGGACGTACTAACCAACAGATGTCTGAAGAATTGTTTATTTCCATCAATACCATTAAAACCCATCTTTCCAGGCTCTTTATAAAGCTCAATGCCGGATCCCGCACCGAGGCTATCGCAAGGGCTCGGGATCTGATGTGACCAGTTGTAGCGGTGAGCACGAAGGATGCGGACTCCACCCAATCAATTTTATACCTTTGCGGAACACAATAAGCAGATAGCGAATGAAATTTGGCGTCGTAGTATTTCCTGGTTCCAACTGTGATGACGATATGATCCACGTCCTCGGCACCGTATTGGGGGCCGATGTACGCAAATTGTGGCACAAAGACACCTCAATTGCTGGCTTGACCACGGATGACTGTATCGTGCTGCCAGGAGGGTTTTCCTATGGGGATTACCTCAGGGCCGGTGCCATAGCCAGGTATTCACCTATTATGCAGTCTGTTATCACATTTGCCAACAAAGGAGGCAAGGTATACGGGATATGTAATGGCTTCCAGATCCTATGTGAATCAGGCCTTTTACCAGGAGCATTGGTACGTAACCAGGACCACAGGTTTATTTCAAAAAATATCCATATCCGGGTCGAGACCACGGATTCGCTCCTGACCAACAAGTGCACGAAAGGGCAGGTACTGAAGATGCCTATAGCCCATGCCGAAGGAAGATATATCACAGATGCTGAAGGCCTTGCGTCTCTCCAGGCCAATGATCAGATCCTCTTCAGGTATTGCACCCCGGAAGGTGACCTGTTCAGTGATAACGGGGCAACTGACCATATCGCCGGTATTTGTAATGCCGGACGGAATGTCTTTGGCATGATGCCGCACCCGGAAAGGGCTTCTGA
>ERZ795061.4337-NODE-4337-length-12007-cov-4.897507_pt1 | contig 12007 bp, 9 predicted proteins | sample MGYA00375145_ERZ795061 | MGnify/ENA primary metagenome ERZ795061 (study PRJEB30190, sample SAMN05720144) | anaerobic digester metagenome | isolation source: active sludge of municipal wastewater-treating anaerobic digesters | place: USA | collected 2014-12-22 ... | reverse complement strand
CTCAATCCGGTTGTTGTTCCAACTGTAGATTATGTCACGACCAAGCCATAGGTTAACCTTTACAAGCCGATCCTGTTCATCATAGAAGTAAGTCTCGGTTAACGTAGTTGGGTTATGTGGCGCATTGCGTTCAATTCTAATTTTAGCGACCTGCCCTTTCGAGTTGTATTCATAGGTGCGCTTTTCGGTGCCGTCTCCACTACTAGTTTCATACGCTTTTAGCATACCTTTGAGTTCGTCATCGGTTATTGTAAGATCTTGCTTTAGCTGTGTTCCTTTAACCACCGAACCGTCTGTGCTTAAAATGGTAAAATCCACCTTTGTATCACCATTAAAATCGGAATTATTGATGGCCGTTATGGTAAAGCTCAATTCGGTAGTGCCCACAGGAGCATGAAGCGTAACGGTGCTATTGACACTAACCGGGTTTGTTGTAAATGCGACAGCGTTATCCGTGGTTATCCCTATAATAACGTTGCTTGCTGCAGTCACCGCAGGGGTAAATAAGATCTTGTACACCCGAGCTTCTTCCGCATCTTCTGAAATGGTCTGCTGATTAGAATCAAAGTTAGCCACACTAAAAGCCGGGCTGGCAAAATCATCTTCTTTAATTACGACCTGCAATGTCTTTTTTTCACCCAGCATAAATCCTGTAGTCGGTTCGAGTGATAGTTTAACTACCTTGTCGCCTTCGGCCTCTGTATTATCCACACCCTTTACGCTAAACTGAACCTGGCTAGCACCTTTGGGCACAGATAGCATTAAAACACCCGCTGCATGGGCAGGATTTGTCTTTATCCGTTGCTGCATGTCTTCATCAATTACCAGCCTGATAGTTCCAGCCTCGGTTGCCGCCCTATTAAATGATAACAGTACATTTGCACCTTCGGCATCACTTTCAGGAATTAAGATTTCTTCCAATTGAAATTCCACAACGGCTTGTTGTTTCGAAACGATCTGCTCAGTTTCATCTTCACAGCTTATAATAGATACGAGCATCATTGCGCCCAGGATTTTAGGAAATAAAGTCCGCATAGAGTTTGTTATTTTATATTGACTACACGTTTTTTGAGGAGTCACAGTTGCGATACTTTACGACAAAAAAGAGACACTTTACGACAACCCATGTTTGCCCAGATGCCCATCATTCAGGGAATTCTATATGGCTCGGCTCAACGTGGTGCGCGTCTGTCGGAGTTATGTGATGCCATTGGAATATCACAAAGCGACTTAGGTGACTCGGAATTTAAAGTGCCTTTTGAACAGGCCTGCCTCACCTGGGAGTGCTGCGCAAAACAAACCAACGATAACCTCCTTGGCCTTCACCTGGGAGAAGTCAGCACCATGTCAGTTTTAGGTCTTGTGGGTAACTTAATGCAGAGCAGTCCGGATCTGCTTTCTGCATTCGAGAAGATGACCCACTACATTGACTTGGCTACAGACATGATCATCTTTGGTGTAAAACAAAATGCGCATGAAGTTGCCTTAACATACAATCCCAAACCGCTTTGGGTTAAGACAGGCTCCGTTAGCATTCGGCATTCGATGGAGCAATCCATGGCGGGCACACTTCATGTATTCGGGCTGTTAACAGGCAAAAAGATAAAACCCGTCAAAGCCATCTTTAAACATAAACGTGGTGGCGACCTGGATGAATATCATCGCGTATTTGGCGGTGATGTCCAGTTTAATGGCATTGGCAATTACCTGGTATTTTCAAAAGATGAATTGTTCACACCAATCCTTAGCAGTGACCGATCGTTGTTTGCTTTTTTTGAAAAGATTCTCAAGGAAAAGAAGTCAAGCCACCACCTCCCGCTGAAGGAGCAAATCAAACACCTGGTACGCACAGAATTTCAAGGCCTCATTCCATCCATTGAAGTTGTGGCCATACGACTGAATATGACTCCTCGCACCCTGCAACGCAAGCTCGAAGCCGAAGGTGTATCTTTTCGATCGCTGGTTCATTGTGTACAGCTAGAAACAGCTACTCAGCTTTTCAAGTTGAACGGTAGTGTTTCGCAGGTAGCTGATATGCTTGGCTATTCAGACCCCAGCGCTTTTCGCAGGGCGTTTAAAAAATGGAAGGGCAAATAAATCACCGTTTGACGCTCTGCTGTTTTCTACACTCCTTGTTCAGTTGTAATAATCAATCTTTATACTTTTTTACGCGGAGTCCCATCGCTCATTCCAACTATTCAGGAGATTCCGCTGGGAAAGGTTTTATTTAGAATTGTTCTGTTGTTCTGTCCGGTCAAAAGACCCGACAGCAAAGGCAGCTCCCTCCCACTTTCATGTCCCACATTCATTAATTTTTTATCACAGGCCCCCATTGATTGATTAATTCTTAAGCGTAATCCGCTTGTCCTTTTATGACGTGCTATTGACCTATGACTGTGCGTTTGAGCGCCTCACATTTGTGTCAACAAAAGCGATTCAAATTAAAACATCGAAAAAAACCGTCATGAAAAAAACTATTACACTGACTCTAGATCTCATCCTGATTACGAGTCCGACACTCATGTTACTCGCGCATGGAGTTCATTACTTCATACAGTTGGTCACGAATACATCGCGATTAAAACGCTGTTGGGTACTACTGGCAACGTTTTTATGTATGGTGACATATGTACATAGCCAGGATCTGGAAAAGTATGTTGCGGAGGGCCTTCGTAACAATGAAGTTGTGCAACAAAAGAACATTGCTTTAGAGAAGGCGTTGCTTTCCCTGCGTATCGCAAAAGGCATGTTTATGCCGAGCGTTACGCTTCAAGGCTCCTATACGAGTGGCAGCGGAGGCCGCAGTATTTCCTTGCCGGTGGGCGACATGCTCAATCCCGTCTATGCAACGCTCAATCAGCTTACCGATAGCCAACAGTTTCCGCAGATTGAAAATGTGAAGCAGAATTTCTTTCCGCGAAACTTCTATGATGCCCGCGTTCGTACTTCCATCCCCATTCTAAATACAGATTTGCTTTATGGCCAGAAAATTCGGGAGCAGCAGGTTATGCTTCAGGAATTTGAAGTAAAAATCTACCAACGCGAACTTGTTGAAAATATCAAAGTAGCCTATTACAGCTATCTGGCAGCCACCGAGGTTGTGAAAATATACAAAAGCTCGCTGGAGTTTGCAGAAGAGGGCAAACGCGTCAATGCGTCACTCCTGGTAAACGGTCAAGGTCTTCCGGCATATTTATTACGTGCTCAGAGTGAAATCGAAAATATCCAGGCACAAATTATCGAAAGCGAAAAGCAAGTTCATAATGCGCAACGCTACTTTAATTTCTTACTCAATCGTGATGGAGAGGAGTTAATCCGGGCAGAAGAAAATAAAGAGCAACATTATATTTTACCTGCGGATACGCTGAGTGAAAATCATTTCGCAAGCGCGAGAGAAGAGCTCAGTCAACTACGACAACTTATATCTCTTAACCGAACCATCACCCGAATGGGGCAATCTTTCTGGATTCCTAAAATCAGTGGTTTTGCCGATATCGGTTCGCAATACCAAAACTGGAACTTCAATAATCAGTCAAGGTACTACCTGGTCGGCTTACAAGTGGACATCCCTCTATTTGCAGGGTTTACGAATCGCAATAAAATCCGCATGAATCAACTTGATGTCAGGAATGCTGAACTAGACTATTCTGTCAAGAGCAAACAGCTTGACATGAGAATACAAGTCGTTAAAAACGAACGTATCACTGCATATCAAAACTATCGCTCTGCGGAAAAGCAACTGGAAGCAGCCCGTAGCTATCAACGGCTCATCGAAAAAGGATTCAAAGAAGGTAGCAACACATTTATTGAAACGCTTGATGCCCGGGCTCAACTGACTGCTGCCCAACTGAAGACTATCATTAATCAGTATCACATCCTGATTGCTGATGCACGCTATGAGCGTGAATCAGCTTCTTTCCCTCTTGAAAACTAACACACCAACTATTAAAAAAAGAATATGAAAACGTTAAAACTTGTAACCCTTATTGGCCTTTCCTGGATTGCTTATGCATGCACCCAAAGTAAAGGAAATGAAAGAACTACTGTAGACACCAACGAGATCCCGGTTTGGGTTCAAAAACTAAAAATCGAAGAAGTATCCATGCCCATTTACACCTCGGGTCAGTTCACCACCAATGATGAAACTTTTCTCTCCTTTAAGACAGGTGGAATCATTGATAGAATATTTGTCAAAGAAGGTGACAGGATTCAAAAGGGTCAACTTCTTGCAACCCTAAATCTAACCGAAGTAAATGCGCATGTATCACAAGCAGAGCTTGAATTTGAAAAAGCGAAACGCAATTACGACCGTGTTTCCAACTTATACAGAGATAGCGTTGCAACCCTCGAGCAATTTCAGAATTCAAAAACCTTGCTTGATATGGCCAGTAAGCAACTCGAAACAGCCCGGTTTAATCGTTCTTATTCCGAAATCAGGGCACTTACTAGCGGACATGTCTTAACGAAAAGTGCAAGCGAAGGCCAGGTGGTTGCCCCGGGTAGTGTGGTGCTGCAAACCAATGGCAGTAAACAAAATGATTGGGTACTAAAAGTAGGAATCAGCGATCGCGAATGGTCCCGCATTCAATTGGGTGACAACGCATCGGTATCTATGGATGCGCTACCGGGTGAAATGTTTATGGCGAAAGTGGTACAAAAATCAAGTGGAGTAGATTCAGCAACAGGCACATTCTCGGCAGAACTTCGATTGACAGGTGCTTTGCCCAAGTCGATAGCCAGCGGCTTGTTTGGAAAAGCGATCATCACACCTTCATCCAAACAAAACGTGTGGTCGATACCCTATGATGCGCTTCTCGATGCAGGTTCACAAACCGGGTTTGTGTTTGTTACGAATGATATGAAGACTGTTCAGAAACAACAAGTTATTATTTCAGCTATTGAAAAAGACAAGGTTACCATCAGTAGTGGTCTTGAAACTGCACACTATATCATCATTGCCGGTAGCGCGTACCTGCGTGACAATTCTTCCATTCGAATCATTAAACAATAAAGTATCAGCTGCATAAAAAATCCGGAGATAAAATAAATCCTTAAAAATCAACCAGCCATGAAAATATCAGAATTTGCGATCAAAAATTACCAATTCACATTGGTGATCTTTCTCATGATCATCTTGTTGGGAACTTCAACAATTCTCCACATGCCCCGCTCAGAAGACCCGGAGATTCATACGCCTCAATTTCCCATCGTGGTGGTGTACCCCGGTACTAGTCCAAAAGACATCGAAGATCTGGTGGTTAACCCGATGGAACGGAAGATTACGGAACTTGAAAATATCAAGCGCGTAAAAACTACCATCAAAGATGGTGTTGCCGTGATCCTTGTGGAGTACAAATATGGAAGTGATGTGGAAGCGAAATATTCTGAACTCATGAGAGAAGTAAATGCCTTACGCAATGAACTTCCTGGCGATATCGCAAGCATTGAGGTAAGCAAAATAGAGCCCTCCGATGTAAACGTGATCCAGATCGCATTGGTCTCTGAAAACACATCGCGCAACACATTGAAAGAATATGCAGAGAAACTGAGAGACGAGCTGGAACAAATAAAATCGCTGAAGAAGGTAGAGATTCATGGCCTAAGTGACAGGATTGTTCGAGTGGATTTAGAACTGGAAAAAATGGCTCAGATGAATATACCGCTCGAAGCAATTCTTGGAAGCATCGGCAGTGAAGCTGCCAATATTCCTGGCGGAAGCGTTGAAGCGGGAAACAAGTCGTTCAATATCAATACCAGCGGAAGCTACAAAGACATTGAAGAGATTCGCAAAACAATAGTCTATTCCTCGCATGGCAAAAATATTCTTTTACAGGATATAGCGAAGATCAACTATGATTATGCAGAAGAAATGCACATTACACGCCTCAATGGGTACCGCTCTGTATTTGTAACGGCTGCACAAAAGACTGGGGAAAACATTTCCATGACACAAAAAATGTATTTGCCCTTGATCGATAAATTCAAATCAACTCTTCCGGCCAATATCGACATGGTCCACCATTTCGATCAGGCAGACAATGTGAACAAACGACTCGGCTCACTGGGATTCGATTTTGTGTTCGCTATTTTATTGATCTCCATTACCCTGCTCCCATTGGGACAACGGGCTGCTTTCATTGTGATGATTTCTATTCCTCTCTCCCTGGCGATTGGAATTATCATGCTAAATGTATTAGGATTTACACTTAATCAATTAAGTATTGTGGGCTTAGTCGTAGCCCTCGGCTTGCTGGTGGATGACAGCATCGTAGTGGTGGAGAACATTGAACGTTGGATACGTGATGGGCATTCGCGCTTAGAGGCAACGATCAAAGCAACCAAACAGATTGGGTTAGCTGTTGTTGGTTGTACGGTTACGCTGGTTATCGCATTTATGCCGCTTGCCTTTCTACCGGAAGCACATGGTGACTTTATCCGCAGCCTTCCCATGAGTGTGATCTTGTGTGTTATCGCTTCCATGCTCGTATCCTTAACCATTATCCCATTTCTAAGCAGTCGATTGTTGAAAGAACATACGGGTCACCCGGAAGGAAATATCTTTATGAGAGCCCTGAAGAAATTGATTCATGGAAGTTATGCCAGATTGCTCGACAAAGCGTTGGCCCGCCCTACCCTCACGATTGTTATAGCGGCTGCATTATTTTTTGGCTCACTACAGCTTTTTCCTGTCATTGGGTTTAGTCTTTTTCCAGCCTCTGAAAAACCTCAGTTTCTTGTTGAAATCACGACACCGCATCAATCCAATCTTACGTACACGAACAAAGTCACCGCTCAGATTGAAGCCGAATTGAAAAAGGAAAAAGAGATACAATACTTTGCTACCAACGTGGGGAAGGGAAACCCGCGGATTTACTATAATATCCTTCCTGAAAATGAACGCACCGACTTTGCTCAAATATTTGTACAACTCGAAGAGCATACCTCTCCAAAACGCAAACTGGTGTTGATTGAAGAACTACGCACAAAATTCGCATCCAATGCAGAAGCTGAAATTAAAGTAAAAAACTTTGAACAAGGTGCACCAATAGCTGCTCCGGTTGAGGTGAGGCTTTTTGGTGAAAATCTTGACACGCTCCGGATGATTGCAGGGCAGGTTGAAAACTTGCTGGAAACCACCAGTGGCACCATTTACATTGAAAATCCGGTTGCCCATCTAAAATCCGATATCCGAATAGACATTAATAAAGACAAGTCGCGGATGCTTGGAGTTCCAACTATAGTGATTGATAATACGATCCGTCTTGCCGTTGCCGGGATTCCAGCAGGGAAGTTCTCAGATCAAAACGGAGACGAGTTCAAAATCCTCATGACAAAGTCCAGACAACAACACCCTACGTTGGAAGTGCTGGACAATCTGTTTGTGAATACCAACCGAGGTAGTGCAATACCCCTGCGTCAGGTAGCCCACCTCCATATGGAGTCCTCTCCTATTAAAATCAACCACCATAATAAATTGCGTACTGTTTCTGTAAATGCGTATGTAAAAAAGGGGTTTCTCAATGACAACGTTACGAAAGAAGTGATTGCAAAGATGGACAAACTCAACCTTCCGGAAGGCTATAGTTATGTGATGGGCGGAGAATTGGAAAGTCGACATGAAGGATTTGGTGGCTTTGGCAGCGTGATAATCGTAACCCTTTTCTTGTTCATTGCTGTATTGATCCTGGAGTTTAAGAATTTCAAAAGCACGTTGATTGTGTTATCTGTAATTCCATTGGGTATCGTTGGTGCAGTGGTCGCATTATTCTTAACCGGTAATTCGCTTTCGTTCATTGCTGCAATTGGTTTAATTGCCCTGGCGGGGATTGAGGTGAAGAATACAATCCTTCTTGTGGATTTCACCAATCAACTCCGCTCAGAAGGTAAATCATTGGAAGAAGCCATTCGTGAAGCTGGTGAAGTGCGTTTTCTTCCGATCATCCTGACCACATTGACAGCCATAGGAGGTTTAATGCCGATTGCGATATCCACTAATCCGTTGATATCACCCCTGGCGATTGTTATCATCGGAGGCTTGATCAGTTCAACTTTGTTGTCGCGCATTGTAACCCCGGTAATCTACAAATTGATACCACCCAAGGTTTCTAATTCATAAGTTAACCTACAGGAAGCGCGTAAGTTTAGTGGCCAGAGAATTATTTCTTTGGCCACTTCTATTTGCGATCACTTCTATCCGCCCTATTTCTCTTCCATTTTTGACTTTCCAGGTTGTCCTTTTATGACGCGTTGTTGACCTAGGGCAATAGGGTAAGGAACCTGACCTTTGATTCATCGAAGGGAAATAAAAATTAAAACAAACAGCATTATGAAAAAGCAAAAGATACTTACTCTGATCATAGGCGTTATTGTTGGTGCACTTACCGTATTCCTGCTAGGGTCGTGCAGCGAAGAAGAATTCAATCCGGGTCTGACAAGGAATTTCACTATTCAAGCTTCTAATGGCGCTGCATACGCGATAAAAGTTGCCTTGCCAGAAGACTACCATTCATCTTTTGAAAAGTATTCAACAGTCTATGTTCTAGATGGTCAAGAAAATTTTGATTTCGTAGCGAATCACTGCAAAGAAATTGCCAACAGAAACTCAGTTCAACATGTACTGGTGGTAAGTATTGGATACGGCAATGATCGGAGCATTGATTATACACCAACGAAGGTAGGTTCAAATACCGGGGGTGGTGCTCAATTCCTGGATTTCATAGAAAAGGAATTAATTCCACGAGTTGAGCAGGATTTTAGGGTGGATACCACCCGTAGTAGCCGGGTTATTCTTGGCCATTCCTATGGTGGTTTATTCGGTGCCTGCGTGTTTGCTGTCAATAATAACCTGTTTGGCAATTACATATTGTTGAGTCCTTCAATTTGGTTTGACAATGAAGTTTCTCTGCTTTTGGAAAAACAAAAAAGAGACATTAACAAGGACAATCCTCAACTGGTATTCCTGGGTATCGGTGAAGCGGAAAATTCCGGAAGAATGCAAGCACCTTTCGAAGCGTTCTATCAAACACTGCGCGATCACTATACCGATATTAAATTATCAAAGAACCAGGAAAAGAATCTTGATCACGTAGGCTCGAAGAATCCAAATATCATTAAGGGTCTCAACTACTATTTTAAAAACAGATAACCACATCATTTCTTAAAAATAATATGGATATGAAACATAAGATATACTTAGCACTTGCCATTATTGTTTGTGCAGTCAATTACGGTTATTCTCAAAATAACTTAGCGCCTGATGCAAAACATTCTCTACTGAGAAAGTTAACTATTGAACCGGGTGTTGGCATTCACACCAATTTTGGAACTGACTTTCTTATTTCAAACCTGGTGCAATGGAATCCAACCAAGCGATTAGCCTTAGCCTCGCATTCATCCTTTAACATTAATAATGTAGCTCAACGCAACTTCAACTATGTAAATACAGACTACAACTATTCGTTGAATCAAAAATTTGGCATAGGTACAACACTATATGCTAAAAAAATCTCGCATACGGTTCTGGCGATGGTGGGTATGAAATATACAACCTTTCAGGAAACACTCGATAATCCAAATTTTAATAAAGTGAGTACTACCATTAGCGCGGTTAGTCCCGATTATGGGATGATGTACAGCTTAAAACGAGGATGGAAAAAGTATTTCTTTACGACTCGTTTTTATCTCCCCCTTAGCCCCTGGTTAACAGAAGGTGCCAAGATCGAAAACATACAGGGCACGCTACGTGATACGGCCCTGGAATTCGGAATTGGAATAAAGATTCTCTAACGCAATATCCTCCCCTATTTTATCAACTTCTAAAAGCATATCATGAAAAGTATAACAGCACGAACTTCCTTTGCGATCTCCCTATCGCTTGCACTCCTCTTTTTAGGTGCCTGCAAGCCATCAAGTATTCCTCAAACAACTTCAACAGGCTACAGCTATCCCGAATACAAAACTCCTTTATATGATCCTTCTAAAAAGACAGTATTGGTGATTGCAGATAATGATGGCACGGAAATGTTTGATATGATGGCACCTTTTTACCTTTTCAGCGCTACTGAAAAAGTGAACGTTTATATCGTAGCAGAAAAGAAATCCAGGATTATAGTAAAGCGAGGGCTTTATGCCATGCCCCAGTTTACCTTCAGCGAAATAGATTCTTTAAACATACAAGCTGATGTGATGGTTGTTCCCAATCAATCAAGAGGGGCTGGAAATCAAAAGATGGTTACCGTAAACTTTATAAAAAAACATTATACTGGTGAGAACCGAATTCTATCCGTGTGTGATGGATCAGCCACGGTTGCAGCTACCGGCCTCTATGACGGAAAAGCATTGACAACTCATTCCTCCGATTACGCAGAAGTAAAGAAACACTTCAATAAACCGGCCTGGGTACTTGGAACAACCGTTACTCAAAGCGGTAATCTGTTCAGCACGGCCGGGGTGGCGAATGCCACTGAAGGCAGTCTCGCGGTTATCAATGATGTTTTCGGGATGGAAACCATGCAACAAGTTTTATCCCTTATACATTATCCTTATCCAGAGATTAGAAGGGATCATCAAAATCTCGTGATCGGTAACAACCCAATTTATGTAGGGTTGGGCAAAGGCACCATCAAGAAGAGTGAAAAGGTTGGCGTGCTACTTCAAGATGGAATTAGTGAATTTGATCTTGCTGCCGTCCTGGATTGCTATTACCGGAGTTTTCCCTCATCGATTGATACATTCATTGTAGGAGGCTCCACGGTAACTTCTAAATATGGATTAACTCTTTTAGCGACCGGAGATGCTAATAACAATTCATCTACAGAACTCCATGTGTTGATGCCGGAGAAATTTTCGGAAACCGAGAAAAGCCTGTTTAAAAACGCCCAGTTTGTTACCTATGATAAGCAAGAGCAGCAATACATGATCGATGCTTGTTTGAAACGGATCAGCGCTTTGTACGGAAACGAGTTTGGGAGTTTTGTTAAACTCATGTTAGACTATAATAATTAAATACCCAAAGATCAGGTTAATCTTAAAGATATGGCACTATTCACAATTTGGTATGGTGATGATTTTGTCCCTCCGAAACCGATGGGCAACCTTTCAGTAAAAAGAGAATTTAATGCAGCAACACTAGCTTCATTGATGAATCAGGAAGAACAAAATGTGGATCAGCGTTTTCAAGAAGGTCATGAAGCCTGGGTGGTTAAGTTGGAAGACAAGCCCATATCCTTCGGATGGCTCAGCCGTGAGCAGGCGCAAATTGGAGAGCTATCAAAAGAGATTAATATTCCGAAAGTAAATGCGTACCTGTGGAACTTTAGAACACTGGAGGCGTATCGAGGACGAGGATACTATGTTCAATTACTGCGCACCATAATAGAAGCAGAACTAAAAATCAGTAGCCGGCTCTGGATTATTTCAGCGCCTGAAAATCAAAGTTCTTTCAACGGAATCGTAAAGGCTGGATTCAAACCCGTAGGCGACATCATGTTTGATTACAAAAATGAAGTAGTACTCTTGGCCAACTCCGTTGATGAAAGAACCCTGGCCGGGGCCGACCTGCTTCAACTACCGATAACAACTTCATCGGTGCGACCTTGCTGGAGGTGCGCGAGTAAAGCCATGAAGAAAGAAGCATCATGTGACTGCTACGAAAATCATGTACCGTGCCGGTGTAATACTCAAATCGTGATGCCCAATACTACGAGTAAAAGTTAAAGCACCTCTAATTAATTCCATTTAATTCTGTCCGGATCTGACGCGACACTGTCATTTCAGTTCACATTAAGTACAAATACTTTTGCCATGTAATTACAAAATCAAATGTCACTCAGCAAAAAGATTAATGAATTTCAAAAACACAAAGCGTAAAAATAATAGTATGAAAAAGAGACATGATTTATTCAACATGTATGTATTCTGTATTACGGTAATTTGTTTTATTCCTTTTTTATCAACCGCTCAAAGTAGTCAGCGATGGTTTCGAAGAGAAATCGGAGTAGCACAATCA
>ERZ795061.4329-NODE-4329-length-12026-cov-5.993735_pt1 | contig 12026 bp, 10 predicted proteins | sample MGYA00375145_ERZ795061 | MGnify/ENA primary metagenome ERZ795061 (study PRJEB30190, sample SAMN05720144) | anaerobic digester metagenome | isolation source: active sludge of municipal wastewater-treating anaerobic digesters | place: USA | collected 2014-12-22 ... | reverse complement strand
CGGGCAGGGTGAGCGCGAGCGAGCTCTTCGACCTGATGACCGAGTGCGCATGGGAGAGCGGAGAGCCCGGCCTGCTCTTCCTGGACCGCATCAACAGGAACAACCCCACACCCCGGCTGGGGGCCATCGAAAGCACGAACCCCTGCGGCGAACAGCCGCTGCTGCCGTACGAGTCGTGCAACCTCGGATCCATAAACCTGGTCAAGATGATCCGCCGGGGCGCCCGGGGGCCGGAGATCGACTGGGGAAAGCTCGGAGATACCGTCAGGACCGGCGTACGATTTCTTGACGACGTCATCGACGTGAACCACTTTCCCATCCCGGAGATCGAGAAGATCACCCGGGCAAACCGGAAGATCGGCCTGGGAGTCATGGGATTCGCCCACTTCCTCATCCTGATGGGCATCCCCTACGGGTCGGACGCGAGCATCCGGATTGCAGAAGAGCTCATGGCGTTCATCACAAAAGAGGCGCACGACGCGTCCCGTGAGCTGGCCGCGCAGCGAGGGCCTTTCCCGAACTTCTCACAGAGCGTCTATGCCGGCCGCGGAGACGCCCCCATGAGGAATGCCATGGTCACGACCATCGCCCCGACCGGGAGCCTGAGCATCATCGCGGAGTGCTCATCCGGGATCGAGCCCATCTACGGCCTCACTACGACACGCAGCGTGGCAGGAGGCATCGAGCTCTCCCAGGTGGACCCGGTCTTTCGCAGGATAGCGGCGGAACAGGCCTTCCTGAGCCCGGAGCAGCAGACGGCAGGTGTTTCCGACGGCTCTGTGACCGATGCGACAGGCCTTCCGCCAGAGCTGCGCAGGCTCTTCGTCACGGCGCTGAACATCCCGCCCTCACAGCATGTCGAGATCCAGGCGGCCTTTCAGCGCCACACGGACAACGCCGTGTCCAAGACCATCAACTTTCCCTCTCACATCAGCGTCCAGAGCATGAAGGAGACGCTGATGCTCGCCTTCGAGCTCGGCTGCAAAGGGGTCACCATCTATCGCGACAAGAGCAGGGCGGACCAGGTCGTCCGCTGCGGCATGGGCAAAGCGTGCTGATGCCGACGGAGAGGAATGCTCCCGGAATGGCATCAGGGATGGATCCCTGTCAATGAAGAAACAGGCCGTCTCCCGTCTGCATGGGGGCGTTTGAACGCCTGCAGCGTGAACGTGCAGGCAACCATCGAGCACGATCCGGCCGGGTTTTGCCTGTCCGCCTGGCCGGCTTCCGGCTCGAAAGTGATGCGGAAGATCATGTAAGGGCGGAAAATCCGCCTTCAGGTCCGCGGGGATGGGACTCTCCGGCGATGTACTCGCTCATTCATCGCCGGATGGCCGCGGGCTCCCAGTTACCGAGATCTGGTATGAGCCAAACTCGGATCCTGGACAGGACACCACAAATATCATCGCAATGCATTCCTTGTCGCACTGCCAGAAAATTCTTGAGCCGGCGCCCGCCTCGCAACCCTCGTCACAGATCTCGCCAGTGCCTGTCTCCGGGTCGTCGACCTCGAAGATTACACACAGCTTTGTGTCACATCCGGTTGTCTCAATTGTATAATCATAGCCGGGAAGAGCATCAAAGAAGATGAGATCCAGATCTCCCTCATGGTCTAACGTGCGGTGCTGTAACGTGCCATCGGTGGCGATTGTATTCCTTGATGACCCGATCTGCGTAATCCAGTCGTCAGGCTCGTAGGAATCGCTCGCGACAGAGGAGTCGACGAGGTTGATATCCCGGTACCCCTCTTCCCAGAAGAGGATTTCCGATCTCTTGTCATAATCACCGTCCCCGTTCGTATCCGCTTCGATCATATACGTTATCGGGGATCGGGCTGTCAGTTTCGCACAGGTGTTCCCCGCACCTGCTGCAATAAGTTCCCCTCTGGAGTAAAAGAAGTCATAACCATAAAAAACTACGAAAGGCTTCTCGGTCGAGAGATCGACATAGCCGTGGTCCGGTTCGTAAAAACGCCCGGACATGCTCATCTCTTCACAGACGTCATACCCAATGGCGGTTATTGTAAAATTGTCGTACCAGTGTGTCTTTCCCGTCTCGTTATACCGCGAGTATGTGTTCAGCACGATAGACATGCTGTCCGGGGTGAATTCCATGGTTACGGTGCCGCTCGTGATAATGCTCTGCCCCCGATAGCTCATCGTCACACCGTTCAAGCGCATGTTCAGACTGAGATCTCTGGTGCATGGGTCATACGTTCCGGCAAATTCTACGGCTCCATAGTAGTAAATCCGGTCGAGATCGTACACAGGCAGGCAGTAATTACGGTAGAAGACGTTTCCTGAAATGGCGCCGGTACTGTCATCAATGGTGATCGTGCCGTTCATGCTTCCCCCGCAGTCGCCGGGCTCATTGATCTGTCCGTTATGAACTGCACTCAGAGCGGACGGGGCGCCCGCTTCTTTCAGGCCCCACAGGCGCACAATGGCATTCTCTACAGGCGGCACAAGATACCTGGGCGTCAGAAAGCGCCCGGTCTCTGGCGCAGCACCACCCTCGACGGCCCCGAAGGGGGCAGGCACACTCGAGCTCATTGCACTCCCATAAAAGGTGCCCAGAATGATCTGTGCGGCATTGTCTGCGGTTATGGTCGCCTGGCTTCTGGCGCCCGAATACAGGCTCTCGGCGGCTGATTCATCGCCTCCTCCGCCGCTGCTGCCGCTGCTGCACCCGAAAAGAAGCAACAGAAAAAGGATGAGTATATCGATGAAGATCTTCCGTTTCATGAGAAACTCCTCTCCTAATGGGATAAAAGCGAGCACAATTTACTGCGGGGAATTTCATATCAATAGTACATACCGATCATTACGATAACAGATATCATGTATACAATCAAGTACATAATGCTATGATTTTTTCATATGATGGAAAAACAGGATGCTCGATGGTGGTGACTCACTGCTGTGAGTTCGTGGTTAACAGCATTCAATTTGGCGGAAAAGATAGCTTAGGGAAGTTCATGCCGCATGCGGCCGGGCAATCAAACGTGAGAAGATGAGGAGATTACCGTGACAGGGTGGGAATTATCCTTGACCAAACGACGTCTCCTGCCGCCTCAGCCCGGCTCTCTCTTCTCTATCAGAAACAAAGAGCTTACCGGCGGCAAGCGAAGGGTCCTGTCTCGGCCGCAGGAAGGCCGGAGCCATGGGAGACGGGCCACGCGCGCCGCTCTATTCGGATGCCTGACATACCCGCATCATGTAAAGGCGTTGTTGCCTTCTCACTCTGATCGGAAAGGGAATGCTTTGACATTTCTTTCAAATAATTTTCGCGTTTTATTTACAATGCCGCCCCGACAGCCGTGATATCCTTACGAATTATCCAGGCAGGAGGATTACAGTGCGACGATTTCGGCTGAAACTCAAGGACCCTGTAAGCGGACTGACCCATTTTTTCGGCATCATTCTCTCGATCATCGCCCTGGCCGCAATGATCATGAGCTCCATCAATCCCATACAGCCGTGGCGCCTCCTGACCTGCACGGTCTTTGGATCAGGGATGATCATGCTGTATACTGCCAGCACGCTCTACCACTGGCTGAACCTTTCCGAAAGGGGCAACCGGTGGCTGAGAAGGTTCGACCACATGATGATCTTTGTCCTGATCGCCGCCACCTACACACCCTTCTGCCTGGTCCCGATGCGCGGCCCCTGGGGCTGGAGCATCTTCGCCGCGGTCTGGAGCCTGGCCGCGCTCGGCATGCTGATCAAAATCTTCTGGATGGATGCGCCCCGCTGGCTCTCGACCGGGCTGTATGTCATGATGGGCTGGGTTGCGGTCATCGGCCTTCATCCGCTTGTCGAGAGTCTGACCCCGGCTGCCCTCTTCTGGGTCTTTGCGGGCGGGATCTTCTATACGGCCGGAGCGCTCTTCTATGTCCTGAAACGCCCCAATTGCAGGGTCTTCGGCTTTCACGAAATCTTCCATCTCTTCGTCCTCGCCGGAACGGCCTCGCATTTCTGGGCCATATTCCGCCATATCTGAGAAGCCATATTTCCGAATTTCCGAGCGGCGCCGCCGGACAGGCCGGCTCATAGAGTAGAAAGGCGGGCTCACATTCCCCCCTGCACCTGATGCTTTCCGGCCGGCGTCCGGCTGCGGACGGAATTCGGGCGGCGCCACAGGGCCTCGCAAAACGACGGGGCATCCTTTTTCGGTATCCGGGTCCGGAATGCCGTCCCTCTGCGGCCTCATGCCGAAAAAATTCGATCCCTCGGATTATCTTTGTCCGCAGCCGCGGCGGATCGAACACGGGCGTGTCTGCGCCGTGCATGGAGCACGCACACCGCGCCGACCGCATTCCCGGACCGAGCAGGCGGTGTGTAAGACATTGCCAACCGCCTCGTGCACGATTATATTTTCCACAGGCGAGCCGAGTCCTCTGCCGGAAGCGGGCAAGGAAATCCGGGGCCACCGTCCGGAGGGAGAGGCCTGGGGGAGAGATGAGACCTCGGACGAGATGCGGGGCATGGACCGATGAGCCACAAGGAGTGCGCCTCCGCACCGCCGGGGAGACATCATCGCTTTGGATTCACGGCAGTAATGTATTCTGATTGCGAGGAGGGGGTATGGCCAAGAAAAAGGTCCTGTTTCCAGGGCTCTTGCTGGGGATTACTGTGGTCATCGTCATTTCATGGGGCTGGGGCTCGATCGGAGACACCCCGACGGACGGGGAGAGGCACGAGGAGCCCTTCTACTTCGGCATCCCGGAACAGCCCGTGTATTCGCGGTCCGTCGTCGACTCGCCCAGGAGTTCCTATGAGTTCGCCCCTGTCCTTCAGTTCGATCTGGTGAAACACGATTTCATCGTCAGGAACACCTCTGATGCCGCGCTCGAGCTGAAGAAGGTCGAGGCCTGCTGCGGCAGCCTGGTGGAATCCTACAGCCCGATGATACCGGCAGGAAAGGAGGGCGTCATCAAGGTCGTGCTCCTGACCGATCGGCGCGGCGGCGAGACGATACGGGGCACCATCCGCGCAGTCACCAGCGATCCCGAACATCCCGAGTGGACCATCGACATCTCCTGCTTCGTGAAGAAGTTCGCCGACATCTCGGAGCATACCATCATGCTGAACGGGCCATGGCGCACTCCCATCGAGGGTTCATCCGTCGTCGTGCCGACTGCCGACTATCCCTTTGCGATAACCTCCCTCGAGGCGAAACGGGGGATATTCATCACATATGGATACAAAGAGACAGCGCACGACAGCGGGAAGGCCTATTTCATCTGGGCGCGGAATACGCGCAAAGAGCCCGGAGTCATCCGGGACACGATCTATGTGCAGACCGACAACCCGGCCAGGCCCCAGTTCATTATCCGCGTGCAGGGAAAGCTCACCGACTGATCGAGCTACTCGTTTTCCGCCTGCTGCTTCTGATAGATATCCAGCGTCACCTTATTGCCGCTGATCAGCATCATGGCAAGGACATTGTCGTTGATGAACCGGGCCCTGTGGGAGATGGTCTTGCCGTAGTAATCCGTTTCCCAGAAAAACTCCTTTTTTACCGGATCATACTCATAAGTCCTGGGCGTTTCGAAGAAGGTGTAGGTCCGTGAGGTAGCCTCGTCCGGATAGAATATGAAGGTGCCGTCCCCCTGGGGTTCCAGGTTGAAGCCGTTGGTCTCCTCTTTCCAGTCGTCCACGCTCGCCCAGCCGCCCAGCCAGTAGACATCCGTGGGCGCGTCCCCGGTCTGAACGACTTCGTCGAGAAAGGCGATGTCTTCCACGTACTCGATATTGAGGTCATAAATCCGCCTCTTGATTTCTTCGATATCCTTCGGGTGCTCCTCGGGCCCTTCATCGACCTCGAACTCATCGTATGCCGTTTCAGCCGGGTCCTCGGAATCCCAGCCGTCGCTCTCCGGGGAAGGCGCCGCCTGCTGCGCGGCAGGCGGCTTCCCGGCCTGATCTCCTGTGCCCGGAACAGGCTGTGTCCCGCGAGCGAAAAAGAAATAAAACCCGCAGGCGAACACCAGGATGCCGGTCAGGATAAGCAGTATGCTCTTTTTGTTCATTGCATTCGTTTGCCTGGTATCGTCTTTGATACCAGCCTCCCTGTCATGCCGGCCGCGGGCCGACTCCTCCAGGAACCGAGAGAAGCCGTTTCCCGGCTCCTGTCAACGCGGCATATTCGCCGCCGGCATGGTCATGAGGATCTCGATAGGCCCGAAGGGCAGCGGCTCCGGGGGAGCCGCTGCTTCTCCTTCAAGCCGGAGGACTCGTTGGTTCAGCGATACATCGACCCGTCCACCATGGCGTCCCAGATCAGGTTGGCCAGAATCACCGAACCGTCATAGGTCGGGTGGATATCGTCCGACTTGATGTGCGCCGGCTGGATGTAAGGCCTCGAGTCGATGAGGAGCGCTTTATAATCCGAGCCGATGAAGACCGCTGGCCACGTGGAGAAATAATCCGGGAAGATGCCCGGATAGATCCAGTCATAGGCATAGTCGATGGCCTCGTTCTTCTCGATCTCGCTGCCCTTCACGTGATAATAGCCCAGCCACGCGCAGTCGTTGGGCGATTTGCTGTACATGGCATTGATCATGACCTCCATTTTGTCGCCGATGTAGTCGAGGACATCGAGGCATCCCTGGGTCAGCGGGTCTGCATCGCAGTCCATGGACCCCTGGAGGATGTCGTTGGCCCCGCCGTCTGCGATGACCGTCTTGAGGGTCGTCCTGCCGAGTGCCGTGTTCAGCTGGCTCTGGATCGCTGAAATCTTGGCACCGCTCACCGACCTGTCTTTGTAGCTCTTGCCGGATAATGACCTCAAGACCGTATGGATGTCGCCGGACAAATCGAAGACCGAATCACCCACAATCTGGACGTCATATTCATCTGCTGCAGGGTTATTGAAGTCCCAAGAGCATCCGGTCGTGGCCAGGGTCATTCCCGCGAGCACACCGATCACGAAAACTATCCTGATACACTTCATACAAACCTCCTCCTTGTATAGCGGATACAGTTCACTGACAATAGTGCTCAGTGCTTCTGCCGGGCAGGCCTGCAAGGTGTACATATGCACGCGGCATTACAGGCAGAATCATACTCATCAAAAGTGCTCGTACATTACTTATGAAACGGGTTCTATCCGGATTTCTCCACCAGGAATACGAAGGCGTGGAAATCCTCCAGATCGTCATCGCATGCCTTCAGGCCGAAACAGGTGATCTCGTCGCCCGGCTGCAGCACATCGAAAGATACAAGGGTGTCTCCCTTTTCCGAAATATACACCCCCGTGGCGGGCGATATTACCTGAACGGAAAGCCCGCCCACCTGGAGCGTTCTGCTGTACGGATAGATCTTTTCAACCACCCCGGTGACCGACTCGGGTGTTATCAGCACCTCCGACATGCCGTTATGGCCCTGGAAGATCCTGATATGATAAGAGCGGCACGAAAGGAGCTGGATCATGCCGTCAGGCACCGGGCCGTCGCCCTCCAGGGCAATGCGGGCGCCCTTGGGCACAAAGATCTCCCTGGTCTGGTCGGCGCCCGTATCGAGGAGAAACACGCATCCGTCTTCCCCGCATTCCACCCCTGCAGCCGTCCCTTCAATCTCGTCGGTCAGGATGATCAAGAGGGCGGCGGCGAGGGTTTTTTGCTTATCATCGAGCCTGCCGATCACCAGCACGCGCATCCCCGCTTCCAGGGCATCGGGATCCATGAGTGTGTCGCATCCCGTTGACAGGAGCGTCTCGTCTGCCAGCATGACCTTTATGGGGCTGTCCGCACCGTCACAGGAGTCCGGACTCAGGAGGAATTCCGTGAATCCCGGAATCTCCTCAATGACACCCTGGACCGACCGGCAATCGCCGATAATGATGAGCGATGCAGTGAAGCACCCTTCACGGGTCATGCCCCGCACCGTAACAGATTGCCCTTTTTCAAGGTCCGCAGGTGAGCCGAACACGCCGTCTGCCGTAAAAATCAGGGTATCCTCCGCAAAGCACACGCGGATGTCTCCCAGGCAGTTATCCGCCGTGCTTCCTTCACGCCTGAGGGTGAGAGATTCCGGGACCCAGTCGCCGCTCTCGTCATGGAGCTCTTTCACCTCGCCTGTGACCAGGGTGGGGCACTGGGACAGATCGTCTTTGGTGAGGATGTCGACAAAGACCACGGGCCTGAATATACACTTGCTCGACCCGCTCGGGTGGAGATGAATGGATTTATTCACGTCGATGTCGAGCCTCAGGTAGATCAGCTCGTTTTCGTCTATGTCTATGGGAGACCCCGGGTTGAGGTCGACCCTGCCGCTCGGCAGCTTGATCTCCATGTCCTCGCACGGGCCGCCCTCTGCCCTGACGCCGGAGATCCTCATGCGGATCTTCTGATATCTGCCCGCAGGGACCTCTTCGTTGATTAGGAGAAGGAAGTCCTCGTCGCGGTACTGCAGGAGATCGAGGGTATATCCTTCCTCGGAGCTGAAGATCGTGACGGCCTTTCCGCCGCAGTCCGCCTCGCCTTCGTCTCCGGGATCACAGACGGTGTCGTCTCCACGCTCATCATCGCATTCACCGAAGCCGCACTGATCGTCGTCACATTCTTCATGATCGCATCCGCCGTCATCACAGCAGCACTCTTTCCGGTCGCAGCAGTCTTCCACGTCATGGCATTCACGATCGCGATCATGCTTTTCTCCGCAGCACTTGTGATATCCATCGCAGTCTGCGGTAAGCAGTGATATTTCGGTGATGGTGATCCAGATGTTCCCGTACTCATGCGAAGGGGCATCCGTGATGAGGACGCCGACCTTGCCGTAAACCCCCTCGGCCTCAATGCCGCCTCCCGAGGAGCCCCCGCCGCTGCAGGCCCATGAGATGACGAGGGCGAGCAGGCAGGCGCAGATCGCCCCGCCCCGAAAGAAATGCTTCCGTGTATGTCCCATACCCCCTCCCCTATTCCATGGCGGAAACATCAGCCTCTTGTGTCAAGGCCTCATAGAGGAAAGCACCAGTGCACAAATACGGTCAGAAGCGCCGGATGCTCGTTGCAGCGGAGATTCTTTCAGGTCGGCGGGTCCTATGCCCTGGACAGTGATACTATACGACATTGTAATATAATGTTACGCGAGGAAAAATCCAGTGCCCCGGAGTGGTTTTCAAAAGGATATCCGTCGGAACCGGGCCCTGTTAAACCATGTCAAAGGGATTCTCCATACCCTGTACCCTGAAAAACCGGTGCCGGGCCTTTCAGATCCACTGGAGAGACGTCGCCTTGAATACTATCCACACTTCCCTGCCGGGCACGAGCTGGAGCTGTATGGCGGAGTGCTTGGTGATCCTGGCGTTGAGATGGATCTGGGCCACGACCACCTCCGTGAGAATGTTATCGGTGGACGCCTCGTCGCTCATGTTGAGGATCTTCCCCTTGAGGATGTTCAGCGCGGACTCCCTCTGCGGCGGCTCCAGCGCAATGATGATGTTGGAAGGGTTTAGGATCGCGCTGGATTCCAGGCTGGTTCCCCGGGCGCTCAGAATGACCTGCCCGTCCGGCAGGCGCTTGCTGAAGAGCCTGTCTTCCGTCTCCTCCCAGGGACCGTGAATGACGTTGCCGGCTACGTATTCCATGAGCCGGCCTTCTTCCATTCTTACGAGCTTGTCGGCCACCGTGTGGAGCCACAGGTAATCATGGCTCACGATGATGAGCGAGGTATTGAACATCCGGCGGCTCCTGTCGATGGCATCCTTGATGAGGTAGGAGCTGTGGCGGTCCACGCTTGCCGTGGGCTCGTCCAAAACAAGGACCTTGGGCCTGAGCACGAGCCTGGAGGCAAGGGCAACCCGCTGCGCCTCGCCTCCCGAGAGCTGGTGCCACATCCGGTGTGCGAACTTGTCCGGCGCAAGGCCAACCCAGCTCAATGCCTCGCGCACACGCTCGTCGGCATTGTGCATCTCGTTTCTGAGTCTGAGCCCGTAGGCCACGTTCTCGAACACCGTGCGCTTGAGCAGGTATGACACCTGGAGCAGCATGGTCACGCCTCTCCTCGCCTCCAGGCTGTCCGGGCCGGCGGGAACCCCTTCGAAGTAGATCGTCCCTTCGTCGGGAGCGTCGATGAACGCCAGCAGATTGAGCAGGGTGCTCTTCCCGCTGCCGTTGGGGCCCACGATCCCGAGAGACTCGCCGTTCTGGATGGTAAGCTCGGGGACATCCAGGCTAAAATACATTCCGTAGGAATATTTGAGATTCTCCACCCGGTAGAGAGGCGCGCTCATGTTGTTCTCCTTCTCAGGAGCACGAGCGCGCCGTTTAAGATGAACACGATGAGAAGGAGGACCACTCCCAGGGCAATGCCCATGGAGAACTGCCCCTTGCCGGTTTCCAGGGTGATGGCCGTGGTCATGGTCCTGGTGTACCACTTGATGTTGCCGCCGATCATCATGGCGATTCCCACCTCGGAGATGGCTCTGCCATATGCGGTGATACCGGCGATGAGCACGGCGAAGCGAGCCTCGTGCAGGGAGGTCAGGGCGAGCTGCACCCTGCCGGCGCCCAAGGATCTGAGGGTGGGCCGAAGCCTGCGGTCAAGCCCCTCTATGGCCGTGGCCGTAAGAGAGATCACGATGGGAAGAATCAGGAACACCTGGGCGATGGCGATGCCCGGTACGGTGTACAGGAGGTTCGTCCACCCCAGAGGCCCCCTCCTGGATATGAAGGCATAGACCAGGAGCCCCACCACAACAGTAGGCATGGCGAGGAGGGTGTCCACGACCATCCGGATCTGCCTTTTGCCCGGGAACTGGAAGTACCCGAGCACAAAACCCAAAGGGACCCCGATGACAACGCTTCCGGTGATGGACAGAAAGGTGACCTTCAGCGTGGTAATGATCGCCGAGTATGTCTCCTCGTCAAGTGTGAAAAGCAGAACGAAGGCCTGCTGGAGGCCCAGCCATAAATAGTCCATAGTTCCTTACGCGCTCATTTTCCTGCGTTGGGATAGAATAGCGGCTTGCCCATGAGCTTGAAATCGGCGACGAGCTTTTGTCCTCTCTCGGAAGTCATCCACTGGGCGAACTCCCGGGCGAGATCGTACTTTGCGTTGGGGCATCTCTCCGGGTTTACCGGGATTATGCTGTACTGGTTTCTCAGCTCCTTCTCGCCCTCGACCAGGATCACCAGCGGCGGATTGCCCTTGAAGTTGGCTTCGTACTTGATGAAGGTCCCGCGGTCGGCCAGGGTGTAGGCGTTCTGCTCGGCCGCGACGTTGATGGTGTTGATCATGCCCTGGCCCGTGGACAGATACCAGGATTCCTTGTCGGGTGTCTGGATGCCGGCCTGCTTCCAGAGATCCAGCTCGGCCATGTGGGTTCCGGATTTGTCGCCCCGGCTCGCGAAACGGGCTTTCTTCTTCTGTATGGCCTTCAGGGATTCCACAACACTCTTGCCTTTTATATTTGCTGGGTCTTCTTTCGGGCCGATGATTATGAAATCGTTGTACATGATCTGAATGCGATCCGTCCCGTATCCTTTTGCCATAAACTCTTTTTCCGCGTCCGGGTCATGGACCATGAGCACGCTCACATCACAGTTTTCTCCCAGGGCCAGAGCAGCGCCCGTTCCGACCGCGACCCACAGGAGCTCGATGCCGGTGTCCTTCTTTAACTCAGGCGCGAGGTACTCGAGCAGACCGGTGTTATCCGTGCTCGTGGTGGTTGCCATGAGCAGGGTTCCCTTGCCCTTGCCCTGGGCATGAGAAACACCTGCGCCTGCAAGCAGGGCCACCGCAACAACTACGGCCAGAATACCTGAAAACAATTTCCTGTCCAATGTACACCTCCTACGTTATTTTTTTTCACCCCCGAACTGCCTGAGCAACCCGGCCCGCCGCAAGGGCGTGTACCCTATCTAATATGCTATTATGAATAGATAAGCTCAATACCTTATGAGTCAACCGGCTTTCACATGTCAACGTTTTTTTCTTTGGCATGACATGGGGCAAAACAGACCTTACTGCGGTCATGTGAACAGAGGTTTACAGAGAAAGACGCTCCGTCCCGAGCCGGGC
>ERZ795061.4323-NODE-4323-length-12033-cov-11.036651_pt1 | contig 12033 bp, 10 predicted proteins | sample MGYA00375145_ERZ795061 | MGnify/ENA primary metagenome ERZ795061 (study PRJEB30190, sample SAMN05720144) | anaerobic digester metagenome | isolation source: active sludge of municipal wastewater-treating anaerobic digesters | place: USA | collected 2014-12-22 ... | reverse complement strand
CGCGCAATGTGGACGGCCGGAATAGATGGCGAATGGCTACTTCGTGAACAGGTCCGCATGCTGTTTCGACTGCATCCAAGAAATATCCCCGACGATGAAATACGGCGACTCGCTGGGGGGCTCCCCATTGGGACAACCCCATGGCAACACGGGCACATTGGCCTTCCGTGCCGCCTCTAATGAGGTCGTAAACAAGATGGGCCACGCGCGGAGTTTTCATGGCCCAAGCGGCTCCATCACCCGCCACAGTTCTTCCGCGGCCAACCGGATACCGGCATCGTTCCAATGGGTGTCATCCCGCCAATACAAACGAGTGCCTTGGGCTGTAACCGTGCGAAACTTAGGCAGCAAATTGACTGACGCCACCCCGTTGCTGATTAGCCCGCCGTGAATGGCTGCCAAAAGTTCTGGCCCGTGAGCCAAGGCTTTTTGGTCAGCAGCCGGCAATGCGGCCACATGAATTTGCTCCTTTTCCGGAACCAACAAAACCACCAGTGTAATACCACGCTCCCGGAAGCGCTGGGCGACCCGCGTCACAACCTTCACAATGGGCATTGCGTTATGCTCGGGCACAAGGAGAGGTAGCATTCGTAGATTTTCGCGATAAAACAGCATCGGGCCATACTGGGGGTCTTCTGCGCCCAGCACATCGTGCGGCCAGGCACGGAACACCAAAAGCCTTGCCTGTGCCCAAAGATGGCGACTCCAGAAAGATATCAGCGAGGTGTTCGGCCACGACCCGTGTAATGCTGATGGCTTCAAATATTCCCACGAGATGCCGGAAACAGCGCTGTTTTGTGCCCGGCTCTCCTGTGAGCGTTGACTGAACCAATAATCTATCGGTTGTCGTTGGAATAAAGGCGCGCCCAACTCACGGGCGGAAAGATTCCACACTACAAAGCGCGGCGGCGGGTCGAAGCGGTCGGAGGCAAGAAACCGCCGCATTTCCATGAAAGGCCCGGCCCCCTGCTGGGCGTGGTTATACACGCTGAGGCCACTAACCTCCGCTAAAACCTGCGCCACCGTCTGAGTGCCCAGCGCCAGCATAAAGCTATCGCCCAAAACCACAACCGCGTAGCCGCGCCCATCAACCGCAGGCGCGTTGCAATAACCGTAGGCATCCCGCTGCACCACGTAACCGGGATGAAACTCCGCGTAGGGGGCAGCAACCCATGAAAGTGGCACCATTTTGGTCAGGCCCGCTCCCACTTGGTCAGGCACATGGTGGACTGTCGGCTTGCTTGCTGCGGCAGGGCCTGATTGCGGCAAGGTCACCGGCGCCGGCCACCACTGATCCTGCCAACGGAACACCTTCCAACGCGCCACCCAATCTCCGGCGAAAAGCAAGACCCACACGCACAAGGCAAACATCACCCACCGGCGTTGTCGCGGTTGCGGCGCTGCGGCAAAGTCATTCAAAACTTCTGGATAATCCATGCGCATGAATGGGCCTCAAAATTGAAAATACAAAAAAGGTGAGCTGGTATTGACCAATAATACGGCCACGCAAACCAAGAAAAGAAATGTTAGACCCAAGGCCAGCCGGCGGCTGGGTTGCCAGCGTATTTCCCACGTATTGCGAGCCGCGAACACTAAAATCAGGCTAAAGAGTAGGATACCCCATTGCAGTGCACCGGCATCCACAAAAGAATAAGTAGCCCCCCAGCCGTTAAGCCCCGACATCCCCTTGGCCAAGCGACTAAACACTTCCAACGAGGGAGCGCGGAACAAAAGCCACCCCACCATGACCAGCATAAAAGTAAAACTCATCTGGAGCGGCCGCGGCAACCACCATCCCAAGCCCCGTTTATGGTTCATGCGTTCAAGTGCCAGCAGCACCCCGTGATAGGCGCCCCAAATAACGAATGTCCAATTCGCACCATGCCACAACCCGCCAAGCAACATGGTTAGAAACAGATTGATATAAGTCCGGATGGGACCTTTCCGGTTGCCGCCAAGAGTCACATATAAGTAATCGCGCAGCCACGAAGAAAGAGAAATGTGCCAGCGCCGCCAAAATTCGGTGATGGATAGTGACTGATAGGGCGAATTGAAATTTTGCGGGAACTGAAAGCCCAACATGAGGCCCAGCCCGACCGCCATGTCGGAATAGCCGCTAAAATCAAAATAAATTTGGCAGGTATAAGCAAGCAAGCTGCTCCATGCACCGGCAAAGCCAATGGTGGCCTGAGCAAATCCCCAATCGGCAATTGGCGCCACCCCATCGGCCAACAACACTTTTTTGGCCAGTCCCAACACAAACAACGTGATGCCGGCCCCGGCTTTGGCCCAAGTGTGGGTGCGCTGACGCAACTGGTTGTCCAATTCATGATAGCGCACAATCGGCCCCGCCACCAATTGCGGGAACAGCGAAACATAACAGGCGAAATCAATGAAATTGCGAGCGGGCCGGGCGTTGCCCCGATAGATGTCAATGCTGTAGCTCATTGACTGAAAGGTGTAGAATGAAATGCCCACCGGCAGTACCAGATGCAGCAGCGGGATAACCGGGTGTTCAGCGCCCAGCAGGCTCATGGCGGCGTTGATGGTGCGCGCACCCAAATCAAAGTATTTGAAGAACCCCAACATCCCCATGTCGCTGCATATCGAAACCAACAGCCATCGCTTTTTCTTGGCGGGGTCATTGGCGGCGGCAATCCGTCCCCCAGCAAAATAATCAATGGTGATGGCCAGCAACAGGAGTCCGCAATAGCGGTAATCCCACCAACCATAGAAGACAAAACTGCACAACGTTAGCCAAGCGTGGCGCCACGGCTTGGGGAACACCAGGAAATAGCCCACCAATGTTAGTGGCAAGAGCGCAAATAAAAATTCGTAGGAATTGAACAGCATACGTCAGGCGGCCGTCGTGGAAGCCAGCAAGTCAACGCGCTCTTCGTGGACCAGCCGAATCATGGCGGAGGATAGGCCGGCAAGTATCATCATTACGGGATTCCACGGCCCGGGTGAAAAACTCCCGCCGACTGCAAAAGCAACCGCTTGCAGTTGAAAAGTCCAGCCCAAATCGCGCAGTGCCGGCCAGCCGACAGCCTGCTTGCGGATTCGCCAACCTTGAATAAAGATTAAAATAATAAATCCCGAGTAAAGTCCCATACCGATAATTCCCATCTGCCGGCCAGCCATCAGGATTTCGCAATGCACTTGCCCGCTAGCCATGGGGTATCTATCCACATATTTTGAAGAATCGGGGTTAATTCCCACACCAAACAGCAGGTTTTCTTTTATGAGTGCCCACGTGTGCTTGTTTTTTTCGCTGCGTTCTTCAGCGCTCTGCTCATCTTGGGTCATCATCGTCATGGGCTCTTTCCCTTTGCTCGCACCGCCAAAAAATGCGGCAATGGACTGGGGAATTGTCCGAAAACGCTCGCGGTTCTTCTCGCCGGTCATTGGGAACATGACCACCAGCACGGCGGTTATGAGCAATAGCGCCCGGAAATGTTTCCGTCCGTAATAAGGCACCAAAAAAACCCCAATGGCAATCAAGGTGACCAATCCCGTGCGGCTGCCTGTTTCAAAAATAATCCACACGGCGGCTAACGCACAGGCCAAGAAAAACCATTTCTCCCATTTGTGCCGCGCCTGCTGGTATGCATACAAATAAAGCGGCAAAAACACGCACATCATATAGGCGAATCCATTGGGATTCTCGATCATGGAAACTGCTGCCCCCATCAAACGATCCCCGGAATAGGTCGCGCCCATGGCGGACAGTCGTAAGCCACCTTTGATCCACCAAAGCGTGCAAAACAGGGACGTTATTTGCACCGCCCAGACCCGCTGGATCGAAGTAACCATCACTTCGACCATGATGAGCAGCAAAGAATTCTTTACGATAATGTCGAGATATGGATTCCAGGCGGGAGAAATCTGGTAAACCCCAAAATGTTGCGACAAGGTGGCAAAAAAGAGCAGGGCAAAGGCCATCAGTGTCGCGGGGCCAAGCCGCAACAAAGGTTTTTGGGCTTCCAGGCAGGAAAGGATGTGCAGTCCGGTGGCAATCAAAAATGACAAATTGGCAATGCGCAGCGGCCACAGAAATGTAAAACGGTTCTGCGGTTGAACCAACAGCACACAGATATACCAGAGCAGAAAACGGAAAGCCCAAAGGCTCATGGCCCGCTTGCTCCCGTTGCCATGGCCAGCCAAACGGACAACATATTTTCTCCAACTGGCATCTGCCGATGGTTCAAGTTGACACCTAAAAAAATGTTCACAATTGCTTCCGCCGAGCCACAGCAGCAATGCAAGTCGCCTGGCACGAGGTTCGCCCGCCGTTGTATCTCAAGAACACGTGAGTTTCCAGTCTAGAGATGCCGCCTCGGCGATTCGGGCTTTTCCGGTGCCCCGCGGTGGCGTAGGATGCCCCACATGACTGAAGGAAAAGCCCAACCCTTGGCCGCTTCTGCTTTCGGCAGGCGGCGGTACGTGGCATTGCTATTGACTGGGCTGCGGCATGCATGCGGTTGGACACTGCGGGCGGCTTTTTTGCTGTTTCTCATCACGCTGGTGTTTTTTGCTTATCTGCATCTGGTCGGTCTTCCTTCCTATTTTTCCGATGCCCTACTCAACCGCTTGGCGGCCCAAGGCTATTTTCTCCAAATTGAGCGGCTAACCTTGGAAGTGGACCGCGGCTTGGTGGCTAAAAATGTGCGTTTATTCCTCAAAGAAGACGCGCCCCGGCCATTCTTGGAATCCGCCGAACTGTCAGTGGCGCTCAATCCCATCCCCCTGCTCTGGCATCAGGAATCCGTTCCGTTGGTTTCCATTGTGGAAGGTTCCTTGCGTTTTCAGGTCGGGCAAAATCAGCCAGAGACGCCTCATGGCACCCACGAGTTGGCAGTAACTCATGCAAACGCCCGCCTAAGCATCGCCGACCGCAAGATCACCCTCCACGAGTTCGCCGCCGATTTTCTGGACATTCATTTTCGCGGGCGCGGCGCTTTTTATCCGGCGGCCCGCCCACAGGCCCCGGCCACTAATCCATTGGCCCTCGTTCAGCAAGGCATGGAGGAAGCCCCCGCCTGGGTGCTAAATATCGTGGAGCAACTCAACCGAATATCGTTTGATCAACCCCCGCAAGCGGATTTTGTTTTCTCTATTGCGCCGGATCAACCCGCGCGCCAGTCTTTTTCGCTGCAAGTACGGAGCGCCTCGGGAGGGCAAGTGCAGGGTGTCGCATTCAGCCGCCTAGATTTTGATGTGGTGCTGAACGAGCAACAGGTCCGGGTACCGAATATCCAAATTCTAACCACCGCTGGCATCCTTGCTCTCTCCGGTCATTTTGACCTCGCCGACCAAACCACCCTGGTCAATTTGCACAACACGTTGCCGCCGGATACGTTGCTGCGCGTCATGCCGCCTCGCATTCAGGCGCAAGTGGCAGCGGCGGTGCCCATCCTGCAATTTCCTTTGCAACTGGACCTGCAACTGGGGCCCACTGCCGCCACCAATCTGCTGCAGCAGATCACCGGGCGTCTCAGTTTTGGCCGCACCGCACTGCGGGATGTGCCCATCGAAGCGTTGGACGTGGCCTTTGCACACACGGGGCCGGAAATCACCATTGGACCCGCAAGCGTGCAATTCGACACCGGCCCCCACGCGAGCAAACTGTCCGTACCAGAGGGGCGCTATAACTTGACCCGCCGCGATTTTCAGGCGCGAGTCCGGGGTACCATCAACCCCCATCTGCTCAAGCCGCTCCTGACCCCCAACATGCAGGCCATTGTGGATTGGTTCGAGTTTCAGGAGCCGATTCAGGGCGACGTTATGGTCGGCGGCACCGTTGGCAACCCCGCGATTTATTGTTACGGCCCGGTACAGGCCACCAACTTCTCTTTGCGCAACACCCCAATTCAATCTTTCCAAACCCAACTCAACATCACAAACGAAGTAATGCACATGACCCGGGCGCTTCTCGCCCGTCCCGAGGGCATGGCGCGCGGCGACATCCACATGGCTTTTTCCAACCAAACGCTGCGGCTGGACAATGTGGAAAGCACGCTGGATCCCCGCGCTACGGCCGATATGCTCGGCCCGGCCGTCGCCACCTTCCTTAAACCGTTTGTCCTGAACGGACCGCTGCGCCTGCGAATCAACGGCTTGCTGGATTATTGCAACTTTTCACTCAACCAGTTGCAGGCTCAGGTGGAAGCGCAAGGCTTCGGCTTTGACCGTTGGGTTGCCGACACGGCTACCTTTGATTTGGCCGCCGACGGGATGCGGATACACGTCACAAACGCGCTGGCCACTGCCTATGGCGGGCAGGCTGTAGGCAGCGGCTATTTTTACCCGGTGGGCTCGGACACCAATTGGCGTTACGAAGTGGAATTGACTGCCACCAACGTGAACCTGACGGAACTTCTCGAAGCATCCTTTGCCAAGCCCGTCAAAAACATGCGGGGAACGCTGGACGGCACGATTCGCGTCGGCGGCTATTTTGGCCAAGGAACCGGGCCCCAAGTGGTCGGTTCCGGACAGGCCACGGTCCGCGGCGGCCTGCTCTTTCAGACCAAATTATTCAGCGGTCTGTCCGCTATTTTGGACAAGATTTTGCCGGACTTCAACTTGTTTGCCCAAACCGATGCCAACGGTCATTTCACCATCCGCAACAGCCGCATCACTTCTCGCGATATTGATCTGCAAGGCACCATGTTTAGCGTGAAGGCCACCGGTGATTACTTCTTAGACGGCAATTTGAATTACCGCGTAGAAGTGCAACTGCTCCGAAATGGAACGCTGGCCACCATCGTTCGGTTGGCCACCCTGCCGGTCACGCGCCTGCTGGAATTTCGCCTGACGGGGACCTTTGAGGACCCGCGATGGCGACCGGTCAATCTGAATTTGCCGGACTTGTTTTCCGGCAGCCACAAGACAGCCGAGGCGACATCCCCATAGCCGAGCCGAAATTGCCCGCGCCGGCTTATTGAAATGGTTCGAGGCACCGCGGCAGAATGCCGCTCACGTGCGCCAAGAGCACCCCGTAGTTTACAATCGGTACGCCCGCCTCGCGCGCCTGCGCCAAGCGCCATTGCATCTCACGGCGGTTTAGCATGCAGCCCCCACAATGCACCACCAAGGCATAGTCCCGCAGCTCGCGCGGATACGTCATCCCCGCCGAATGCTCAAACACCAACTGTTTGCCCGTGTACTGCCGCAGCCGCGCGGGAATTTTCACCGTGCCGATATCATCGCACTGCCGTTGATGCGTGCATCCCTCCGCCACCAGCACCCGCGCGTTGTCGGGCAAGGAATCGATCGCGCGGGCACCCTGTACCAGCGCGGTCAAATCCCCCTTATAGCGGGCAAATAAAATGGAAAACGAGGTCAACCACACATCGCGGGGGACCACCGCAGCCACTTGCGAAAACACTTGTGAGTCGGTAATCACCAAACGCGGCCGGCCGTTTAAACGCGCCAGCGTTTGCGGCAGCTCCGTATCCCGGGTCACCAGCGCTTGCGCCCCCGCCTCCAAAATGTCACGGATGGTCTGCTGCTGTGGCAAAATCAGACGGCCCTTCGGCGCAGCCTTGTCCAACGGCACCACCAAAACGACCACATCCGCCGGCCTTAGCAAATCGCCAACTAGTCGCCGGGGGGATTCTTCTTCCGGCAGAATGCGGATCAATGCCAGCTTGAGTTCATCCATCCCCTCCCCGGTCACGGCGGAAACCACCACCAGCGGCACCCGTGCTTGCGTGGCCATGCTTTGCCGCACGGCCAGCGTGGGCGCGGCGGCATCGGTTTTGTTGATGACAAGCAACAACGGGATCCCCTTGGCCCGCGCTTGCACGGCCAAGGCCTGTTCGTGCTCGCCAAAGCCAAATTGGACTTCGGTTACCATAATAGCGATGTCGGCCCGGTGGAGTACATCGTGCGCGCGCTGAACCCGCTGCGCGCCGAGCTCGCCGGCATCGTCCAAGCCCGGCGTGTCCAAAATCACCACCGGCCCCAGCGGCGGCAGTTCCATGGCTTTGGCCACGGGATCAGTAGTGGTTCCTTTCACGGGCGACACAATCGCCACATCTTGCCCGGTCAGCGCATTGATCAAGCTGGACTTGCCGACATTCCGCCGGCCGAAAATGGCAATATGCCACCGCTCCCCGCGCGGCGTGCCGCTCAAGCTCATGGCCGTTGCCTCCCGTCGTGGGCGGCGGCCAGTAAATGCTGGCCACCATCCACATACACAATCTGGCCCGTCACTGCCGTATTTTCGGCCAGAAAGGCCACAGCATGCGCCACGTGTTCGGGCGTTGGACGCTGCTGCAACGGCACCGTGCCCGCAGCTTCCGTACGCTCAGGAACCAACACCGGGCCGGGCGCAACACCATTCACACGGGTATGCGGCACCCACTGTTGCGCTAAGCGGGCAATCGAACCTGCCAGCTCGCGCTTGGTGGCGGCATATTCGCCAAAAGCTGCGGCCTCGGGGCGTGCCGCCCAGCTATCCAGCAAATGAATCACGCAGCCCCCGCCGGGCTGCGCGGCAATCCGCGCCGCCAAATCCAATGGCGCCGCCACATTCACAGCGGCCAACTGGGCAGGGTCGGCTTCGTCATCGCGGGCAAACAACGCCGCATTATTCACCAGAACATCCACTCGCCCCAGCCATTCCATTGCTTCACGAAAAACCCATTCGCGCTGGGCCGGCTGTGACAAATCACCACGAACTGCCAAAACCCCATTTTTTAGTTCGCGGCACAACGCCAGAGCCTCCGCTTCAGAATGACGATAATGCACCACGACCGCGGCAGAACGTGCCGCCAGTTCTCGGCAAATGGCCGCGCCCACTCGGCGCCCCCCGCCGGTGACCAACACCACTTTGCCCTGCAAACTACCCATCATCTTGCCGCGGCTTGCTCCGCCCTAGGGTGATTTCCGGCGATCCACCACGCGCATGGCCTTGCCCTCCGAGCGCGGCGTACTACCGGGCTCCACCAAACGCACCCGCGCGTGCACGGCCAATTCCGTGGCCAGCCGCCGTTCGATTTTTTCCTTGAAAGCCTGTTGCTTCGTCATTTCGTCGAAGAAAATGCTTTCGGTCACTTCCACCAGCACTTCCAGTTCGTCCAGCGTGCCTTCGCGGCTAACCACAATTTGATAATGTGGCGCCACGCCTTCAATCGCCAGCAACGCCTGCTCGATTTGCTGCGGATACACATTCACACCGCGAATTATCAGCATGTCGTCGCTGCGCGCGGACACCTTGCTCATGCGCCGCCCCGTGCGGCCACAGACGCATTCGCCGGGCAAAAAGTGGCACAGGTCGCGCGTGCGGTAGCGCACCACGGGGATGGCTTCCTTGGTCAGCGTGGTAATCACCAGCTCACCTCCGGCGGCGGGATCCGTCACCGGCTGGCCGGTCGCCGAATCAACCAGCTCCGGCAAAAAGTGATCTTCGGCAATGTGCATTCCTTTTTGTTCCACACACTCATGAGAAACTCCGGGCCCCATGACTTCGCTCAATCCGTAGTTATCCGTGGCAAACACGCCCAGCCCTTTTTGCAGAGCCTGTCGCATCCCTTCGGTCCAAGCCTCGCCGCCGAACAACCCCAACCGCAGGCGGATGCGCTCTTTCTCCGGCGTTTTGGCCATCCACTCCGCCAAGTGCATCGCGTACGATGGTGTACAAATCAGCACCGTCGTCCCGTAATCCTTCATGATTTGGATTTGCCGCTCGCTCTTGCCCGATGACACAGGCAACACCGCCGCCCCCACCGTTTCCACGCCGTAATGATGCCCCAGCCCCCCCGTGAAAAACCCATAGCCAAAGGCAATTTGGACAATGTCGCCGCGCGTGACTCCGGCCGCAGTTTGCAGACGCGCCATCAGCTCGGACCATGTCGCCATGTCGCGCCGCGTATAGCCCACCACGGTCGCCTGCCCGGTGGTGCCGGACGAGGCATGGATGCGCACCACGTTTTCCATTGGCACCGCAAACGCCTGATACGGGAAACACGCCCGCAAATCATCCTTGGTGGTGAACGGTAAATGCGCCACATCCGCCAACGTTTGGATATCCCGCGGCCGGATGCCCGCCGCGCGCATTTTCTCCCGGTAATATGGCACCTTGTTCCACGCCGTGGACACCACCTTTTTCAGGCGCTTGAGTTGCAGTGCTGCCAATTCCGAGCGGGGCATCGTTTCGCACTGGGGGTTCCACAGGTGGTTGGGCGGCTGGGTGGTCACATTCATATCGGAGGCCCACTCTAGCCCCTCCCCCGCCGTCCATTCAACACCGAATCCCGCCACCCGCACCCCGCGCGATCCCACTTGACCGCCTTCCACCCGGCCCCTAGGCTCTCATGGCAAGGAGTAGCCACCATGAACAGCCACGACGACACCGTTTGGGTACCCTGCACCACACTGGAACGATTCATGCGCGATGTCTTTTGCCAACTCGGCACTCCGCGCGCTGAGGCCGCCATTTGCGCCAACGTCTTGATGGCCGCGGACGAATTCGGTTTCGACTCCCACGGCATTTCTCGGCTCAAACCCATTTACTACGACCGCATCAAAGCCGGCACCCAGCTCGCCAAAACCAAAATACGCGTTGTCAAAAACTTGCGCGCCGCCGCTGTCTTGGATGGCGGCAACGGCATGGGCCATGTAGTCGCCCACCGCGCCATGACGCTGGCAATCCAAAAGGCCCGCCAATATGGCCTGGGCATGGTGGCCGTGCGCAACTCCACCCATTTCGGCATCGCCGGCTATTACCCGCTCATGGCCGTCAAAGCCGGCATGATTGGCATTTGCGGCACCAATGCCCGCCCCTCCATTGCCCCCACCTTTGGCGTGGAAAACATGCTCGGCACCAACCCGCTAACCTTCGCCATGCCCACCAACGATCCCTTCCCCTTCCTCCTCGACTGCGCCACCTCCATCATTCAGCGCGGCAAAGTGGAAATCCATGCCAAATTGAACAAACCCCTGCCCCCCGGCTGGGTCATCGCCCACGATGGCAGTTCCCAAACCGACCCTCACGCCGTGCTTGCCGATCTCATCGCCGGCACCGCCGCCCTCCTCCCGTTGGGTGGCGCGGGCGAAGATTTCGCCGGCTACAAAGGCTACGGCTATGCCACCGTGGTCGAAATCCTCTCCGCCGCCCTACAACAAGGAGCTTTCCTGCACATGCTCAGTGGCCGCGATGCCCGTGGATGCGCCACCCCCATCCCGTTGGGCCACTTCTTCATCGCCATCAACATCCGCCATTTCACCCCCCTCGCCTCATTCAAAAAAATCGCCGGCGCCATCCTGCGCCAGTTGCGCGCCTCCCGCAAAGCCCCCGGCCAAAAACGGATTTATACCGCCGGCGAAAAAGAATATGCCACCCGCCGGGAGCGGCGACGCCGCGGCATCCCCGTGAATTTGGAAACCCAGCGCGAAATCCTCGCCATGCGCGATGAACTCGGCTTGCGGAAATACCACTTCCCCTTCGCGCCAAACTGAGCCCCAAAACGCGATAAAAAAGCAACCATCGGCCGCACCGCCACCGGCCACACAAAAAAGAAAAATTCAGGCCTCCGCCGCCGGCGGAAAGTCAAAATGCGTTTGGAACATTTCCACCAGCCGGTCGGCCACCGCCGCCTCGTTCTCGCCCATCACCTCGATCTTGATCGGGCAATTCTGGTGCATTTCCAGCGATAGCAATTGCATCACGGAACTCACGTCGCACGACCCATTTCCATTGGAGATACGAATCTTGCCCGGATACCCCTGGAAGGCCTTGACAATCAAGGCCGAGGGCCGGCAGTGAATCCCTTGTTCGTTCGCTATGATGGCTTCTCTAATTTGCATGATTAGTTCAGCAAAGCCGCGCATTCAGCCATAAGGCCCCCACCCTGTCCAGTAGAAAATATCCCTCAAAAAGCCCCTCCCCGTTCACACCCCGCAGACCACCGACAATTGAAAAACTTCTGCCCCGCTTCCGCGGGGTGGTGAAGCTGTTCCCTTTGAAAATCAATGGAGCCGGATAGCGGAAGCAGTCCGAACTCACTATGACCCCGAGTATGCCAA
>ERZ795061.4318-NODE-4318-length-12046-cov-6.748144_pt1 | contig 12046 bp, 10 predicted proteins | sample MGYA00375145_ERZ795061 | MGnify/ENA primary metagenome ERZ795061 (study PRJEB30190, sample SAMN05720144) | anaerobic digester metagenome | isolation source: active sludge of municipal wastewater-treating anaerobic digesters | place: USA | collected 2014-12-22 ... | reverse complement strand
TGTGTCATCGGCGTTGAACGTCGCGTCGAACAGTTCGGCCATTCGTTGTTCGACAGCGGGAAGAAGCTGGCGGGTGACGCGGACGCGGGGTCGTTCGATGCGGCTGAGTTCGGGCATGCGGCGAGTAAAGCGGATTTCGGGCTGACGTCAAGACAGGATGGTTGCACTGTCGGTGTACCTTACAGTATAGAGCGAGGCTCTGGGGTAAGATAATGGCAAATCAGGCAAAAATCATTTGGCAAGGCGTTGCACTGTGCACGGCGTTTTTCGGCGCGGTCGCACTGGACGCGCAGGCACAGCAAAAAACACCCTATTGGGCATCCATCGAAGAATCCGAGGCGCGGATGCGCACGGGGCCGAGTACCGAATTTCCGGTGAAGTGGGTCTACAAGCGGCAGAATATGCCGGTTAAAGTCGTTGCCGTGCACAGCGTGTGGCGCAAGGTTGAGGATCCCGACGGCGATCAGGGCTGGATGCATGTCCGCCTACTCAGCCCCAAGCGGACCGCCCTTGTGGTCGGAAGCGGGATAGCTGCCTTACGCGAGACCCCGCAGCAGACGGCCCGCATTGCCTGGCGTGTGGAACCCGGCGTTGTCGGCAAGATCGACGAATGCGACAAAGGCTGGTGCCGCTTCGACAATGCGGGGCGCTACGGCTTTATCGAAACCGACCGGCTGTGGGGCGACGAAGCGCTTTAGGCGTGGATCGCCTCGGGCAGAGGGGCATCTTCCTTGCCACGATTTACGACTTCAGCGAATTTCGCATGATATTTGGGGTGTTCGGTACCCATCCATTTGTCCCACCACGTAAAATATAGGCCGTAATTGGTGTTGAAGCCGCCATGATGGTGCAAGTCATGATGCACCGTCGTGTTGATCCAGCTTGTCAGGGGCGTCGCGAGCCACCAGCGCGGGAAAAATTCAAAGCCCGCATGGCCCATGGCGTTGCGGATGATCTGGAAATTCAGCCAGGCGAACATGACCCAGCCCGGCGTTGGCACGAAAAACTGCCATATGGGCACGAACATGAACATCACCACGGCTTCCGGTATCGCAAAGCTGTAGGCGGCCCAAGGTGTCGGAGTGATCGACCGGTGGTGGGCATAATGGAAATGCTTGAATAATTTGGGATGGTGCATGAAGCGATGCGCCCAGTAGAAATAGGCATCATGCGCGATGATGATGGCGGCTAGGATCAGCAGGTCGGTCCCGATGCCGAAGCTGCCGTCCAACCGTTTGAAAATACCGTTCTGGCTTCCCCAAATGAGGAATGCCGCGCCCACCGTGTAGACGATGGCGGACTGCATCGAATGCAAGAATTCGCGCCGCATATCGGCTGGTGTCGCCTCGCGCGCCTGGATTTTGCGCTGGCGTAGAGCGGTCCGGCGTAACAGCCAGACTATGGAAAATGTGACACTCGCCGCAATCAGATAGCGTCCGAAGTCAAAAGCAAAAACATATTGCCCTTTGGTCAGCAATATATCGAGGGGAGGAATTCCGGTGTTCATTTATTTATCCTTGGGCAGTTGATGTCCGCCAACTGCCAGTTCGTCGCCGGTTATGCCCTTCAATTTCCGAAACTGGCTAGCCGATTCTGAAATCAACCAGCTTTCAATGCGCGAAAGGCGCTGGGCGTCATGCCTTCTGCCTCGCGAAAGGCGCGGTTGAACGGGCCCAGCGATCCAAAGCCTGCATCAAGGGCAATGGTGATGATCGGTACGTCCCTTTGCGTCGGATCCGAGAGAGCCGCTTTCACCTCGGCAAGGCGATAGCCGTTCAGGAAGGACGTGAAATTGCGGTGGCCCAGTTGCTGGTTGATCGTCCGGCGCAAACGATATTCCTGCTCGCCCAATTGTTGGGCCAGCTTGGCGATCGAGAGGGTTTCGTCCCGATGCGCCATTTCGCGCGCCATATGCGCCAGCAGTTTTTCGGATAATCCGTCATCGGGCTGCGCTTTCGGAAGGTTGCTCCGTTGTACAGGCGCGGTCGGACCGAACAGGTCGGCCTGCCGCATCTGGAATAGGGCGGCGCAAAAGGCGAGAACAACCAAAATGATTGTGCTTCCCACGATACGGATAATCGACTTGTCGGCGATCTCATTATGTGCGGCAACCTCCGCAAAGGCGATAACAACGACATAAAATCCAACCACAGCAATAATGCGGGGCCGCATTTTGCGCCGTGGTTCGACCAGGTCGCCTTCGCGGCTTTTCCACACTTCCCAAAAGGCGGCGGCAGCGAAGGCGAGCATAGCCACACGAAACAGAACGCCCGAAACAGCATTGAACGGGCCATCTTCGGGGAAGGACAATTGCGTAACGCCGGTGTTGATCACCGATAGGGCGACGAGAAGAACGGCACCTGGTTTCACCCTGTCTTCGTCGCTGAACCATGCGCGGGTGAACAGCCAGAAAAGACCTGGTGTTGCGCTGGCCCCCAGGGCGAGGAACAGGCCAAATATATTGGGTTCCCGATACCAGCCCGCCGTGACCAGCAAATAGCAACAGATCGCAGCGTTCATCAGCACGGCCAGTCGGGCCGCCAACGACGGACCATGATCGCGGAGAAGAATCCAGCTCCACAGCGCGAGCAGGGATATTGCACCCCCGCGCGCCATCATGTCGATATGGTTGAAATAGTCCATCTGTGCGCATGGCTGTCATAAAGCATGCCGTGCGACAAGCTGATTTCGAAATCGGACAAATGCTGCAGCGTTCAGAATTTATTTTCGAAATCGCACTATACCGTCAGGCTCAACCCGACGGAGCCTTTTGTGCCGGATATTAGCAGTTTGAAGTTATTAGGTGCCGCCGGCATCCTGTCTTACGCAGCAGCGCGGCTCGCGGCGAAGGCGGGGATGATCGGGTATAGCCGCTTGCTGCTGATTGCTGTGCCGGTTTCAGGCATGCCCGAAATGCCGCGCGGTTTTCGGGTTGCATCCATTTCGGCCACCGAATTGGAAAAGCATAGCATCGACATTAGTCCCGCCGTCCAGCGCCTCCGCTTTGCGCAAGGCATGACCTGTCTCGCGGCATTCAACCGCAAGGAGGAACTGGTCGGCATATCCTGGGTTGGCGCAGGTCCGTTTGAAGAAGACGCCATGCCGATCCGTTTTCATGTTCCCGCCGATGCGGGATGGGACGCGGGGCTCTGGATCAAGCCACAGTTTCGGATGGGCAGGGGCTTTGCCGCGCTGTGGGCAGGAACGGCGCAATGGCTGAATGCCCATGATAAAAACTGGTCGATGAGCTGGATTGCCGACTATAATCTGCCGTCGATATTGTCGCACAAGCGGATGGGGGCTGTGACCGTCGGGCGGGTCCTGACATTCCGCTTCTTCCGCTGGCATTATATGGCCGAAGGACGCCCCAGATTGGTGCGGTTGAATAGCGGTATTGCGTCAAACGTCCGCTTGCCTCATGCTTCGTCGGACTCGGCATATGGGAGCATCTTGGCCTAAGCTGTTTACCGGATGACGATGATAGTGCGGGGCCACATGAGGAGAAGAAAAATGCGTTTGAAAATGGGCATTTTGGTTACCGGACTTTTGCTTTCTGCCCCGGTCTCTGCACAGAATTATAACGGCTTTGTGATGCAGCCTGAGTATAATTTCAGCTCTAGCGATATGTCGTGGTCCTATGGCGGCGTCCGTCAAAGTGCCGAGACGGTCTTGGCGCAATTGCGCGCGCGTTGCGACAGCGATCGCCAATATGACCAATATTATTGCCGGCGCGGCATGAAGATTTTGAACAAAGCCTATGCCGAGTATAAATTGCGCAAGGCTGCGGAAGCTACAGCGGCAGAATAACGATCCGGCATGCATTTCACGATAGGCGCGGCGACACGCCGCTGCTATCGCTTGGGCTATGTCCGAACAGAAGCATCTCTACCTCGTTGATGGCTCCGCCTATATCTTCCGCGCCTATCACCGCCTGCCGCCACTGACCAATATTCATGGGGAACCGGTGGGGGCCGTTTACGGCTACACAACCATGTTGTGGAAGCTCGCCGACGATCTTCATCAGGCCGATGGCCCGACCCATATGGCGGTGGTTCTGGACAAAAGTTCGCAGTCGTTCCGCAACGAAATCTATGATCTCTACAAGGCCAACCGGCCCGAGCCGCCCGAAGATCTGCGCCCGCAATTCCCGATGATCCGCGACGCCACGCGCGCCTTTTCGCTGCCGATGATCGAGGAAGACAATGTCGAGGCGGACGACATGATTGCAAGCTATGCCAAGGCGGCGTGTGCAGCGGGATGGCATGTGACCATTGTTTCGTCCGATAAGGACCTGATGCAGTTGGTCGAACCGTGCGTCGACATGTTCGACACCATGAAAAATGAGCGCATCCGCGCCGAAGAAGTGATCGAGAAGTTCGGCGTCGGACCCGAAAAGGTCGGCGATGTGCTGGCGCTGATGGGCGACAGCGTGGACAATGTCCCGGGTGTTCCGGGCGTGGGCCCGAAGACTGCGACGAAGTTGATCCAGGAATTTGGTGACCTTGAAAGCGTGCTTGCCGCCGCGCCCGATATGAAGCCGTCGAAGATGCGCGACAATCTGATCGAACATGCCGACAAGGCGCGGCTGTCAAAAGTGCTGGTGACGCTGAAAGAAGATTGTCCGCTGCCGATCCCGATCGAGGACATGAAGCTGGGTGCGATTCCGGAAGAGCCCTTGGCTGCGTTCCTGCAACATCATGGCTTCAACTCGCTTCTGAAGCGCATCGGCCAAGTGGCCAATACCGCGGCGGCAAACAAAGCGATTGCAGGTAACCCCAAGGCGACGAGCAAAGGGGATGGTGCCACAAGCGCGCCGGTTGCCGGGAAAGCCGCACTGCCGCCTGCAATGCCACCGATTGATGTGAATGCCTATGAATGTGTGACGACGGTTGACCGGCTTGATCACTGGATTTCGCGCGCGATGGAAACGGGACTGGTGGCCTTCGACACCGAAACCGACAGTCTGGAAGCGGTGACGGCGCGCCTTGTCGGGTTCAGCCTAGCCGTGGCGCCGGGGGAAGCGTGCTATGTGCCGCTTGGCCATGGAGGCACCGACCTGCTCGCCGAAAATCCGGAGCAGATTCCCTTTGCCGAAGCGCTAGCGCGGTTGAAGCCTTTGCTGGTCGAACAAAGCATTTTGAAGATCGGCCAGAATCTCAAATATGACATCAGCGTATTGGCGCAGCATGGCCTGACGATCGCGCCTTATGACGACACGATGGTCATGAGTTTTGCACTGGATGCGGGCGATCATGGCCATGGCATGGACGAACTGGCGCGTTTGCATCTGGGGCATGAATGCATCAGCTATAAAAGTGTGACCGGCACCGGCAAAAGCCAGATCGGCTTTGCGGAAGTGCCGCTATCCGATGCAACAAAATATGCGGCGGAGGATGCCGATGTTACGTTGCGTCTGTGGCACCATCTGAAATTGCGGTTGAGCCCGGATAAGGTGACAACGGTCTATGAACTGGTCGACCGTCCGTTGGTACCTGTCCTGTCGAAAATGGAATGCATTGGTATCAAGGTCGACCGCGCGGTATTGGCACGGCTGTCGGGCGAATTTGCCGCGCAGATGGAAAGCCTTGAAAAGGAAATCCACGAACTGGCGGGGCAACCCTTCACCATTGGTAGCCCGCAGCAATTGGGCAATATCCTGTTTGAGAAAATGGGGCACAAGGGTGGCAAAAAGGGCAAGTCCGGGCAATATTCGACCGATGTGACCGTGCTCGAAGATCTGGCCGGGCAGGGCGTGGAAATCGCACGCAAGGTGCTCGACTGGCGGCAATTGGCGAAGCTCAAATCAACTTATACCGACAGCTTGCAGGAACAGATCAACCCGAAAACAGGTCGCGTCCACACCAGCTATTCACTGGTCGGCGCGCAGACCGGGCGGCTGTCCTCGACCGATCCCAATTTACAGAATATTCCGATCCGCACCGAAATGGGCCGGCAGATCCGCGATGCCTTTGTCGCGGAACCCGGCAATGTCATCCTGTCGGCCGACTATAGCCAGATCGAGCTGCGCCTTGCCGCACATTTTGCCGATGTAGCGCCCTTGCGGGATGCCTTTGAAAAGGGTGAGGATATTCACGCGCGCACCGCGCAGGAAATGTTTGGCGAGGTCAATCGCGACACCCGCGGCCGCGCCAAGACCATCAACTTTTCGATCCTTTACGGCATTTCGCGCTGGGGCCTCGCCAAGCGCCTGGAATCCACGCCGGATGAGGCACAGGCCCTGATCGACGCCTATTTCAAACGCTTTCCGGGTATCTCCAACTATATTCAGGAAACGCTGGCGACGGTGCGGGAGTGTGGCCATTCCACGACTTTGTTCGGCCGCAAGACATGGTTCCCGCGGATCAAATCTGCCAACCAGGCGGAGCGGCAGGGAAGCGAGCGCGCTGCAATCAATGCGCCGATTCAGGGGACAAGCGCGGACATTATCAAGCGCGCCATGGTCCGCATGGGACCGGCTTTGGAGGCAGCGGGGCTGCCCCATGTAAAGATGCTATTGCAGGTGCATGACGAATTGGTTTTCGAACTGCCCGAAGGTGACGTCGCCGCCGCCAGCAAGGTGATCGAGGCGGTGATGGCGGATGCTGCCGAACCGTTGGTAAAGCTGACCGTGCCACTGGGCGTGGAAATCGGAACAGGCGCAAGCTGGGGCGCAGCGCATTAGGGTTTAACCTAAGGCTGCCGCGCCCCGCTAGGCGTCAGTTGGCGGCTTCTTCGCCTTCTTCTTCCTCTTCAAATGTGATCGCTACGTCTGCATTTGCCGACAGGCGCACGGTGCCGTCTTCGACGGTCGCGACCAGGCCACCGCTGATATAGTGGTGATGCCCTTTATGATGGCCTTCACCGCCATCTTCTTTGGTCAGCTTGATACGGTCGCCGACAACGCGGTCGACAGTGCCGACATGCACGCCGTCCGCGCCGATGACTTCTGCATGTTCCTTTATGTTGGAAAGGTCTGCCATATGTTTTCTCCTGAAGTGGGATAAGGGTAACACCCGACAGCGGCAGAAGGTCCATGGGCGAGGCGTCCGCAGGACATGTCTTTTTTCCTTCGCATTCGCATAGCCGATTTGTCGCACAGACGACGCAATAGTGACGCGCAGCACCGCCATAGCGCCAGCGTCTTACGCCGTTGGAGTCTCCCACCATGCGTTCACATTCTCTCCCAATTTCAATCTCTCTTTTATTGGCATCGACCGCTTTCCCGGCATTTGCGCAGACAGCGGACGATGAAGAGCAAGCTTATGAAGGTGAGATCATCGTTACCGCACAAAAGCGCGAAGAAAGGCTGATTGATGTTCCCGTAACCCTGAGCGCCGTTAGCGGTGCACGTTTGAAGGAACTGGGCGTCAGCGACCTGGACGAGCTTGCCAACTATATCCCCGGCCTCAATATCCAGGAGCAGAGCGCGAACAACCCTGGTGTCGTCATTCGCGGTATCACATCGGATTCCGGCTCGGCGCAGCAGGCCGCACGCGTCACGCTCTATTATAATGGCGTCGACATTTCCCGTTCGCGCGGTTCCTATCAGGACATTTATGACATTGAACGGATCGAGGTCATCAAGGGACCGCAGGCGACGCTGTTCGGAACCGCATCGGCCGTTGGCGCGATCAGCATCATTTCGGCACGCCCCGAAGCCGGATTTTCCGGATCAGTCACCGGCGGTATCGGCAATTTCAATCAGCGCCAACTGGGCGGCCACCTGAACATCGGTTCGGACGAGATCGCCGCGCGCGTCGCCTTCGCGTTCAAAAAGCGCGACGGCTATGTCAACAATCTCGCCCCCGGTCAGGAAGACCTTAATGGCCAGAACCAGCTGGGTGTCCGCGGTTCGCTCCGCTTCAAACCAAGCGATGAGCTGACGGCTGACCTGATCCTAACATATGATCGCCAACGCAACCCCGGCACCGCCTTTGTCTCGCGCGCCTTGCCGACGACCTCGGGACCGGGCAATCCTTTCGGCGATGCGTTCCTTGGCGGGTCGCCGCTTTCCTTGCAGGATTTATATCAGGATAAGCTGGGCCTTACCCGCGACGTGTATGACGTCAATTACACCGTGAACTGGGAATTTGACGATAATTGGGCACTGACGATGGTCAATGGCTATCGCAAATTTGACTCGCTTGAGGTTTTCGACGCCGACGGTTCAGCCGCATGGTATCTGGAATTCACCGAGCTTGCCAAAGGCGACCAGTTCAACCACGAAACCCGCTTTGCCTATACCAACGACAAATTCCGCGGTTCGTTCGGGTTCAACTATTTTCATGAAAACAGCATCCAGAATGTGCCTTTCTCCAGCGAAGAAGGCACGTTCCTGCAATGCGCCGCTCGCCTCATTCCGGGGTTGCCCTGTATTGCGGTAAACGGCACCGTTTCCGCCGCGGGGGCAACAGCGATTTTGACCGGCGGGCGCTTTACCCAAGTTCCGTACAGTTCGGTTTTTGAAAATCAGGGACGCAACGACAGCTATTCCATGTTCGCAGATGGCACATGGATTCCGACCCCCGCCCTTGAAATCACGGCAGGCGCACGCGTGCTGATCGAAAAGCGCCGCTCGGGCTTTTATGCACGGGTGCCACGTTCGCTGATTTCCGGCGGCGCATCGCTTATTCCGGGCCAGGTCGATACCGGCGGGCAAACCTTCCGGACCGAGGATAGTTTCGCCGCTGTCTTGCCGCGCCTGAATTTGCTTTACCGCTTCTCGGATGATTTCAATGCCTATGCGACAGTATCCAAAGGCCGCCGGTCCGCGACGGTGCAATTGGGTGCGCGGGCAACGGCAACGGGCCCTGTCGCCAACTTTACGCCTGTTCTGGCGGAGAATGTATGGAACTATGAAATCGGCGTAAAGGGTTCTTCAGGCATGTTTTCGGGGTCCATTGGTGCCTATTATCTGACCTATGATAATTTTCAGGTGAGCGTCGTCTTGCCGAACGGCACCACGCAGACCCAAAGCGCCGGAACCGCCACCAACAAGGGGGTTGAGGCCGAACTGACGATCAAACCGGCTAGCTGGCTGAGCGTGTTCGGGAATATCGGCTATATTGATGGAGGTATCGACGACAAGCCAACGATTGCGGCCAACTTCCGTGGCGCGAAGTTCCGGTTGCAACCCGATGTCCAGGCCGCCGCAGGCTTCACCATCGACGCACCGATGGGTGGCATCACCTTCTTTGCCACGCCTTCGGTCACCTACCGCAGCAAGATTTTCTTCGAAATTCCGAACAATAATCTGATCAGCCAGGAAGCCGTGACTTTGGTCAATGTGAACGCAGGTTTCCGCTTTGACGGCGACCGGTTCGAAGTGTCGGCCTTCGCCCGGAACCTGTTGAACGAAGACTATCTGCTCGATGCCGGAAACACCGGTGGTGCCTTTGGTATTCCGACCTTCATTCCAGCCGAACCGCGCCTGTACGGCATCCGGGTCGGTGCAAAGTTCTGATTGTCACAGAAAAACTGGAACTGACTCGAAACTGTCATGCGTACGACGTGAACGCGTAACGCATGACGGCTATCCGGCAGTTCCAGTTAAGGCAATAACTGGGAAAATCATGACAGACGTTTTGACCAAAAACCCGCTGAGCGGCATCTTCGATCCGAAAATGCCCGATTGGTTCCACGAACAGGAACCACGTAGTTTTCAACCCAAGCAGAAATACCGCACCGTCTGGATTTCGGATGTCCATCTGGGGACGTCGGGATGCAATGCTGAGCTGCTGCTCGATTTTCTGCACAGCATCCAGTGCGATACGCTCTATCTCGTCGGTGATATTGTTGACGGCTGGCGCCTTCGTAAAGGCTGGTATTGGCCATCGAGCCATAATGAGGTTCTGCGCCGCATATTGAAAATGGCGCATAAGGGAACGCGCGTTGTCTATGTGCCGGGCAATCATGACGAGATGTTCCGCGATTATGTGGGGCTCGGTTTTGGCGGGGTCGAACTGGCGCATGAGGCTATCCACGAAACCGCCGATGGCCGCTTGCTGCTGGTCACCCATGGCGACATGTTCGACAGCGTCGTGCTCTACGCCAAATGGTTGGCCTTCCTCGGGGACACAGCTTACACCTTCCTGCTGAAAGCCAATGTCTGGCTGAACGCCGTCCGCCGCCGGTTGCATCTGCCTTATTGGTCGCTTTCCTCCTACCTGAAGATGCGGGTGAAGAACGCGGTTTCATTCATTGGCAAATATGAAGAGGCCGTGGCCCCTGCGGCGCTTGATCGCGGTGTCGACGGCGTTGTCTGTGGTCATATCCACCATGCCGAAATCCGCGATATCGACGGCGTCACCTATTATAATGACGGCGACTGGGTCGAAAGCTGCACGGCATTGGTCGAAGACAAGTTCGGGCAGATGTCGATCGTCGACTGGGCCGAACATAATCGCCAGCGCCAGCAGGCGGCCAAGCGCGAAAAGGCCTTGGCATGAGGATCGCGATAGCAACGGACGCCTGGCGTCCGCAGATTAATGGCGTCGTGCGCACCTTGGAGATGACCGTAAAGTTGCTCCGCGCACGCGGCCATGAAGTTTGCGTCATGAGCCCAGACCAGTTTCGCACTTTGCCCTGTCCGGGCTATGGCGAAATACGCCTGGCCGTCGCGCCGCGCTTTGGACTGCGCAAGAAACTGGCCGATTTCGCGCCGGACATTGTCCACATCTCGACCGAAGGGCCGATTGGGTGGAGCACAAGGCGCTGGTGCATGGTGCACAAGATTCCCTTCACCACGGCCTTCCACACCCGCTTTCCCGATTATGCATCGGTGCGCACAGGTTTGTCTCCCGACTATTTCTGGCCGGTGATGCGTATATTCCATAAATCGTCACGCGCCGTTCTGTCGGCAACGCCGCGTTTGAGTGCAGAACTGGAAAGCCGGGGTATCCCGCACACCCGTCCGTGGACCCGCGGCATCGATACGGAGATTTTCAAGCCCGGCCTTGCTCCGCATCCGGCGCTTGCAGCATTGCCCAAGCCCATATTGCTCTCCGTCGGGCGCGTGGCGATCGAGAAGAATCTGGAGAGCTTTCTCGGTGCGGCGGTTGCGGGGACCAAAGTGGTCGTGGGCGATGGCCCGGCGCTCGAAGAATTGAAACGGCGCTACCCCGATGCTTTGTTCATGGGCAGCTTGAACGGCACCGAACTCGCGCAGGCTTATGCCGCTGCTGACGTTTTCGTTTTCCCGAGCAAAACCGACACGTTCGGACTGGTCATGATCGAGGCACTGGCCTGTGGCGTCCCTGTCGCAGGCTATCCGGTGCCCGGTCCGCTGGACATCATCGGGGCAGAGGGCTTGGGACCATTTGATGAACTGACGGAACCCGTCGGGTCGGTATCGGAATCCTTGTCATTCGCGATAACCCAGGCGTTGAGCTGCAGCCGAATAGCCGCAGCTCGCTATGGCGCGCAGTTTACATGGGATCGTGCCGCAGACCAGTTTCTGGCCGCCCTCTATGCGGCGCGCGAAAGGGCTCTTGAGCTCGCTTAACCGCGTTCGCGGGTTTGCCTGTAGGTTCCGAGCAGCCGCACCGAGTTGCAGTGGAAGCGGAGTTCGTCCAGCGCGCGGTCGACGGCGGTATCGCCCGGCGCACCTTCAATGTCGGCGAAAAACTCGGTTGCCGCAAAGCTGGCACCATTTTGATAGCTTTCGAGCTTCGTCATATTGACGCCGTTCGTCGCAAATCCGCCCATCGCTTTGTAGAGCGCTGCGGGGATATTCTTCACCTCGAATATGAAGGTCGTCATCAGGGTTCCGTCCATCGCGGAGCGGTCCGCAGGGTCGCGTGACAACACGACAAAGCGCGTCGTGTTGCTGGCATCGTCCTGCACGCCATCATTGATCGCGACCAGCCCATACATTTCGGCGGCAATGGGCGGGGCGATTGCGCCTGCCGAAGGGTCGTCATTGGCCGCGACGAAGGCGGCGGCTGCGGCTGTATCGGCATAGGCAACCGGAATGATGTCATGTGCGCGCAAATAGTGGCGGCATTGGCCCAACGCTTGCGGATGACTCATCGCCGTGGTCAGTTTT
>ERZ795061.4316-NODE-4316-length-12050-cov-4.427595_pt1 | contig 12050 bp, 14 predicted proteins | sample MGYA00375145_ERZ795061 | MGnify/ENA primary metagenome ERZ795061 (study PRJEB30190, sample SAMN05720144) | anaerobic digester metagenome | isolation source: active sludge of municipal wastewater-treating anaerobic digesters | place: USA | collected 2014-12-22 ... | reverse complement strand
GACCTTAAGAATGGGAAGAACTTTACCATACTTGAATACAACGGCTGTGGCGCCGAGCCCAATCATTTTTACGACACGGGTTATACATTGACCGGGGCTTACAAAGAGATATTGAAACACTGGAAAGCCCTTTACGAAATATGCAAACACAACCGCAGGCAGGGAATAAAACCCTGGCCCTTTGTAAAGGGAATAAAATTCCTGGGAGAAATTAAAGAGCATTTTAACCTCATCAGGGAAGTTGATGCTAAGATGAAGTAGGTATAAATAATTCAGTCAATCGTAAAAGCCGCATAGTTGCCATGATGGGTTATAGAAACCGGGATGCTTTGTTCGTGCCGGCTGCAATACAAAAAAGGAATGCCGTTCCGGTCTTTGATGATCTTTATCTCCTCTTTTTGTTTTCCGGAAACCAGTGAGTAAACCGAGATCATTCTTTCATAAATAAGCTGCTGTTGTTTATCCAGGTCAGTTTCTGCGATGCGAAAACAATAATTTACAAATGTTGCCTTGCCGGGCCCGTCTTGTTTTGCAATACTGTATATGTATTTTTTACCGGTGCAGGTGGTAATGTAATAGGTTGTACTGTTGATCTCCACTTTTCCGGCGGATCTGCTGAATAGGCTGCAATGGAGTTTTAGCGGGGCAAAGGATCTTCCGCCATATTGCCGGGTGTAGATCTTGTAAGCGCTTTCCTTCATGCTCCAGAGCCTCCATACCATCTCTTGGGGGCAGGATGCTTCACGAATGTACTGTTGCTCGGGCGGCGTGAATATTTTTTCCAGGAATCCTTTCCGTTGCCAGTTGCTTTCGGCAGCAGCTGCAGCCATGTCTATAATGTCGTTACCGGTCATTTTTCACTGAGTTTGCTGTTTATTATCTCCATAGCAGCCTTAACGGTCAGCATTTTTTCCATCGATTCGTTGTCGATGATGATGTCGAATTCCGTTTCAATATCCAGGATCACATCCACCAGGTTGGCCGAATTGATCTTAAGGTCTTTCAGAAAATCAGAATCTTCGTTGATGTTCTGAAAGGCTTCCTGGTCCTTTACATAGGGCTTCACAATTTCTTTCAGTGATGCTATCAATTCTTCGTTGGTCATTCCTTGTACTTTTTAAAAATAATGCAGCTGTTCACATCGCCAAATCCAAAACTGGCTTTGGCTATCACCTGCAATTTATCGGTTTCTATAAGTGTATGCGGTATTTTTTCTATGTCGATCAGGGCAGCTATCTCCGGGTGAACGTCTTCACAGTTAAGCGAAGGGAAAATGAAATCATTTTTTAATCCCAGTACTGCTGCCACGCATTCAATGGCCCCCGCAGCGCCCAGGCAATGGCCTGTCATGGATTTTAATGAATGTATGTAAGGAAAATCACTTCCTTTCCTGTTCAATGCTTCTGCCCAGTTCTTTATTTCCGTTGCATCTTTTGTTGTTGCTGTCAGGTGACCGTTTATCAGGTCTATCTCATTTGCATGGATGCCGGCATCTTCTACCGCTTCCTTGATGCAACGCTGAACGGCGGCGGAATTAGGTGCGGTCATGGTACCATCGCTTCTTTGTCCGCCGGAATTAACAGCGCCGCCCAATATCTCGCCATAGATCTTTGCACCTCTTTCTTTTGCACTTTCTAATGATTCTACTACCAATGCAGCTGCCCCGCTTCCCGGTACAAAACCGCTTGCACTTGCGCTCATGGGCCTTGATGCTTCTTCGGGAGAGTTATTGTTTTTGTACGTGGTTACTTTCAATGCATCAAAGCCGCCCCATATATACGGACCGTGATCGCTGCATCCTCCCGCCAGCATACGTTTTGCTTTGCCCGATCGTATGCGTTCAAATGCCATCAGGACAGCGTCGGTGCCGGTGCAACAGGCAGATGAGTTGGTGGTAACTAAATTGCCAAAGCCGATGATCCCGTTCAGGTAAGCAGAAATGCCGCTTGCCATGATCTGTAAAACGGTGGTGCTCCCGAGTTTTTTTACATTGCCGGCATCAACATGGTAAATTGCTTCCCTGTATTTTTCCACGCCTGATGTTCCGGTGCCAAATACGGTGCCGCTGTCCCAATCCGGGTTTTCGGGTCCGTTCATGGGTAAGCCGGCATCATTCCATGCATCTATTCCTGCTATACAACCATACAGTATGCCGGAGCTGTTAAAGTTCCGTAGTTGAAGCGGAGATAAGTATTGTGCTTTCAATTCTTCGCTAACCGGTGGTATGCCGCCAAGGCAGCAGGAAAAATTCAGCTCTTCCAGTTCTTTATAAAAACGAATGCCGGATACACCGTTCTTTATAGCATCGGTAAAAGCAGGGATGCCCACACCGTTTGGAGCCGCTACGCCCATGCCTGTTATAACAACCCGGTTATTCACTTGCTGTATTTTATGATGCCGGAAATAGAGCCTTTGCAAACGATCTTGTCTGCACTGTTCCTCATTTCCACTTCGCAATTGAGTTTACTGAAACGAAAATATTTTTTCTGAGAGGTCACGGTTACTTTTTCGCCCGGGAAAACAGGAGCAAGAAAATCCACTTCAACAGAGGTGAACGCAATTTCGGGCATTGCGGATGCAGCTATTTTATCCTTCATTAAATAGATCCCCAGGCAAACCACACCTATCTGCGCCATTGTTTCTGTAAGAATAACACCGGGGGTAATGGGAAAATTTTTAAAATGACCCTGGTAAAAATATTCATTGGGTTTATACGTATAACTTCCTTTTGCCCCATCTTCCGTTATTTCATGCAATTCATCAGCAAATAAGAAAGGAGGGGAATAGGGCAGCAGGTTTAATATTTCTTTTGTTGTCATTGTTTAACTTATATGTTCTCCGCCATCGGCAATAATGATGCTTCCGTTTATCCAGGCCGCTTCATCCCTACATAAAAGGTAAACAACATTTGCCACATCGCTGGGCGTTGTTAACCGTTTAAATGGATTCCGGTTCACCGCATGTTCTTTTATCTGTTCATGCCCGGGTATCATGCGGAACGATTCGGTATCGGTAACGCCGGCCTGCACACAGTTTGCTTTTATACCATGCGGAGCAAATTCCAGGGCAATATTTCTTGTGATGGCTTCCAGTACTGCTTTGGCGGCAGATACAGCCGCATAATTTTTCACAGCCCTGGTATTTCCCTCGCTGGTAAAACTGATAACCCTTGCATCGGCCGCAAATAGTTTTTTTTCAAAAAGAAGTTTGGTCCAGTCGTATAAACTGATGGCCATTGATTCGATCGTTAAATGAAAATCATCATTTTTTAACGATGCCTGTTCGTTGCCGGCCATGGGTTTTAAATTTCCTTTTGCAATGCTGTGGATGAGTACCCTGATCTTTCCCTGTTGGCCCAGTTTTTCTTTTATCTTTTCAATCAGTATAACTCTCTTTTCAACATGCATGGCATCTTCGTTGAACGATAAAAATTCAACACCCATTGCTTTTATTTCTGCAAAGCCCTGTTCAACGGCCGGTATGCTCACTTTACTGTTGCGGTGAACAATGATGATGTTGCAGCCATGCTGCGCCAGTTTTTTGGCACTGGCCAATCCCAGGCCGGAAGAACCTCCGAGGATGAGCGCCCACTGGTTTTTATTTTCAAATTCTTTTACCATTTCAATAAAATGCTTTGTGCCGAAAAGCCCGGGCCAAAGCTAAGCATAAGGCCTTGATCTCCGGCTGGAATATCCCGGTCTAAAAATCTTTCCAGCACGTAAAGTACGGTGGCGCTCGACATATTCCCATATTGCTTCAGCACCTCCCTGGTATCATCAATATTTTTTCCAAGAGAGCCGAATAATTCATCCACAGTTTGTAATATCTTCCTTCCGCCCGGGTGAAAGATAAAGTGATCCACCTCATTGATGTTCGTATTGTTTCTTTCCAGGAACGGGTGAACGATCTTTGGAAAATGTGCTGCAATGGTTTCTGGTACGGTCTCATCCAGTATCATCTGCAGGCCGGTATTGGTGAGTTTGAAACCCATCATATACGTTGCGTCAAAAAAATGATACATCTCTTCTGCAATGATCTCCGGGCCCTCATCTTCCGGGCAGGAGGATAATAATATAGCAGCCGCACCATCGCCAAAAATAGCAGCGCTTACAATATTTGCCATGGAAAAATCATCCAGCTGAAAAGTGGCCGTGGGAGATTCAACCGCCACCACGGCGGCTCTTTTACCGGGATTGGCCTTTAAAAAATTTGTTGCATAGATGATGCCTGAAACACCGGCTGCACAACCCATCTCCGTAACCGGCAACCGAACGATGTGCTGTTTCATTTTCAGGCTGTTCACCAGGTATGCATCTACGGATGGGATCATAATACCGGTGCAGCTTACTGTTACCAGGTAATCAATACCGGAAGCCTGCCAGTTTGCTTTGTTCAACGCATTTTGTAACGACTGCTCAGCCAGTTTTGTGCATTCCCGTATGTAGATGTCATTTTTTTCTTCAAAGGAGGAGTTATTGAAAACTTCTTCCGGACTCATGATGGAATACCGCTTATCAACGCCTGCATTGCCAAAGATCTTCATCACTTTCCGGATGAACCGTTCGTCCTGGCCCTGCAGCCATGTTTCTATAAAGGGCAGTATTTCTGTAGTGGGGCGTGAGTAAGCAGGTAATTGTTTTGCTACGGTCTTTATTTTTACGCTCATATCTTTTTAATTATCCACTGATACCTGAAAGCCCATTTCCACCTGACTGAACCGGCTGTATCCTGTAGTTTTTTATTGAGAGTTACTAATTCCTTTTTTTTAAATCCCCGCAGTACAGAGATGGCGCCATCTTTTCTTACCATGGGGTTTGAAATGAAGAGGCTCATCAGCCTGAACAGGTAATAGGCTGCCCGGCTCCGGTGCAGGTCGTTGATGACAATGCCGGTACCGGCTTTCTTTGCCACGCTGCTTACCATCTTTTCTATCTCTTCATTTTTAAAATGGTGAAGGAACAGGGTAGCCAGTACAATATCGTATTCCAGTTTGGCAAACTCATCCCCCGGCACATTCATTTTAATGTAACTGATCTCCGGGTAATCTGCCGACAGCTTCCGGGCATAATTTACGGTAAATTCATTGGCATCGATGCCTGTTAACCTGAAAATGTAATTATTTACTCTTCCATAGTCGGCCACTGCCCGAAGCATATCGCCGCTGCCGCAACCCAGGTCAATGATAGAAACAATCGAACCCCTGGATTTGTTTTTCAGTAACGTATGCAAACCATTGATGGTTGCTTTGTTGCCGCCCAGGCGTTTGTTTATTACAGCTATCTGGTCTAATGTTTTTCGCAGCATTTCACCTTCCATAGAAAGGTCATCCATGATCTCCTCCTCTGTGCTGCGGTATGCTGTATTTACGAACATGATAAACTGGTTTGTTGAATGTTGCTTTTATACATTCATGTCGTAGTTAAATGTAAAGGTTTACCGTGCGTATGCCTGATAATGGCTGGCAATACTGCCGGGATATGCGTAACCCCATACATGATGGCTCTTGTAAGACCGTCTTTTCCGAAAAAAGGTTGCAGGACCCTGCCGGTAGTTATCCGGGCTTTGAATGCTGCGTTCCACATCCGGCTGTACCTGTCTTCCAGATCCCGGCGGGAGGCTATTCTTTTATTGAAATGATCAATGATCAGTTCCGAAGCAATTTTGGCGCTGTGTATCGCCATGGCCATGCCATTGCCGCATAAGGGATGGATCATGCCTGCCGCATCACCACACATGAGCATATGATCTTCTATTGTTGTTTTATTTGAAAAGGAGACCTGGCTGATGGTTAAGGGCTGTTCAAATACTGGCACCGTGTTTTCAAAGATCACTCTCAGGTGAGGATTTTTAAAAAGCACTTCTTCCCTGAATGCATCAATATTTTTATACTGTTGGAAACTCTTGTAATTGGCAATATAACAGGCATTGAGGTTACCGTTTTCCACCATGGATATGCCGCAGTACCCGCCTTTGAAATTGTGCAGTGCCACCAGGTCTTCCGGGAAATCGCCTTTTAAATGTGTTTTAACTGCTACAAAGGGAGATTTATTTTTAATGAAGTCACGTTCCAGCTTTACATCCATATTGCTTCTTTTGCCAAAAGCGCCTATTACAATTCTGGCGGTCAGTTCCTGTCCGTCTTTAGTCAGTACCCGGAATGTATCATTCTCAAAATGAACATCGGTAACCGTATCCTGTAAAACGGTGCAGTTGTTTTGTATAGCTTTTTGCAAAAGAAAATGATCCAATGTATAACGGCTTACTCCAAATCCGCCCAGCGGCAGTTTTGCTTCTGTTGTTTTTCCATGGGTTGTACTTAATAAGAAACGGCTGATCTTCTTTGCGCCGGTGGTCATCGGGTCGGCGCCCAGCTGCTGCAGGTATGGCAGCACTTCGTTTGAAACATACTCACCGCAAACCTTATGCTTCGGGTATTCGTTTTTCTCAATAAGCGTAACAGCCAGCCCTGCTTTGGATAAATGAATGGCACTTACCAGGCCGGCCAGTCCGCCACCAATGATTGTGATATCGGTTGTATTACTCTTCAAAAGTTCAGTATAGGTGATTCCAGGCACCCCTGGTCCGGGAAGTTCATTAAAAGTACATTCAAATCCGCTCATGGTTTTAAATCCACCGGCCTATTTTTCCGGTATATACTGTTTAAGGATGCATAAAGTTAAAAAAATGCAAAAGCACTGTCATGTCATGCAAACGACAATGCGTACAAATACTCCGGTATAGTTTTGTTTTAAAATAACCCGTTTATGAAAAAATATGTGAACGTACTTGCTGTTTATTGCCTGGTTGTGAGTGTGATCTTTGTGTCCTGTAAAAAAGGTACGATCCCTTCCAACGGCAATGAGATCATTGTTAACCCTGGCGACAGTACCATACCTGAAATATTATACAGCGGTACTTTAATTGGTGGCGAAATGGGAGACCAGGCAAGAGGCGATGTGACCGTGGAGAAAGTGGGTTCAGCAAAATTCCTGGTGTTTAAGAACTTTTCGTCAAATAATGGTCCCGATGTGCATGTTTATCTTTCCAAAACGATCGGCAGCCATGCTTCGCCTCCAACCGAATACAAGGACCTGGGCTTTTTAAAATTCACAAGCGGAACGTTCAATTATGAGTTACTGACCGATCCGGATATAGCTAACTATAAGTACGTGCTTATCTGGTGTGCCCGGTACCGTATCCAGTTTGGTTATGCAGAATTAAAATAACAACCCATACCGTCAATCTTCAAATCTTATTTATGAAAAGAAACCTGATCCTCCTAATCTCAATGTTATTCTTATCTGTAATTGCCGTTGCACAGCAAAAGAAAAAAAGACCTGTAGACCAGTTTGCCGACCTTTCTTTTGGCATTGGCTTATCGCAGGCCACCGGTTCATTTTCTTATGTACGTAACTGGAAAGTGGGAAAACGGAAAAGATGGGAAGCAGGCTTTGGCGCCCGTTTCACCAGTTATTTCGGCCGGGATCATTATTTCAGAACAGCCCCTGCTAAATTAACCAGTGGTAAAACGGATCCAACGGTGCTGTTTACGGAAGATATTGAACCCAATATTGATTCGGTATTGTTTCCCAGGGCGCAGGTCAACTCATTCAATATCTCCCTGAATTTCGGTTATAACTTCAGCAAAAAATTCTCTGCCGGATTAAATATAGACCTGGTGGGCTTCAGTATTGGCGGTAAGCAAAGCGGAACCTACTATGGAAATAATTTTGCAACCGGTGTAGCGGTAAAAGCAAGGCCAACGGGCTTTAATCTTTTGTTAATTAGCGATAACGACAAGGGTTCGCTGAACAGTGAGTTGTTCGGCAGGTACAAGTGGAACGATTCTTGGGGAGTGAAGCTGGGTATCCAGTTTTATTTTGCCGAGTATACAACGGATACGAAGGTTCAAACAACACCCGGAGGCGATATGAATGACCGCTTTAGAAAAAAGATGCTGGGAGCCGGGATCGGGGTGACCTATAATTTTAAATAACGGACCGTCGGCTGTTTTTAATTAATTTTAATTCATGAAAAGATCAATTACCTTTTTTATCTCTTTAATTGGATTGGTAAGTTTAGTAAAAGCGCAAACGATATTAACCCCTGTTGATGCCGGGAGCAGGGTTCATTTTGTGATCAAGAACTTTGGGATTAAAACAGGCGGCGATTTCACCGGGCTGAAAGGCAATATAAAATTTGCGTCGGAAAATTTAACTGCCAGCAGTTTTGATGTGACCGTTGATGCCAATACCATTGATACGGATAACGACAGCCGGGATGACCATCTTCGCCAGGCAGAATATTTTGATGTAGCCACTTACAAAACCATTCACTTTAAAAGTACCCGGATCGTTAACTCTACCGTAGCCGGCAGGTACTATGTTTATGGCGATCTTACCATTAAGGGTGTTACAAAGCCGGTAGAATTCGGCTTTGCCGTTACGCCAAAAAACGGCGGGTATGTTTTTGAAGGCGAGTTCGGTATCAACCGCAGGGATTTTGGCGTGGGCGGAAGCAGTATCTCCATGTCGGATAAACTAACGGTTTCTTTATCGGTGTTTGCAAGGAGATGATCGCCAAAACAATTCCTTTCTTTGTAATGACAGCATATTACGCATGCTTGTTATCTTTGCCCGATGCCTAAATTATTACGGATCTTCGGATGGGGCCTTCTTATCAGTTTCCTGGGTTCATTACCACTGGGTACGCTTAACGTGGCCGCTATGCAGATAGGTATACAGGAAAGCATTACTCATGCCATGTATTTTTCGTTTGGCTCCTTACTGGTTGAGATGATTTATGTGCGCATATCGCTGGTTGGTATCGACTGGATACGTAAGCAGGATAAAGTGATGAAGGCCATGGAATGGATCACCCTGGTCATCATTATTGCACTGGCCGCCGGCAGTTTTATTGCCGCAACAACCGACAGCGGTACCGCCAAGAATGTGATCCTGCAGAATACGATGCACCGGTTCCTGCTGGGCATGTTCATGTGTGCCATTAACCCGGTGCAGATCCCGTTCTGGTTTGGGTGGAGTACGGTGTTGTTCTCAAAAAAGATACTGGAGCCCCGGCAAAGTCATTACAATATTTATATAATAGGTATTGGATTGGGTACGCTGGCGGGCAATGCTGTTTTTATTTTTGGAGGGAAGTGGCTGGTTCAGCGTATTTCCAACAGCCAGCAATACCTGAACTGGGTGATCGGAAGCATTTTTGCCATCACTGCCATTATACAGGCAATAAAAATGATCCGCCATAAAGATGCGGTGCATAAATTCACGCATGCAGATGAACACAAGGCTGATTGAATCTTTGTGAAAGACTAATCTACAATAAACAGGCTGCAACCTTTTTCCGACCGGCTCCGGTGAGCTTCACAGTTATCGCCCACGTGGTAGGTCATGCCCTTTGATAAAATAAATTCCCTTCCATCTTCCAGTTCGGTTATCATTTCGCCCCCGATGCAGTAAATGATATGGCCTTTCTTACACCAATGGTCAGCAAAATAACCGGCAGAATATTCCACCATCCGGACACGGATATCGCCCATTTTAAAAATGCGCCAGGTGGCCAGGCCGGTAATGCCGGTATGCTCTTCTTTTTCTATGCCAGACCAGTCAAGCGTTTGAAAGGGAAATGCTTTAATGTTCATGGGAAAGATTTAGTATTTCAAATTTGCTTAATTGTGCTTTCAGAAAAAATATTATTTGACTGGGCAAGTTTGTATTTTTGAAGACTGATGTTGTATGCCATTGTTGATATAGAAACCACCGGCGGTCATGCTTCTGCAAACGGCATTACCGAAATTGCCGTGTACGTACATGATGGCGAACGGGTGGTTAGGCATTTTGAGACCCTGGTAAATCCCCAGCAGTCTATTCCAAGATATATTACGGCGCTTACGGGTATTGACGACAATATGGTGGCCGATGCGCCGGTCTTTGATGAAGTTGCCGACACGCTTTTTGAAATACTGGAAGAAACCGTATTTGTTGCGCATAACGTGAATTTTGATTATTCTTTTGTAAAGCACCAGCTTAAAGGATCGGGCTACGATCTTACGGCAAAGAAATTATGTACCGTTCGTTTGGGACGAAAAGTATTTCCCGGCCTGCCTTCGTACAGCCTGGGAAATCTCTGCCGCTCCTTAAAGATCAATATCGATAACCGGCATAGGGCAGGGGGCGATGCCAAAGCAACAGTAAAGCTGTTTGAATTCATGCTTGCCAATGGCGGCCAGCAGTATATTGACCAGATGCTTAAAAAGAGTTCGGCGGAGCAATGGTTACCGCTTAATCTTGAAAAAACAGTTATTGATAAACTGCCCGGCCGGCCGGGTGTGTATTATTTCCACAACAGTAAAGACAAGATCGTTTACGTAGGAAAGGCCATCAACCTTAAGAAAAGGGTGAGCAGTCATTTTACCCATAATGACCCCGATCCCAAGCGCCAGAATTTTATCCGCAACGTACACAAGGTATCTTACCGGCAATGCGCCACCGAACTGGAGGCCATCGTTCTGGAAAGCACCGAGATAAAAAGATTGTGGCCCCGGTATAATAAAAGTCAGAAACAGCCCGACCGGCGCTTTGCCCTTTATTCTTTTGAGGATAACAAGGGTTATCTACGGCTTGCCATCGACAAAAAGAAAAAGAACCTGCCGGCGCTTTATAATTTCAACCTGCTTACCGAAGGAATGGTAATGGTAAAAAAGATGGTGGAAGAATTTGAACTCAATGCAAAACTCTGTTTCCTTGATAAAACCCCTTTTACCAGCAAAGAACAGAAGGAACTGGACCCGCCGGTCATTTACAATACTAAAATGAAACGGGCCATTGCCGCACTTAATGAGAGCCTGCCCACTTTTGCAGTGGTGGATGAGGGCATCGCTGCGGAAGAAAAATTATGCCTGCTTATTGAGCGGGGCAGTTTCTGGGGAATGGGCTACCTGCCCAAATCCTATCCCGTAGCTTCTACAGGTGAACTGAAGAATTTCCTGGATCCTTATGCCGACAATGATTATATCCGCAACAATATTTATTCATTTGCAGCTGCCAATCCTGAAAAAAAGGTATTGCTGAACAGGTAAAATCATTTCCATTGCACAGGGCACACTATAATCTTAAGATACAAAAACGGATCGCTGCTTTATCGGTTATTCTGCTGATCATTAAAACGGTTGCCTGGTATTTAACGGGCTCGGTTGCCATTTTAACCGATGCCTTTGAAAGTATTGTGAATGTGGTGGCAGGATTTATCGGGGTGTACAGCCTGTATATTTCCGCCAAGCCGATCGACAGGGATCATCCATACGGCCATGGTAAAGCAGAGTTCATTTCTGCCGCCATTGAAGGAACCATGATCAGCATTGCCGGGCTTATCATCATTTACGAGGCGCTCAATAACCTGCTTCATCCCCATGTAATCAAAAAACTGGATTATGGGATCATGCTTACGGCTGCTACAGCGTTGATCAATTACATAGCAGGGTATTACTGCGTTAAAACGGGGAAGAAAAATAATTCACTGGCGCTTATCTCCAGCGGCAAACACCTGCAATCCGATACCTGGACCACCCTGGGAATTGTTTGCGGATTGATCCTGATGCTGGTTACAAAACTTACCTGGGTTGACAGCGCCGTGGCGATTCTTTTTTCGCTCTTCATCATTTATACAGGTTATAAAATTCTGCGCAGTTCGGTGGCCGGTATCATGGATGAAGCCGATACGGCACTGCTTGATAAACTGGTGCATATGCTTAATGCCAACCGTAAAGAGAACTGGGTTGACCTGCATAATCTCCGGATCATTAAATACGGCAGCAGGCTGCATCTTGATTGTCACCTTACCGTTCCCTGGTACCTGAATGTTCACCAGGCACACGAAGAGATCGATGCCTTATCGGGCCTGGTTAAAAAAGAATTCGGCGAATCGGTGGAGTTGTTCGTTCATTCGGATGGCTGTCTTGATTTTTCCTGCCGGATATGCACCAAAGCGGACTGTACAGTGCGTAAACATGTATTTGAGAAAAAAGTGGAATG